>Ga0181583_10004483_pt1 | contig 10237 bp, 4 predicted proteins | sample 071ome_31_FD_132461 | JGI IMG/M metagenome (GOLD analysis project Ga0181583, IMG submission 132461) | Coastal salt marsh microbial communities from the Groves Creek Marsh, Skidaway Island, Georgia - 071405CT metaG (megahit assembly) | ecosystem: Environmental > Aquatic > Marine > Intertidal zone... | reverse complement strand
AGCGCTGTGTCAGGATTAGAGATCAGCAATGAGGAAAGCTTAGGCGCTGCACCAGTATCAACAGACAAGGTCAAACTTGCTGATTCCTCGCCCAGGTTACCCGCGGCATCGGTTACGCGGCTTGTTATAACCTTGGAGCCGTCTCCACCAAGCCCCTCCGCAGGGATGACCATCGTCAAAGTGCCCGCATCTAAGTGAGTTTGCGTAATCGTTTTTGTGATCGCGGTGGGGAAAGAATCACCGTCTAGCAACAACTCGACCTTATCCCCTACGACTGCACCGGTACCAGAAATGGTCACGGTAACGTTAATCGCTGCGCCAAACTCAGACGCATTGATAGCCGCATCACCCGTAATCGAAGGCTTAACTGCTGCCGACGGGACCGAGGTGTCAATATCCAGGGTCAGCTTACGCTCAACGCTATCCTTTCCGTCAGCACCAACAAAAGCGCCTTTGGCAATCGAGATTTCAGCATCAGTCGTACTGTCAGCCGTTGGCGTGAACAGCGCGGTGTATTTAGTGCTAGAGACAGAGGTGAAGTCAGACAAAACTCCAGCTCCGGTGGTTATTGAAATGTCGTCTACCGTAAACGCTGTAGTGCCCCCAGGGGCCTCACTTAATTCAAACGTCAGCGTAGAGGTTTCATTAGCTAGCAATGCAGTGTCGCTAGCAGTCACCGTTATTGATGGGCCCGGAAACGGTGTCGTTTTGGTTGAATCCCAAGAGTCCGCTGAGGTAACAGCGGTAATCGCACTATCAGAAATAGAATCCAGAATATCTGAAGCGGTTGCCGATCCGTTGGCGAAGAAGACGATATCATCGCCTTTATTAAAGTAAACCGACTCGGTGTGCTCCACGCCCTCAACTGTCACAGTTCTAGTGAGATTGACCGTTTTGAGGCCTTCTTTAGTGGCGGTGTAATCGGCTACCTCACCAGTCAAGTAAATTAAATCTGCCCCACCCTGAGTGTTCTTAGCGTCAACGGTACCACCCTCGCTGACGTAGATACTATCTACGCCGTTGTTACCCGAAACCACCATAGTCACGCCAGGTCGCGCGATACCCAATGTCGAATCAACTTCCTCAGTGATGTAGGCATAGACCTGGTTGTTTGGTGTCATACCCTCTGGCACAGCAATTGGGAACGCAGATGACGTCTCTCCAGAGGGCGTTGGAACCACCGCGGTTGAGCTATCCGCCTCGTAGGCCTTTGCGTATGTGAAAAACTCTTCTGTGGTTACCGAACCGTCAGAGAAAATCAGTAGGTCATCGCCCTTGGTCAGTAGAATCGTTTCATTGCTGTCACCCGATCTTTGCAGTGAGAACGTTTTAAAGCCATCGACCGTGAAGGTGTAGTCCGAGAGAGCACCCTCTAAATAGAGCTTGTCGGCTTGGCTCTGGGTGTTAGAGAAATCAAAAACCATGTCCGTAGCTGCGCCTAGGTAAATGGCATCCACGCCGTTGTTGCCATTAAAACGGATACCGCGTTCGTTGAAGGATAAGCCTTCGAGCGGGAAGGCAAAATCCATGAAGACGGCATCTTCATTGAGAACGTAATAATAAGAAGAAGTGGTGATGGATGAAGTAGCCATAGTCGCTCAATCTCTTTTTTTATTGTCGTGATACTAAGGTGGATTTGTTACATGGATATTGAGTAAAAAAAATCTCCCGAGGAATCCTCGGGAGGCATATTCTCGTCTAACCGTAATAAAGCGGGTAAACGCTGCTATCAACGCCCAGCATCTGCTGCAAACCTGCGTAACTACCCAACAAGTCGAAGTTGACCGTGACCGAGTCGTCGAATATCAGGTCAATGTAGCCGCCGTATGAGCCGCCACCGATGGCCGTGTTCAACACCACGCCATCCAACCCCTCAGTTGCGTCAACAATGACGTTATCAATGATGCTATCTCGCAACGTTGCCGGATCTAATCCTTGGGTTGTATCGTCGAAATAGACCATGTCCTCGCCCGAGAAGTCGTTCACCTTGATGTTAAAGTCCAGTGAAGAAATCGCTGAGGCACTCTTGTTGGTAATAACAAGCGCCACCGGCACTGTGTCATCACCGAACTCGATTGTTTCCTGAGACCTCGCAGCTGTCGGCGCGTTATTACCCCGACCCTCAGCGGTAAACCAACTAAAGCTAGCCTCCATTTCCCCAGCAGAGGTCATGGCCTCTGAGGCGGCACCGGTATCGGTAGCACTTGGCGTGACCGTGGTGAAGTTAATAGCCGTTGCATCTGAAACCGCAACACTACCCAACAGATCGTCTTCGCCAATATCTATGCCGAATGCATTCTCATCGACGGTGATGTGGTAGCTGGTACCGAAATCAAGGTCAACAGTGGAGTTGATTGTGATCGTGCTACCCGAGATAGAAACCTGATCACTCGAGACATCGATCGTAATCGTGTTATCGGTATTATCCGTCTCAACTATCTTGATGTTGCCTGTGCCCTTTGTCACATCAGACGATGCGGTTAGGACGATGTTACTGGTCACATCAAACTTGGTGTTGTCGTCAAGGTTAGCACTGCTCAGTGTAGGCGCATCAACGACGGTGACAGCTACGTCTTGGCTTACCGAGTTAGTGCCATCAGTCGCAGTAACTTTTATGGCATAAGCGCCTGGGTATCCGGTGGGTATGGTCCCTGTGAAAGCACCAGTGCTCGAGTTCAGAGTAAGCCCTACTTCATCGCCAGTGAGACTGTAGGTTAAGTCATCACCATCCGCATCGGTAAACCAATCAGCGATGTTTTCTGCAACCGTAGCGCCACTCTTAAAGGTAATGGCCGACTCAGCATTTCCTGTAACAACCGTTGGTGCGTTGTCATTAAGATTATTCACACTCACAGCAACTGTCTGAGACGAGGTGTTACCGGACGCATCCGCAGCGTTAACCGTGAAGGTATAGCTGCTCTTCGTCTCGTAATCCGGCGCCGAGTCGAAACTTACGACACCACCATCAATAGTGAAAGAACTGCCGTCACCACTGCTTGCAAGGGTGTAGGTGACATCCGTCGCGTCAGTGGCTACCGCGGTATAAACCGCACCAGTAGCATTTTCATCAACACTTGCCGTCGCACCACTTGTGAAGACAGGGTTTTCGTTATCAACAGCAAACTCCGCAACCACGACACCAACGGTCGAGGTGTCAAAAGCCTCACCAGAGTCATCGCCTATGACGGTTGAATCAGCTACCGTGATGCTCTTCAGCGTGACTGTATTATCGTCACCAGTAGAGGGGACAGCCGTTGCATTCATTACAAAGGTGTTCGACTTCTCGCCATCAGCAAGCGTTTTTGTAACGGTCCAGTCTGAGCCTGCCACATCAAACACCAGGGTCATTGTGCCCGCATCAGTAACCGTCACCGATTCACTCATAGTTACAGTCAAAGTAACAGAGTCGCCATCTACGGCAATCGCGTCATTAGTTGCAATTGACAAGATCACAGGAGCCCGCACAACGGCCAGATTAAATTCTGTGGAATCGCTCAGGCTTCCATCGGAAGCAGTAACCTTAATTGCATTGGTCAACGACTCATCGGCAGGAGCGGTACCTGAAATGACACCGGTCGCAGAATCGATTGACAGACCCGTCGGCAAGCCGGTCGCGCTGTATGTCAAGGTAGCGCCATCGTCCTCGTCAGTGAATAAGACCGAAGCGTCGTAGCTGTAGCTTTGCTCGACAACTGCCGAAGTCGCAGACTGAATGTCAGTCGCAACAGGCGCCTCATTCACGTCATTCACACTGACAGTGACTGTCTGCGCATCAGAATCGACGGTGCCATCATTGGCTGTGATGGTGACTGAGTATGAGTCTTTAGTTTCGTGATCGGGTGATGCGTTAAAGGTCAACTCACCGCTATCAGCATCTAATGTAAATGAAGTTGCATCAGTTCCCGCTAGAGCGAAGGTGATGTCGTCACCATCTTCGTCAGAGGCTGTCGCTATGTAGACTACATCAGTGGTCGCAGAGTTCTCGTCGATAGATACTGTTGCCGCACTGGTTACAGCAGGCGCTTCGTTCACGTCAGTGACGTGGACTTCGATATCCTGAGATGAAGACAACGCAGGATCGGCATCATCGGTAGCCGTAATCGTAAGGTTGTACGTGTTGTCTGCACCACTATCTTTTGGTGCCTCGTAGTTTGGCGCCGCCTTGAAGGTGATCACGCCGGTAGATTCATCGATCGAAAACAAATCAGCATCCGCGCCTGAAAGCGAGTAAGCAATCGCATCGCCGTCGTCATCCACAGCCGCTGCCGTGTAAACCGTACCGGTGGCATTCTCAGCGAAGTTTATCGGACGTGTCAGACTCACATTGTCAAGATATACCTCACCTGCATCGGCACCCATATCAAAGAAGACGCGGCTCGCATCACCACCAATACCATTCTCAGCAGAGACAGTGATGGTGTAGGTCTTCCAGTCAGCAGTTAAGGTAACCGTGTCGGTTGATGAAACGTAGGAACCATAATTCTGACCGATACCTGCGATCATCGTGCGATCGGCAGTACCTTTAGCATCAAACGTCAGGGTGTAAGTCTCACCCGCTACCACGCTAATTGCGCCCGAGAGATTTACATCCCATGCATTACCCGCTGACTCGACATTGGCATAGTTCACGCCATTCACAACGTTGAAAGCGTTACCAGTCCAGCCTTCGTTAGCGTCGGAGAAATCACCATTAGTCACGTGTTCGACGACAGCAACAACGCTAACATCGTCGATGTAAACATCACCGGTGTCCGCACCCATATCAAATAAAACGCGGCTGGTCGCATCACCAAATAAATTATAGTCAGGCGCACCCTCTTGAGCAGGCATAGTCAACGTAAATGTCTGCCACTCAGTGGTCAGACTCACTGTTTCGGTGCGTGAGAACCAAGGATCTGCTGACATACCCAAGCCAACCACCATTTCACGCGCTTCAGCCGCTTTGGCATCGAAGGTAATGGTATACGACTGTTGTGGATCAAGATCGATCACATTACTGATATTTACGGTGTAAGAATCCTGACCTTCAGTATCTTGGCTAGCGACGTTTACGCCGTTAACAATGTTGACCGCACCGGTCCAAACTGGCGTTTCTGCATCCGCAAAAGAGCCGTTGGTGACTAACTCACGAGAGAACACCGGTGCCTCATTCGCGTTGGTAACCGTAATTGTTACGACGTGCGGATCAGACACATTACCCGCGAAGTCAGTCGCGATAAGATTTACCTCGTAGGCATTATCACCGTTCGCATCACGTGGCGACTCGTAATCAGGCTCCTCTTTAAAATGAATTCGACCCGATGAATCCACGCGGAACAAAGCCGCATCATCGCCAGTCAGGGAGTATTTAACCTTACTGGTTTCCGTCACCTCAGAGGTGTATGCCAGCTTAGTATTTTCAGCGACGTCAACCGCCGCATCATTAGTGCCTTCCTCTGATGTGTCAAAGGTTGGCGCTGTAGCGTCAACGGTGACTGTCTGAGTGGTCACTTTACCCACAACGTTAGCTGCAACCTCATCACCTTCAGTTACCTCAGCAGAGGTCAATGCCAACTTAATTTTGTTAGTGCCAGCTTCTAAGGTTACGCCATCCCAAGAGACCGCCGTACCGGTTACCTTTGCACTGATATCGGTCCACGTGGTACCACCGTCAATGGAACCCCAGAGCTTGAGATCGTCACTGGCATCACCAGCCGTACCACCATCTAATGCCGCGCTTAGGGTTGCTGTAACCGTTTGAGCCGTTGCATTAGTGATGAAGTCAGTCGCTAACGCGCCTGAGTCGGTTGAGATATCCACCTTAGAAACCGAACCTGAAAGATTGGTCGACAACTTGGTTGAAATAGCCGCGGTTGTTGCCAGTGTTTTCACCGCTGCAGGCGCATTCGCCTCAACGTGTTCCGCACCCGCTACGATAAGGTCAACCGCAGCCTGTTCTACACCCTCGTCTGAAATAGAAGCGGCAAAGGTATTCAAAATGTCTTGCGTACTTAAACCAGTGGACGCTTCTGCGCCTGAAATAGCGGCCAAAACCTGACCATAAGCTTGTGCTGCTTCATCTGCAGCCGCATATCCAGCCGCATCGTCGAGGGTGGCTGCCGCCTTAGTAATATCCGTCAAACCAAAGGCTTCTGCGACCAAGGTGTTAGTTGAAGCAACAGTGGTCGCTGTGACATTAGCAAAGGAGATGGCAGCATCACCGCCATCACCACCGGTATCACCAATCATCTTACGAGCGGCCAGCTCTGTTAATGGCGTGATAGCCACACTCTCAGCATCTGACGCAGAGCCGATGATGACACGAAGGTCAGAGGTCATATCGACAGAGTTACCAGAGGCCTCGTCGGTATAGTTAGCGCCAGGATCGGTGTCAATGAGGCGCAGCATGATTGGGCCCGAAACATTCTCGGTCGCCACAAACTGGAAGGTACCATCGTTGTTAACAACTCCGGTGCCAGCAATCTCAGAACCGTCTGACTTAAAGCCCTGAAGCTCAAGACCCACGGCACTGGAAATCTTACCCAGACTAATGGCACCTGAGATGGTAAATCCAACCGCAGCTGCAGCCGCAGAACCGCCACCGCCACCTGCTGCCGCAAGTGCGCCCAACCCGATAAGTGGGGCCACAGGCAAGCCAGCAACTGCTGCACCCACGGTATCTGCGATACCACCACCAGCACCCGCCTCAGCAGCGCTAGCATCTGAGCCCGTAGCGGCAGGTGCCGCCGTATTTTCGGCTAGCAGCATGCCTCCTTCTGAGTTTAACTCTTCAACTGGCGCTTCAGCTAAATCCTGGAGCAGCTCATCTGTTTCCTCTTTCTTCTTTTTCTCATCAACGTCAAGATCTTTTCGAGCAACTTCCTGTTCTGAAATTTCTTCAACACTTTGAGCAATCTCTTGCACAGCATGTTGAGCCTGCTCACTTAAAGGTGCTGTTATGTCCTGTAATGAATCTTGTGAAATATTCTCAGCTGAAAGCTGTTGATTAACCTGCTTGTTTGAATCTATGGCTTTAGCATCTTTTGAGACTGTTTGTGGATTAATTGATGGTGAATTAGAAGTAGGCTTAGACATCTTAAATGGCACCTAAATGTGATATGAAAGAAAGCCCCAATAATAGGGCATAATTTTAATTATTGATGGGGATAATACATGCAGCTTTTGTGGTTTAGAAGGATAAAACGATATTAGCTTTAACTAATAAGCTTAAACATAAGTCAACTTAATAAATTACAACTACTTTGAAGTTACATAAAAAATTACATTTACTCGCAACTCAGGTTTTAACCCCTTTGCCTTTGTTGAGCAACCAAAGGCTATAAGTTGCCATCGTCACTATGAAGCTAATGATGATTAGCTCACCTGCTAATAACCCGACATCGGAGACCCCTAAAAACCCATACCTGAACAAATTCACCATATAGAGGACTGGGTTAGCCATTGAAACCGTTTGCCAAAATTCTGGCAACAACGCAATGGAGTAAAAAACACCACCAAGGTACGTTAAGGGGGTTAAGACAAACGTGGGAATAATCGAAATATCATCAAAACTGTTGGCAAAAACGCCATTTATGAATCCGGCAAGAGAAAAAAGAACGGACGTTAAGAAAAAAACCGAAAACGTGACCCAATATGAATGAATTGTTAGATCCGAAAAAAACGATGCCACAAGGGTAACCACCACCCCCACCGTTAAACCACGCGCAACACCACCAGAGACATACCCAGCGAGGATCAACCAATTAGGCATTGGGGCAATGAGCAGCTCATCAATGTGCTTATTCCAACGACTAAAATAAAAGCTAGAAACTGTGTTCGCATAACTATTCGAGATGACAGACATCAAGATAAGTCCCGGCACAATGAAATCGATGTAACGAAAGCCTTCCATATCACCGATCTGCTCACCTATAAGCTTGCCAAAAATAACAAAATAAAGTGCCATCGTAATCGCTGGTGGCAATATCGTTTGTACCCAGATACGTGCAAAACGCAGGATCTCTTTAACCAACAAGGTTCTAAATGCCGTCCAGTAAATCATTTTCATGATTGGCCACCTTGAGCACCAACCAGATCGATAAATAATTGTTCCAAACGATTTTGCTTGTTTCGCATACTCAGCACACAGATGCCTTTTTGATTAAGCGCATCAAACAATTTGTTAATACCCTTCTCTTTTGCCACGCTCACTTCAAACGAATGATCTGAAAGCTGCGTTAACTCAAAATCATCTAGCTTGGGCAACTCAGTAATCGCTTCTTCAGTATCAAATACGAATGTCTCTTGATTGAGTCTGCGTAACATCGCACCCATCGAGGTATTCTCAACAATCACGCCTTTATCAATAATCGCGATATTGCGGCAGAGGCTCTCAGCCTCTTCTAAATAATGGGTTGTTAAAATGATTGTTGTACCCGCTTGGTTAATCTCTTTGAGATAGCTCCACATCGAGCGACGAATCTCGATATCCACACCGGCAGTTGGTTCATCGAGAATAAGCAACCTTGGATCATGCACCAAAGCACGCGCAATCATAAGGCGACGCTTCATGCCACCCGATAGCTCACGTGCCTGAGACTTACGCTTATCCCAGAGGTGTAACTTTTTTAAATAGTGCTCAGCGCGCTCAGTCGCTTTCGCTCTTGGTATGCCATAAAAACCCGCCTGATTGATCAATATCTCAATCACCGGCTCGAACTGATTGAAGTTAAATTCCTGCGGGACTAACCCAATGCACGCTTTGGCTCTTTCAGGATCGCTATCCAAGTCATAGCCAAAGATCTCAACTGACCCAGAAGTCTTGTTAATGAGCGAACTGATGATGCCAATAGTGGTCGATTTACCCGCACCATTAGGGCCAAGCAAGGCAAAAAAATCACCCGATTGAACCTCAAGGTCAATTCCCTTTAACGCCTCTGGTCCTTTTTTATAAGACTTCGTTAAATATTTAAGTTGCAGCGCATACATTCAATTAACCGCTGCAAAAACAGAGGTCATCAGGCTCCTACCAACCAGATGGTAGCCTTCAGCCTCCAACTTTTGAGTTATGGGAGAAGCTAAAACCTCATCCAAACATGACTTATGATCCTCGACAGTGATCACCTTGGGAGAAAATAGATCACGATCAAATTCATTGATTACACGCTCATCATAACCCTCAAGATCAACATTTAAATAATCAACTTCCTTTAATCCAGAAGCGAGCCATACTTGCTCTAAACTTAAAGTATCAACCACTATCGAAGTCTGCTCCCTTTTTGTCTGAAGAATACTCCCTCTTGCCGACTGCTGTGACGAATCTCCACCATCAACATAAAATGTTAGTTTATTTTTACCCTCAAGCTTTTCTTCTTTAGTGACAATAGCTGCACAGATATTCTTGTCATCAGGGCGAATAGAATCAAACTTTTTGATTGACGCCGGGTTAGCATCTACATTACAGCCACTCCAGCCCTCAGCCCATAAAATAGCTGTATTACTTAGTTTGAAAGGGTCGTATGCGCCCAAATCAAAATAAGACCCAATTTTAATATTTCTCAAATAATGACGAATTAAAATATCTTCTCCATTTTGACTAAAGTGAGGTCTTATGCCTTTGTTAAAAAGGGCTTTTAATTTACGTCTAAACACTTGCCAATCCCTTTTAAATCAATAACGCCAGTATACCTACATAAAATTTATGCCTGAAATAATTTCAATTGATATCTTTATATTTTTGATGTTGATAGCTGTAGCAGCAGGCTTCATAGACGCTATTGCCGGCGGCGGCGGCCTTATCACCGTACCTGCGCTTTTATGGGCGGGTATCCCTCCCTTAAATGCATTAGCTACCAATAAGCTGCAGGGCTGCTTTGGCAGTGGCACGGCCAGCTATCGATTTTGGCGCAAAGGACATATCAACCCTAGCGAACTAATCTGGCCAGCTGCTCTTACTTTCATTGGCGCTGTACTGGGAACATGGACTGTTCAAAACATTCACAACGACTGGCTCAACCAAATCATCCCCATTCTACTGATAGGCGTGGCTTTGTATTTTGCGTTATCACCTTCTTTAAAGGAACTGGATGGTCACCAACGCATATCAATTGGCGCTTTTGGTTTAACAGGGGGGCTTATCGTTGGCTTCTACGATGGTTTTTTCGGTCCAGGCACTGGAAGTTTTTTCTTTGCCGCTATCGTCTTACTACTTGGCTGGGGTGCCAAACGTGCAACCGGCGCAACCAAACTGCTAAATTTT
>Ga0181583_10004462_pt1 | contig 10258 bp, 11 predicted proteins | sample 071ome_31_FD_132461 | JGI IMG/M metagenome (GOLD analysis project Ga0181583, IMG submission 132461) | Coastal salt marsh microbial communities from the Groves Creek Marsh, Skidaway Island, Georgia - 071405CT metaG (megahit assembly) | ecosystem: Environmental > Aquatic > Marine > Intertidal... | reverse complement strand
GTGGTTGGTGCTTATGTACCTACCAAAGAGATGGGTGGTGGATCGGGATTGAAGTACGCTGCTTCAACCATCATCTATCTCTCCAAATCTAAAGAGAAGGATGGTAAGGAAGTCGTAGGTAACATTATCAAGTGTGAAACTAAGAAGTCTCGATTTACCAAGGAGAACAGCAAAGTTGCAACACGTCTTTACTATGACGAACGCGGACTTGACCGCTATTACGGATTACTGGAACTGGGTGAACAGTACGGAGTATTCCAGCGCAAGGGGAATCGCATCGTTGTTGGGGAATCTTCCGTTTATCCTTCTGTTATACTTGCTGATCCCGAAAAATACTTCACGCCCGAAGTGATGCAAGCACTGGATGAATCTGCCCGCAAAGAATACGGTTATGGATCTTAAAGACTTTATCCAAGTCTACGACTACACACTTACAGAAGATCTCTGTAAGAATGTTATTCGACTCTTCCAAGGTCAAATCTTGGAAGAGTTTGATAATGGTGGTAGACCAAAGTTCAAACAATTTAATATCACACAGTATCTGGACAGTCACGAAGATTTGTCCGAGCATCCTGCAAATGATTGGGGTCTTATCCAGAATGCATTGATTGATTCTGGTTCTCAATATGTCCAGAAATATATGGACGATGTTAAATGTAGACAGAATTTCCCTAAACGTTCTGCATTAGAACAGTTCCGAGTCAAGAAGTATGAGGCAGGAACAGATGACAGATTTGACACTCACGTTGATGTGGGTGATCACGAAACTGCCCGTCGATTCCTCTCAGTCTTCTGGTACCTGAACGATGTCGAAGAAGGTGGTGAAACAGTTTTCTTCGATGACTTTACAGTCAAACCCAAAGCTGGTAGGATGGTAATCTTCCCGCCCCTGTGGTTATATCCGCATAGCGGGAAACCTGCCATCTCCAACGACAAGTATCTCCTCAGCACGTACACTCACTATGTCTAACTCTGTTGAATCCCTTCTAGTATCGTCGATGCTTTTTGATGAGGGGTTCACACGCAGAGTTCTTCCTCATATCAAGTCTGAGTTCTTTGAGGACTATTCCAACAAAGTAATCTACGAGCAACTCTCAGAATACTTTATTGAGTACGATGCACTTCCAACCAAGGAAGCACTGTGTATTGAACTTGAAGGTCGGAAAGACTTGACTGGGGATGTGTATGCACACACTGCTAAGATTGTGGAAGAGTCCTCTGAGGAACCACACGATCTTAAGTGGTTGTGTGACACTGCTGAGAAGTGGTGTCGTGATCGTGCTATCTACAATGCTCTCCTTGAATCTATTCAGATCGCTGAGGGTAACGATGATATGCGAGGACGTGATGCTATTCCATCTATCCTTTCTGACGCACTTGCTGTCAGTTTTGATAACTCGGTTGGACACGATTACATCTTCGATGCTGATGCTCGCTTTGAGTATTACCATCGTGATGAAGAACGGATCCCATTCGACCTCAGTATGCTGAACAAGGTCACTAAGGGTGGTATCTGTAAGAAGACTCTCAACGTTGCCCTGGCAGGTACAGGTGTTGGTAAGAGTCTCTTTATGTGTCACTGTGCAGCATCACACCTGATGGCAGGATACAATGTCCTCTACATCACGATGGAGATGGCAGAGGAAAAGATTGCAGAACGCATCGACGCTAATCTTTTGAACGTTGGTGTGCAGCAACTGGAAACATTGCCCAAGGTAATGTTCGATAACAAGATCCATAAACTGTCTCTTAAGACGCAAGGTCGTCTGGTTATCAAGGAGTACCCCACTGCGTCTGCTCACAAGGGACACTTCAAGGCACTCCTTCAGGAATTGGCAGTCAAGAAGTCCTTTGTACCAGATGTCATCTACATTGACTATCTGAACATCTGTGCATCCTCACGTTACAAAGGCGCTATCGTAAACTCGTACACCTATGTTAAAGCAATCGCTGAAGAACTCCGTGGTCTTGCTGGTGAGTGCGACGTGCCTATCGTTACCGCTACTCAGACTACTCGGAGTGGGTATGGTAACAGCGACGTTGAACTAACTGACACCTCAGAATCCTTCGGTCTTCCTGCTACTGCAGACTTTATGTTTGCTTTGATCAGTTCGGAAGATCTGGAAGCATCGGGTCAGATTATGATCAAACAACTTAAGAATAGATACAATGACCCCACAATGCATAAGAGATTCGTTGTGGGTATTGACAGGGCAAAGATGCGCCTGTATGATTGTGACGAGCAACCGCAAGTCGTGGATGCTGGTCAACCCGAAGGACCTGTTGAGGTTCTCGAAAACAAACTGTTCACTGACTGGAAGGTTTAATTATGTCGATTGATGCAATGCCTCAGGACTTTAAGGGTTTCAACACACCCTCGTCCAAAAAGGTAGTAGATGATGCTAAAAAGCGTCAGCAAGAAAAAATGGAGGTTGATCTCGATAAATATATTGAGTTCGTTGATGTCGTAACAAGCGACCCTTCTAAAGATTTTGACGCTCTGATGGAGCGTTACCAAGAACTTCACAAGGCAGGTTGCAAGATCGAACGCCTTGACACCGCTGCTTCTGGTCTCGTGGCAGAGAGTGGTGAGTTTATGGAACTGGTGAAGAAAATCAAATTCCAAGGTAAGCCTTACAACGAAGACGTTCGTGATCATCTGATGACCGAACTGGGAGACATCCTTTGGTATGCTGCCCAAGCGTGTATGGCACTTAATCTTCGTTTTGAAGAAGTGATCTTCCGCAACACTGTCAAACTTGCCACACGATATCCCGAGGGTGAGTTCACAGTGGTACGCTCTGAGGAGCGAGCAGAAGGCGACCGCTAACCTCTACAACTTAAAACAATGCCAGAAGACTATCATCAAGAAGTGCAGCAAATGATTGATGCTGCTATGGCAAAACATAATCGTACTGCTTCGATGATCAGTATGATTCTAGGGTTCACTGTGCTAGCACTATTTGTTGATGGTCTTCTTAGAATGATGGGAATCATCCCACCATTCTTAGGCATTGATGTCGATGTTATAGATAAAATTGCAGAGCAAGTAAAAAATTCGTTATGACTGTTTATGTTGGTAGCGGTCAACCAGTATTTGAATTCATTCTTCCGCAGGAATGCATTACTGAAGCAGACACTACAATTGATAACTGGATTCTAGAGGGGAAGGAGCAACCTATCTCCTCTAATATAGTAGGTACCCAAACTGATACTGAGTTGCCTCTTCCTCTCTGCCAACGTTTTGCAGCAGACTGTTGCAAGATGATTGCTAACTTGGTCTACAATACAGGAGGTAGAATTTATGGTGGACTTAGCAATGGTAGCAATGATCTAGAATTTGATGTACGTAACTGCTGGGGTGCAGATTATTCACCAGGTGACTATGTGAAACCACACAGTCACTACCCAGCAGATTTTGCTGCAGTGGGATATATTCGTCTCGATGATGGAGCAGCACCAATTATCTTTGATCGAAACTCTCCATACTTTCCGAGCGAAGGACAGATGCTTATCTTTGATGCTAAGATGATTCACGAGGTACCAAGGACAAACTTCCATCGCAGATGCTTCGCTATGAACTTATACAAGCGCCCAGGCACCTTCTAAATAGTAGGTAAACCACCATCGATTAATGGCACAGGGTAGAGGCGTACAATTAGAGTGGGCGATTGTCTTCGAGTCTTTGATACGAGCTGGTGTATCGATCACAGAAATTCAAAAGAGAGCGACCAAGCATCCGAATCTAAAATCGTATGATGGTGTGGTTGGCACTCAGGCAAAGCAATGTGTAGATCTGGTTGAAAAATCTGATCCTAGTTTGTTAGCAGGTGCATATCATAGTGATGAACTGGGGATTGAAGGTGACCCAGAACCAAAGACTGATGTTGTCTTTCAAAAGAATGGTAGGAACGTTGTAAGATGTTCGGTCAAGATGAAAGGACCCATTCAGTTATCGAGTGCTGAGGGACCTAGTACAGCAAGAGCAATGGCAGCAACTGCTGCTATGTGTCCTGGTCAGAGAGGACCTAAGTTGTCAAGTTTGATTGAAGATATTTCCAAGACTCCAACTAAACTTTTGACGCAAAGAAATCTTGCCAAAGCAACTCAGAGAAAACCAAACATTGTAAAAGATTTGGTTGACTCTAGCGGTAACATTAAGGCAGATAAAAATTATAAAGTGTGGTTGGAAAGAAATAAACCACAACTGATTGCAGATTTATTTGAATATCTTGAGAGTGATCCTCACTTCTTATACTGTCTGATTGAAGAGACATTGACGGGTAAGAATTATTTCAAGGCTAATAAGAATGCTATAGCGACACATATGTTGTCACCATCAGTCTTTGGACCTATCGATGATGCATATATTAAGAAGATGGTTGGTAAAACCAAGATCGACATCCGTGCCAAGTCAAGGGACGGTATATCAAGTGTCGCCTTCCGCTTTGACGTACGTGCTTGAGGGGGTATAATACTGGTATGGCAAAGCAAAACACACACCTAGAGCACTTAGAGGATGACATCCTGAACCAGGGATCTGCAGGAGGCAAGAATGCCATCGCATTCCTGAAGGAACTTGGCAAAATGCTGACAGAACCCACCTCCAACGTTCGCATCACAACTAAATGGGATGGAGCACCTGCTGTCATCTTCGGTAAAGATCCTGTGTCGGGTCAATTTTTCGTGGGTACCAAAGGAGTCTTCGCAAAACTTCCTAAGACTTGCTTCAGTGATGCAGATGTTGATGCATATTACAGTGGTGACCTTGCTAAGAAACTCAAGACCTGTTTGAAGTTATTGCCCAAACTGGGTGTCAATAATGTAGTGCAGGGTGACCTACTATTTACTGATGACAAACAGGCACGTACTATTAAAGGTAAGAAAGTAATCTCCTTTCAACCCAACACTATCACTTATGCTGTTCCTGCTGGTACCCCTCTGGGAGACAAGGTAGCAAAAGCAAAACTTGGTATTGTTCTTCACACTCAGTACAGTGGTGGTCCTCGTCTTCTTGATATGACACCTTCTTTCGGTGTTGATGTTTCCAAGATGCAAAACATCCCTGGTGTGATGGTATTCTCCTCATCCTTCCAAGATGCTAGTGGCGCATCTAAATTTTCTGATGCACAACGTATTCAATATGATGCTGCTGTTCGCAAAGCAGAAGGTTCATTGAAGCAAGCGTCTGTTTTCCTTGACATCCTCAAGCAGACTGGAGATGGTAAGTTCCTTTTGTCCGCTATGTTTAAGGTGTACTTTAACTCTTTCATTCGTCGCGGTCTAACATTCTCTAGTGCTGCAGCAGTCGCTAAAGGATTTGAAAAGTTCTACAGCGATGCACTTGACAAGGAAATTGCCACCAAGAAGCAGGCAAGTACCAAAGCAAAGTATGAAAAGATCAAAGCAGATGGTGTGCGTTTCATCCGTTCTCAGTACCGCGCTATCTATATGACTGTTGCTTCCTATATGAATTTGATTGCTGCTAAGACTCTAGTCATCCGTCAACTGGAAAAGGTCAAGTCGATTGGTACCTATATAAAGACGGATAGCGGTTATCGGGTCACTGCACCTGAAGGATTTGTCGCAATCACCTCTGGTTCTACTCTCAAATTAGTTGACCGCTTGGAGTTCTCCCGCGCCAACTTCACAGTAGAGAAGAACTGGGGTTAATAAATATAAAAGGGAAACAACGAATAACAAGATGAGATTCGCTAGTTTTATTACTGAAGCACGTACAGTCGCTGGAGAAGCGGCAGCAAAGCGTGGTTTGCAACACGTCGGTCACGGTTACTACGCTGATCGTACTGGTCAAATTGTTGCAAAATCTGAGGGTGGTCAGCGCCTAGTAGCGGTCAGTCCAGAAGAAGCAGCGCAGGCACAAGCAAGTGCCGAGAATGGTGCTGCTGAGGATGAGGGTAACGCAAGTGTCGAAGACCTTGGTGCCATTGCCATCACATTCGGTCGTTTCAATCCCCCCACAATCGGTCACGAGAAACTGCTTGATACAGTTGCGTCGATGTCTGAAGGTGGTGACTATAGAATCTATCCTTCTCGTTCGGTGGATCCTAAGAAGAACCCTCTTGAACCCAAGGAAAAGATTAGTTATATGAAACAGATGTATCCTTCCCATAAGGATAACATCGTAAATGAATCTGACAAGGGGAACATTTTTAATGTCTTATCAGCAATCAATGAAGAGGGATACTCTTCTGTTACTATGGTTGTCGGTTCTGATCGCGTTGCTGAGTTCAGCAATCTTCTTAACAAGTATAATGGCACAGCATACAACTTTGAAGAACTCAAAGTTGAATCTGCAGGAGAAAGGGATCCTGATGCCGAAGGGGTAGAAGGTATGTCCGCATCTAAGATGCGTGCATTTGCTGCTGAAGGCAACCTCGCTGAGTTTGCTAAAGGTATTCCTGGTGGTAACGAACAACTGGCAAGCAACCTGATGAATGCTGTTCGTAAGGGGATGGGTATCGTTGACCAAGAACAGCAAGTAGAAGAAATGTGGAGCATTGCTCCCAAACTTGACCAGCAAGGTCTTCGTGAAGCATATGTTGCTAAGGAAGTATTCACTCTGGGATCACTTGTAGAGCACCTTGACACTGGTGTTCGTGGTGAGATTGTGTACAGAGGAACTAACTATGCAATCTTTGAAGATGAGAACGGATGGAGATTCCGTTGCTGGTTGCAGCACCTCAATGAGGTAGCAGAGAAGCATCATTCTGCAGACGATGGATCTGGTAACACTTGGAAGGTTGGTACTGATACCTATCGTCAAGCAGTACAGGATATGACTCCTGGGCAGTCGGTGAAAAAGTTCAGCGACTTCCGTAAGTCTAAATAGTATTATCAAAAAGAAGCCTAGAGATGGACCCCATTTACGCCGCGAAACTACTTAAGTATTCTCCTGCAGATGTACAGTCTGTGACATACGTTGTTGAGTATGCATCACATAACTGTGAAGATGTGAAGGAGATTCACGAATATATTGAGTCTAAACTGAAGACTGACAGACTCATCGAGATTGCCGACATCATTCTTGAGAACAAGAATATGGCAACTATCAAGGCGAAACCTAGTGCTGCTTCTGGAAAGATTGATAGCGTTAAAGAAAAGCAAACTACTGAGGGACCTGTAACAGCAACCCAACGTTCCATCAGTACAAAAGCATCTGACGCTTCCCCTAAGACCGAAGAGGTCATTAAAGAAGAAGAGGCAGACCGCCTGAGAGACCGTCGTATGGAAAGAGGCGGTGTTGGTGGAAATCAGCGTTACGGATCTAGTGCTTCCTCTAACAAAGGAGCAAAGAAGTATGACCCTGCAGCAACTCGTGCAGCGCAGAAGAAGGCAGTTGATATGGTTCGGGCGCAAATTACGGCTCAGTACGGTAAGGGTGCGCTCAAGAATTCATTCGTTCCAGAGACGGATGGAGAGAACCTTGAGGAGACAACTAGCGTAGACGAAGCATACAAGGAAATCGATAAGAAAAAAGAGAACGCAATGTATCGTCGTGCTGGTAACCTGGCACGTACTTCTCTGTCCTCCAAGGGTAAGAAGAAGGAAGATGCACAGAACAAGTCTGCAAGAATTGTTTCTGCTATTGCCCGTCAGAAAGAGAATGAGCGTTTCGCTAAGATGGGTGACGAGAAAGCACGTAGTAATTACAAAGAAGAAGTTGAGAATGTAGAGGAAGTCTACAAGGGTAAGCACGGTCAGTCCGACAAAGAGTATGCTGACTCACGCTCGCAGGGTGGTAAGATGGTGTCTGGTGACTCCAAGCAATCGGGTGCTGAATACACACACGGTCGCAGAGTCAAGGCAGCAAACCCTGGTATGCAACCTGACGTAGGTGGCAAGACCAAACCCAAGTCCCAAGGTAAGATGGACAAAGGCACTCGTGCTGACCTCCAGTATCGCAAGGCAAACCTCAAGAAAGAATCTGTGTTTGCTGGGAACTATGAAGGTCCTCTCTATGCACCTCACCCTGATCTGGTAGACGAAGGTCTGAAGAATGCTCGCAAGAACATCGGTATGGATCCCAACAAACCCTCCTGCTGGGATGGTTATGTTGCTAAGGGTACCAAGATGAAGGGTGGTAAGGAAGTTCCTAACTGCGTCAAGGAATCTGAAGAGTGGATCTGGGATCTGGTTGATGAACTCAACGAAGAGTTTGATAACCTGACTGATCTCGATCTGCAAGATCTGATCATCGAAGCACTGGTCGATCTGGAACTTGAGGGTGACATTCAAGATTTGAATGAAACTCTTGAGATGTTTGAGGGTTATGAACTGCTGACCGAGGATTACTATGCAGATGCTGCAGCAAAATCTAAGGCAAACTCCAAGACTCCTGCTGCTAAAGCAGGTCGTCGTGCACTTCGCGTACAGAAAGTCAAGAAGGCAGCATCTGCTGTTGGTTCTGCTCTGAAGAGTGGTGCATCTAAGGCAGGTGAAGCAGCAAAGTCTGCAGCATCTAAGGCAGGTGAGGCAGCAAAGTCTGCAGCACCTAAGGTCAAAGCAGCAGTCAAGACTGGTGCTAAGAAAGCAATCGGTGCCGCAGGTAAGGCAGCAGGTCACGCTGTTGGTTCTTACCAAGCAGCACGTATCAAGGCAAAGCGTGAGGCACTGAGCAAGTCGAAGTCTTCTGGTGGTGATTCCAAACCCGCTGCAAAGTCTGGTGGTTCTGATAAGGACGCTGAAACTCGTAAGAAGGGTGAGGCACTGCTTGATAAGATTCGTTCTTCGGGTGGTAAGAGCAGCAGTTCTTCCTCCTCTAGCACAACCTCCTCTGGTGCTTCCTATTCTGGTGGTTCCAGCAGCGGTGGTGGTTCTTCCTCCTCCTCTTCCTCTGGTGGTTCTTCCTCCAGCGGTGGTACCGAGAAGAAGTCACTCCTGCGTCGTGCAGGTAGTGCCATCAAGCGTGGTATCAAGAAGGTAGTTGGCAAGACTGCCCGTGCAGTATCCAGTGGTAGCGACAAAGTTGCTAAGAGACTGGGTGAAGAGAAGACTCCTGAGCAGCAGGCAAAGTCTTCAGCACTTGCTAAGTCGAAAGAACTCACTAAGCAAGGTAAGCACAAGGAAGCTTCTGAAGTTTTCAAGAAAGCGTTCCCTAATTTTGGTAAGTGATTATGAACTTAACTGAAAAGAAAACCAAAGTTATCATCAACCCTAAGAAATCCGATCTAATGAAAGAATCCATCCGCCAACTGCTTGAAATGGAGTTGGAAACTCTGAAGGAAGCAGCAAAGAAAAAACTTGATCCCGTAGGGAAAGAGGACAAGGACATCGACAATGACGGTGACCACGACAAGTCCGACAAGTACCTGCTGAACCGTCGCAAGACAGTTGCTAAGGCGATGGGCAAGAAGACTCACATCTGCGCCAAGTATGTTGAGCACGCTGACTACGGTCTCTGCACCACTATTCCCGAGCGTCATACCCTTGAGGAAATGGCAGAACCTGATGTCGAAGGTAACACTCATTTTGTTACCCACTACGACATCGTAGATGAAGCGGGTCAGATCTTTGAGCACGTTGCTATTGAAGATCTTGAAGTCGTAGTTGCAGAATCTCACAATCACTAGCCTATATAGGATAGAGTTTCTATCCTGAGGTTAATTATGCTGGCATTTCTGCTTCCCCTAGCATCTAAAATTGTAAAAGATGCTGTAGCAAACATCCCTGATAATGAGGAACTTGGCGAAAAACTTATTGATCTTTGCTTGGTGATCCTTAAGAAGGCAGTTACCCTGACAAAGACCGATATGGACGACCAACTACTTGCAGTGGTTGAGAAAGCAATCAAAGCAAGAAACGAAGAGTGATAGAAAGGGAGGGTAACACCTCCCTTTTTTATAAATAACTAATAGGCAATTAACTGGAGTAAGTAACAATGTCTCTTTACGGGAGAACTGACGCAGCAGCGAATCAAACCAAAGTGGCAGCCACCCGTGGGAACGGCAGTGGTTCTGCTTCCGAAACTATCGTTTTCGTTGACGAGACCGAAGCAGGTCTGAGCGAGAACAAAGAGCGTGGTCTCACCTCACCTGGTTGGTGGGCATATCGTACATACACTGATGCATCGGGCAAGACTCGCCACAAGGCAGAGCACCTGATGGTACTCAGCAATCCTGACACCAACGCTAACGAAACTCTGTCTGACGACACCATCGCAGCAGACGTTGCATCGGCAATCACCATCAGTGCACAACCCACAGCACAGACATCTGCATCTGGTGCAGCAACCTTC
>Ga0181583_10004458_pt1 | contig 10265 bp, 9 predicted proteins | sample 071ome_31_FD_132461 | JGI IMG/M metagenome (GOLD analysis project Ga0181583, IMG submission 132461) | Coastal salt marsh microbial communities from the Groves Creek Marsh, Skidaway Island, Georgia - 071405CT metaG (megahit assembly) | ecosystem: Environmental > Aquatic > Marine > Intertidal zone... | reverse complement strand
CGCCTATTTAATCAAAGTCTATGATTTATATCACTTTAGTACAGAATAGAGGAAATAATCAGTATTCATTCAACAATAAAGAATTTTTACTATATCTATATTCGCGGCCATTATTTTCAACTATTTCACCATTTTTTAATTTTTTATAAACTCGTAAATCACCGTCGGTTTGAATAATACATCCTTTTGTCTGCCTTGCAATTTCTAAGTAATCTTCAGAAATATCTCCATTAACATTTCCGCACAGAAGAACACAAACTGGCTTCTTAATATATCTCAATAATCTAATATCCTTTACCATTGCACGCGAGTCCGCTATTAGTAAAATTGAATCTGTTTTAGGCCATTTATTAATGGCACGTACCACTGCTTCAATATTATTTTCTGGATAATCACCGCCGTCACCGTTTTTCATTGCAGTAAGCATAGTGTAATAAACGGAGTCTATGTCATTTCCGCCGACATAGTAAATCCCTCCACTATACCCTAATTTTTTTAAAGACTCTGGTTTTCCGTCGCCATCATTAAAGAAAGCTAAATTACTTTTCTTGCGGAATTCGGAATTGGTTTTAAGAAAAGCTAGAACTTGTGCACTGTAGGGAGACATGCTCGCAGTGACATCTGAAACAATAGCCCAATTACCTTCAAATTTTCTATTGGCAAGCGACTCATATTCATCTGAGTTTGCTAAAATATTACCATTGAAAATTCCAATTTTTCTACTGCTTCCTTTAATTGTTTTGAAGCCTAAAGTGTCATACACTAGTTTATATTCAGGCTCTCTTCCCCATATGGATGGATTTTTATATCGAATACCTTTTTCTTGTTTATCATAGCGAACGGGTATGTATTTTCCTGTAGAAACTCTTTTTCTTCTTATTCGGTATACTTTTTTATCAGGTACTACAATTGTACTATCGTGGAAATCAAGCAATAATTTATCAATCAAACTTCGTTCTTTTGTTAATGAACTCCAATCTCGAGGTTTTCTCATAAAGATAACAAAACCGTGTAATTCTTTTTGAGCTACCTCATGTCTTGTAGCTTTTACCTGTTCATAAATTCGCCATTCAATTTCGTTGGAATTAAATAACTCAGGAAATTTCTCATACAGTTTGATAAACCTATTTCTGTTAAGTCTCTTTTGGTTAAATGTATCAACCTCTTTGTATCTAGTATAGGCCAAATGTATTCGAATTACTTCTCGATCTTTAGGAAGCTCGTTAAAATTATATTTTTCAATAATTTGAGCGGTATTAAAATACATTGGCAAGTAAAGTGTATTTGAATCTTTGTTGATAGGATGTCTTTTAATGGAAATAGCTTTAAGATTAGATAATTTATCAATCATCGGATGCTGCGCAGAAATCATTGATGATTCTGATATGAAAAGTGTTAAAAATCCAAGCGATATGGCTAATTTCAGCTTCAACTAAATTAAATGCTTTAAATCATTTACTCCTAAACACCCTTTTTCAGTAATAAACCCCTCACCAAATTCTGTATGTATACAACGTCCAAATTCTCTTGAGCGTGATTCAATGAATTTAAGAAATTCCTTACCACTAATAGGGGTTCTCGGCTCTTCGGAATTTTCAGAATAAAATTGACTGTCAAATGCTAAAATGCACTCCATTTTTTTATCGAAATAACCTGTAATATCTACTACAAAATCAGGACCTATATTTCTATCCTGTATGTAAAAGTAAATATTTTCTGGCCTGTGAGGCACCTGCTCGTTACCGTTAATCTCAGTTTTTATCTTTACCAAACCGGAAAGGAAGCAAGCACGACGCATTAATTGAGAAGCACGTCCATGATCTGGGTGTCTATCCGAAGGAGCATTAGCAAGGATAATACTTGGCTTATACTTTCTAATTACTCTTATAATTAGTTTTAGTGTTTCTTCATTTTCTTCAAAAAAGCCATCAGGTAATCCCAAATTTTCTCTTACATCTAATCCCAAAATCTCAGAACTTTTTCTTGCTTCTTTAGCTCGCTTTTCTGGGGTTCCTCTACTTCCTAATTCACCTTTTGTTAAATCAATTATCCCGATAGTGTTTCCTAATGCCTTTTGCTTTAATAAAGTCCCAGAACATGATAGTTCTACATCATCTGGATGTGCTCCGAAAGCTAAAATATCAATGTTCCTTATCATTGTTTTAAATCTGATGTTGGATTAAAAATAAAATGTTCAAGTGTTGATCCAACTGCATGCAATGTATTTTTATCAATAGCATTTAAATCGTCATCAACAGTATGCCAGTGGTCTGCGAAACCATCCTGTGAGTTGTAGTCAATAATATCAATCATCGGTATACCACTGAATTTTTGAACATAAATATGATCATCAATTATAGGTGCAGTACTCTTAGTAAGAAAGTTGTTGCCATGACCTAATTCCTGCGCAATTGTCCATACATGTGCTAATGTATTATATCCCCATTGAGAAGAATTACCTTCCCAATAAAATTCTGCATTGGCCCCGCCAACCATATCTAACAATATCCCAACATCCGCCTTATAACCAACAATATGTGGCGTTTTAGACCAAATTTGACTCCCCAAGCAGAATGAATTTGGGTATTGTGATTTTCCTAAATCTTCAGCGTCAAAGAAAAGAATGTCTATCCCAAAGTCTATTTCTGATTCTTTTAAAACTCGTGATAATTCTAATAGTATACCTACTCCACTACCTCCATCATTGGCTCCGGGTACGGGTTTGTTGGGATGGTTGTCATCTTCGTCTGCATAAGGTCTTGAATCCCAATGTGAGGCGAGTAAAAGACGTTTTTCTGCATTAGGATTAAAGCTTCCTAATATGTTGTAAACTGGAATAATTGAGCCATCAAATGTTTCGGTTTTCGTTGCTTGTAAGTAGGTTGTGTCACAATTCTTTTTTAATGTTTCCAGTAACCATTCAGAGCATTTTTTGTGCTCTTTTGTTCCGGGAATTCTATATCCGAAGGATAATTGTGTTTCAATATTTTTATAGGCAGAATCTGGATTGAATTCATTTCTATTAACTTTAATTACTTTAAGATTACTAGTTGTGTTAGTTGTTGTGGTAGTTGTTTTTGAATTATCGCCACAGGAAAAAAAAGCAATGGTTAAAATGAATCCCGTAATTATGTTATTTATCCGTAAATGGTATTTATTGCGTTTAGCTCTAATCATGTTCTGGTTACCGTAGTGTAAATTCTCTATGTAGTACAAAGGTAGTTTATAATTGATATTCCTTTTAGTTTAAACGATCGCGGTAGCTCATTGATTGTTGGAGTCACATAAAATTGACTAAATTCGCCTAATGCACGATGTGATTAGAAGCATGACTGGCTTTGGAAGAGGGATAGTTGAAAGCGAACAAACCAAAGTCATTTGTGAGATTAAAGCTTTAAATGGCAGATATTTTGATGCCGAAATTCGTCTTCCTAAATATCTTTCGGAACTCGATCCATTGATTCGTAAACTTTTATCAGAGAAATTGACAAGAGGAACGATAACTGTTGCATATCACATAAAAAACGAATCAGATAATAACCTAAATCAAGAAATTAGAATAAATATTCCTTTAGCTAAGCAATATTTAAAGGCTTTGCGTGATATCGAATCGGACTTGGAAACTACTTTGAGCGACCCGTTGAGAGAAGTACTTAAAGTTCCTGATGTATTGGGTTTAGGAGAAAAAGAGGTGAGCACTGAATTAAAAGATGCCATAATTGAGGCAACTAAAATTGCTGCAGAGAAGTTAGATGGGTATCGTAAAGACGAAGGGCAAGCAACCGGAAAGCAACTTGGTGAGTATATTCACCAAATTTCTAACGAATTAATTTTAGTTGAAAACCTGGAAGGGGATAGGAGGGAGGCTTTAAGAGAAAGAGTTTACGGAAATGTTCTTGAGCATGTTGGCGAAAATAATGTAGATGAAAATAGATTAGAGCAAGAAATATTAATTTATTTAGATAAATGGGATATTTCCGAGGAAAAACAAAGATTAAACCAACATATAAAGTATTTTATTGATACTCTCAAACTAGAGCCAACAGGTAGGAAGTTGCAGTTCATTTCTCAAGAAATGGGAAGGGAAATTAATACATTAGGGGTCAAAAGTAATTATTTTTTGATGCAACAGTCTGTAGTGAAAATGAAAGAAACCCTTGAACATATAAAAGAACAGGTGCTAAACATCGTTTAACTCAATAGAATGAATAGACTACTAAAACCTATAATTATTTTACTTCTGATAGTACAAAGTAGTCATTTGTTGTTCAGCCAAGATTCAGATACTTCAAAATGGTTGGTGCATACCACTAATTGTAAATTTTCTGGTAATCAAAAGTTTTCTCCGTTTGAGGGATTCCAACAAGAATATAAAGAATTGTTTTGGATGTTGGAATACCTGAGCAATCAGGAGTTAACCGATTCACAAATTGTATATGCTCGGTTAAAGCCACTGTATGCTCCAGTGATAAATCGAATAATTCATTTAACTGAATCTGAATTGGTTGAAACCAGGCGTGATACTAGTGCGCGTTTAAAGTATCTGCGGCTAGATCAGTTTAAACCTTTCTTAGAGTGGTTTGATTTATTAGATTCTTCAAAAAAGATAAAGCTCGGTTTAGTGCAGGTTAAACCGGAGTCATTTTATAAATCTACCTATTCAATGATTTTTGAGGATGATAAACTATTTATGAGTTTATTAAATGATATTTTTTGGAATTATGATTCATTCAATACTAGTATAGAATCAATTAGATCATATCAGCGCTATGTACAACTCACATCTGAAATTGATCAAGAAGAGGCTATAGAAAATGATTTTTCCCGTACTTCTAGATTTGCTTTGGACTCATTTGAATCTTTAAATAGAATTGTTAGTGCCATAGGAGGTAATGACTTATGGAATAATTTAATTCCCTTGATCAATGAGTATAAGTCTAGTGGTGCATTTCATATGCACACACTGAATTTAAAATACAATGGCTTGATTGATTGGTGTAAAAAGACATCTGTAAATAGAGAAAATGACAGTCTATCGGTCAAGCATTTCTGGTTTTTTGTTGACGATTATGAATTTTCCGATACATTTAATGATCAAACTTTAGGAGTGGATTTGCTGAGTATAAGGCAGGCATTGAAGTATTTTCCAAATTTAGAATCTCAAAGAGATTTTTTCGGGAATATCGATGTTTCTCAGAAAAAAATATTACCCCCGGATGTTAACATTTTTGCCATTAATAATGAACCGTGGAACCTAATTTATATTCCTGAAATTTATAACGATAATGAATCTGAGGATGAGTTAATAGAAAATGATTTTGAAATTGAGATAAATAACAACGAGGAAGGAGTATATTTTGGCCCATCTTTAATCCTTCAAAAGACAAATACAGAAATGTTAAATCAGTCTTTAAGTTCAAGGCAACTCGAAGGTGTAAATAGAATAATCCAGACGGGTGTGGCTTTAGGTTTTCGATTTGGCGAAGGCAATAAATCTATACTGAGTTATGGAAGTAAAAGTTTATCTCTTGATGAAAATGGATCTAATTATAATATACGGCAATTTCAAATATTTGGTTCAACTAGAATTGTAGGTAATCATAGTTTTTCAATTGGAATAAATGAGTCTATTGTTCTTGCAAGTTCCACCCTTTCCTGGTTTGATAATATTCCTCTAAATCTTTCAAATCCTGAACCATTGAATACTATTATCAATAACGGATTCGGTTTGGGGATTGGATTAGATGTTGGGTTGAATTTGGGCAAGGTTGCAATTGAATTCATTACTCAATATCACTTTGATATTACTGATAATAGATGGAAGAATCAGGATCAGTTTATTAATTCTGAAAGTTCATATTCTCATACAGGGTTATTTGTTCAATCATTAGTCAGCTATAAGTTATTTTAGCATGAAATTGATGAAAAATATCGGATTTCACCTAGCGCTGCTTGGATTTTGTTTTAAAGTACAATCTCAAAATTTACCTACCGCAAAGGGATTGAATTTTAACCCGGACAAATACACTGAAAATACTGGATTACTGGAGTTGGTTGATTCAGCAATTAATTGTCGTGTGGTTTTGTCAGGTGAAAATCATCAGGAAGTAGGTTTTAATTCTGTTTTAGAATATTCATTAATGCGCTTACTATACGAGCGTGCCGGTTACCGTCATTACATCCTTGAACTTAGCCCTGCCAGAGCATATTATCTCGAACGATATGTTGTAAAAGGAGATAAATACGCAGAAAAGTTGATAAAAGGCATCTCCTCAGTTGAATATTTTAAATTTTTTAAAAAACTGAGAGATTGGAATCAAACACTTCCAGCGAATGATAGAATACATATTCACGGTGCGGATGTAGAACGATTTGATGATTTAGCAATTGAACGAGTTGCCGAAGTTTTTCGAGAACACTCAAAAAAAGATGTTATTCCAATTGGAATATTAAGTACAGTTAAAATGGTTTTGTATGAATCTAGTTTTGGATTTTCTGACAGATTAATCAATTTTGATCTTGAAGAATCAAGAAATATTGATTCTTTGAATAAACGGGAAGAAACACTTAATCGATGGAGTAAACAGTTACAGGAGATAAAGAGTAACTATAAAATAAACAGTGTTCTAATTGAAGCCGCAATTGAAGATAACTGGGTCGATATTATTAGGTGGTTACAGTCAGATTCAACTGAATTTAAGAAAGCATTCAAAGGAATTGAGGAATTTAATATTTGGAAGAAGCTAGATAATTCAAATCAGCAATATATTTGGCGAGAAAATACCTTGTACAAGAGATTCTCTAAAGCATTAAATGAAAATCCCAATGAAGGCTTCTTTGGTCAATTCGGAAGATGTCATATTTCTTTAACTCCATCAGACATAGACTGTGGATGGTATAATTATAAAAGTGTTTTAAATCAGCTTTCAACAAAATATTTCAAAGGAAAGGATTCAATACTGAATATTGGGATCTTTTACTCAGACCGATCTAATTCAATTACTGCTGAAAATATAGAGAGTACATCTAAATTGCACTCTGAGTTAGATCAATTGAAAGAACTGAATATTGATGGACTTGCATTGTTTAACGTGAATGAAATGGGGAAAAGTCTGTCTCAATTGTCACTAAAGTTTAAATGGGTAATTATTTGTTATTCTGAAGTTGAACTTAATAGCTCGAATAACAATAGTGATATAACCTATAAGGGAAAGATTAAGAATATCATTAGTTTCACTCCCATAGGTTATGGCTACCCTCAGATTCTTAGTAAATCACTTGAAAACCATTTTATTAATGATTTAAAATTGTCTTACAGTAATCCTGTTCTTGCGGAGATATACGGTAATTTAAAATGGAGCAGAGGTTTTATAACTGCGGGTATTGGTTACTCTATTCTACAAAGCAATATTACCTCTGTAGAGTATCCGTCTACAGCAAGTATCTTCCAAGATGATTACCGTAGATATTTATTATCAGGATATTCATTTGATATTAATCTAGGTGGTAATTTAACATCTAGAAAGTTCAAATTAAACGCTTTAGGCGGGTTAACATATTTCAATCAACGCCTAACTTATCAGGCCATGAATGTGAATATCATCAACCCACCATCTGTAATTCAACAGGAGGTACATCAACCTCAATGGTTAATTGGCGGCGATATGATAATTGAATATCTTCCAAATAGACATTTAGGTTTAGGTGCACAATTTAGATATAGGCAATCATTGGGTAGGTATAATTGGTATTATCGTAATACCACAATTCAGTATGAAAGTATAACCGATAAGTCTGGAATGAATTATTGGAGTGCTGGGGCACATCTTTCCTTTTATTTCAATAATTAAGAACTAATTTTGTATTATGTTGAGGTCTTTGCCAAACTGGATAACACTTGGTAATCTTACTTGTGGGTTATTGGCAATTGTTGCTGTTTTTGAAGGTAGTCCTTTAACAGCATTTCTGCTTATGTTGCTTGCAGGATTTCTTGATTTTTTTGATGGTCTTGCTGCTAGACTACTGGGTGTAGCAGGTGATTTAGGGAAACAGCTAGATAGTTTAGCAGATTTGGTTTCGTTTGGAATAGTACCGGGTTTAATTTGGAGGCATTACATGATATATTACGGGTTTTGTCCTTCAGGTGGATTCTGTATTAATCAGTATGTATGGTTATCTATACCTTTGGCAGCAGCTTACAGATTAGCAATTTTCAACATTAGTACAGATCAGTCAACCATTTTTAAAGGAATTCCAACCCCTATTACAGGATTGACCCTTGCTTCTTGGGCTTGGGTGAACGAGGCAAATTGGTCACCAACCTGGTCTATAACAGGAATTAATTTTTTCCAGAATTTCTATGTTTATTTATACATGCCAATTTTTGCGGCATACTTTATGATTTCTGATCATCCAATGTTATCGATGAAATTCAATAAACAGGATGGTCACAATACAAAACGATATGTACTCATATTATTAATGGTATTATTGACTATAGGTTTTTTTGAATCTTATGGAATAATCCTGTTTTACTTAAGTTATATTTTAGTTTCATTAATCACCTTAAAAAACACATTACAAGAAGCATGAAAAAAATTGGAATTATAATGGGTAGTGATAGCGATCTACCTGTAATGAAAGAGGCATCTGATATATTAACGGAACTTGGTCTAGAAGCCGAGGTTACTGTAGTTTCAGCTCATAGAACACCGGAAAGGCTTTTTAATTATGCCGAAAGCGCGGCTGATAGGGGGATTGAGGTAATAATTGCAGGTGCTGGTGGTGCGGCTCATTTGCCGGGAATGATTGCATCAATTTCACCATTGCCTGTAATTGGAGTACCTGTGAAGTCTAAAACTATGAGTGGTCTCGATAGCTTATACTCAATAGTTCAAATGCCACCTGGAGTACCCGTTGCAACGGTTGCTATTAATGGCGCTAAAAATGCAGGTATACTTGCTGCACAGATTATAGGAGTGTATGACCTTGAAGTCAGAAAGAAAGTTATTGATTTCAAGCAAAATATGGAAGACTCTGTAATGGAAAAAGCAAAACGACTTGAAGATATTGGTCCTTCTGAATACCTTAAATAACAATGATTATCGTTGGGGATGCAATAGTTTCTGAAGATGTAATTGAACGTAAATTTATATGTCAATTAGACAAATGTAAAGGTGAGTGTTGTATTCAGGGCGATGCAGGTGCGCCGTTATTACATGATGAATTGGAACTTATTGAAGGATTAATTGATAAGGTTAGACCATATATGAGTAAGAAGGGATTAACTTTACTCGAAGAAACTGGTTTCTACACACGCGATTCAGAAAAGGATTTAGTGACTACATGTGGGAATGACGGAGCTTGTGTTTTTGTTAATATAGAAAGTGATGGTACTGCCAAATGTTCAATAGAAAAAGCTTTTGAAGATGGTAAAATTGATTTTAAAAAACCTATAAGTTGTCATCTTTATCCTATTAGAGCAAAGAGGTATGGTAAATATACTGCCTTAAACTACCATGATTGGGATATTTGCGGCGCTGCTTGCCAAGCTGGAAATATGATGAATATACCCGTTTACCAATTCTTAAAAGAACCACTTATTCGGAAAATGGGTCCTGAATGGTACAGCGAATTTGAAAGGGTAGCTGAAGATTGGGATGATCATAAATCAGTTTAGCATAGTATAGAGGTAAAAAGACCAACAAACATCAAATATTTTAGATGCTTAGAAATATTTGTGAAATCCATTTTAGATTTTGAATGAAAAAGTTTCCAGGATATCCATAAGCTGTAAGGAATTACAACCAAACCTGAAAATAACCAAAATTCTATTTGCCTAGAATAAATCCCAATTACTATTAAGAAGATCATAGATACAATTAGGTTAACCCATGCAAATATTTTTGTTGGTTTTAATCCTCTTGTTAATGCGAATGTCTGATGTCCAACTGATGCATCTCCTTCTTGATCTTCAAAGTCCTTCACAAGTTCTCGTGCATATGTTACGCAAAATGCAATAATAGAATATTCAGCGAAATATGCTTTCTCTACTAGAAATACTCCTCTAGAGGAGATATATACTACCATACCCGCGAGCAAACTAACAAGTAAATTACCTACAAGATATTCACCTTTAAAATCAGATGAATAGAAAAAAAGCAATAGCGAAATTGCAATGCATAAGATGCCCATCCCAAGCCCCGTTACAAATCCGGAGATTATTCCTAATGTAGTTAAAATTATATAATAGATTCTTAAATTTT
>Ga0181583_10004440_pt1 | contig 10286 bp, 12 predicted proteins | sample 071ome_31_FD_132461 | JGI IMG/M metagenome (GOLD analysis project Ga0181583, IMG submission 132461) | Coastal salt marsh microbial communities from the Groves Creek Marsh, Skidaway Island, Georgia - 071405CT metaG (megahit assembly) | ecosystem: Environmental > Aquatic > Marine > Intertidal... | reverse complement strand
GAGATTACTTATGTGGGATAAAATAATTGACGCTGTTAAGAAATTAACTGAAGTAGGAATTACGTTGATTTCATTTGGCGTTGTATTACAAGTATTGTTTGGCGACAAACTGATTGGTTTTTATGACCTTGATGTTGTGGCAAACATTATCGCAATTGTAAACCAAATTGGCAGTCAGGGTCTTGTAGGCTTGGTAGCACTATGGGTACTGTACTGGGTTTTCACTAAAAAATAACTTACATAGGTGCTCTAGTCCTAGGGCACCTTTTTCATATAAATACTAGTATTATTAAACAGAGCAGGAGAAATTGTTATGTGGAAAGTAATTAAACACGAAATACCAGAAATGCTAGACAATTGGAGAGTGGTTCCAAGACTGTTGATCACACTCTATGGATTGGCATTTTATCAAACAGTGTCATGGTTTATGCAGTTACCAGACCCTAATAATGCACAAGCAGGTTTTGTATCAGTGATAGTTGGTGCTGGTGCGGCTTGGTTTGGTTTGTATGTAAACTCAGGACCAGGTAAAAAAATCAAAATTGAAACAACAGGTGCAAAATCAGAAGCAGAAATTAAATAAATGAGATCATATCAGCATCATATAAGACTTTATGTAGACGAAGAACTTTCTAACGAAGTGTTAGAAATTATCTATAGAACAGTTGAATTGATTGTTCCTGAAAATATCTTAAGAACAATCCAACAACCTGGTAAATCAGATACAGATGTATTTTATCATATCAAAGATGGTCGTCATGCCTATGACATGCCCACCACCAGAGATCTAACACCAGATGAAACTGAAGACTTATTTGATGCTCTTGATCATGTGATGAATATAGATTTTGAAGTAGAATCAACCACTCCTGTGGTAGGTGATTTTACTCGTGCAGAGCGTGATGCTATGGAATTGGGACTAGATGCTTACAAACAAGCAGTTAGCAACAAATAAACCATGCAACGGATAAATTGGAATTTTATAACCAATCCTGTAACTCAAAAGCATGAGATTATAACTGAAACAGATTGGTATGTAAGTTTTCCTTTAAATTGCAATATTAACGAATTAAAAACTTGGGCAAAATCAGTTCAACGTTTATCTTCTGGAACTAAATTTACATCAGGAGAATATGAAAATGCTCTATGGTGGGGAACAAAGTGCCATCCAGCATTAAAAAAAAGACTAAGACAAATATGTCCTTTGCGAGTTATTGACTCTAGCAGTAATGATAAAAAGTGGAATACATATATTTGGGAAATGCCTACTGGTGGAAAATTAAACAAACACAGTGATATTCAAGGAAAAGGAACAACATTTGTAATAGTACTTGAAGGAAAATTTAAAATGATAACGTATCATAGTAAGTTTCCAGACCAACAGTTAGACAGTTATGTAATTAATCCAGGAGAGATATTTGTTTTAAAATGTGGCGACAAGCAATTTCACAGTGGAGAATGTTTAACTAATTATAGGCTGGCTATAGGAGTTTATACAAATCACTCAACTGATCCTTTTAGAGATCATTCTGAACATTTTGTTCCATGGTGGAGCCAAACAATTAGAAAAATAATACACTAATTTTTAATATAATTTTTAATAATAGACATAAATAAAACTATGCAGGATATAAGAAAATACATTAATATTGTAAAAAATGAACAAACACCTCAGGCAGGTGATGCATTTGATCTTGAATTTGGTAATGATAGAGCAGTGATTTCAACTGTTATTGAGCAAGTGATAGATGATGCAATCATTCTAAAAGCAGACGACAAAGCCATAGATTTTATTTCAAAATTACCTGTACACGAAGACCATTGTGGATGTGCAATGTGCCAAGGTCCAGAAGAACCAGATCATGAAGAACACGAAGAATTAGATCATGAGGTGAGCATGGGCAGATCACAAATGTATCACACAATGAAAAATGCCAAAGCAATTCATGATATGTTGCAGAGAGTTTCAGAACGTGAAGGCATTGAAGGTTGGGTAGCATCAAAACTAACCAAAGCATCAGATTATCTAAAGGTAGTAAAAGACTATCTAGAATATGAAATGGTACAAGCAGGTTTTGACAAAAAAGTAGGTGATACAATTGAAGCAGGTAATTCTCAGGACATAGAAGAAGATCTAGATGATGAAGCAAGAAACTTTATTGACTATATTCAAGACCAGGGTTACAAAATTCTAAGCCAAGGTGCAGGTCCAAGAGGAATTTCAATTGTGTATCAAGACAGAGAAGGTGGCAAACATTCTGTAGATTTCAAAGATGCAAAAGTCAGCGAAGCCAAGTATCAAGGCAAAACAGTGAAATTAAACAAACCAATTAGAACTGGCACAAATGAGCCGGGCAAGTTCAAAGTTTACGTAAAAGATCCTAAAACAGGAAACGTAAAAATGGTACGCTTTGGTCACCAAGGTGGCGGCAAAAACAAAGATTCAAAAACCATGCGTATCAAAAAATCAAACCCAGCACGTAGAAAATCATTCCGTGCAAGACACAACTGTGACAACCCAGGTCCAAAAACCAAAGCTCGTTATTGGAGTTGTAGGGCATGGTAAAATGTCATCAGTTTATGATGATTCACTAGAAGACATTTATTGGCGCTCAGCAGACCCAAATGAACTTTGGGTTATGGACAAACTTATTCTTTCAAGAAAATTAAAATATATCTGCGGACCAGCAGGACTAGATGTGCCAACGCCCAATTGGTATATTGTAAGACCTTGTGTTAATATGTTTGGACTTGGTCTTGGTGCTAAAAAAATTTATATTGAAAAGTACACACTTGATCTAGAACCAGGCCATTTTTGGTGTGAATGGTTTGAAGGCAGACATCTCAGCATTGATTATGAATATGGCAAACAGGTATTGTGTGTTGAAGGATTTAAATCTAGTAACACATTTACACGTTGGGATAGATGGACAAAAACACAAGATCAAATTGAATTTCCTAGTATACTTGAACAGTTCAAAAACAAACCCAAAGTAAACTGTGAATACATTGGCGAAAAACTCATAGAAGTACATTTTAGAGAAAATCCAGATTTTGCAAATGGTATTGAAGATTTTATTCCAGTTTGGCAAGGCCAAAGCACTACTCCACCACAGGGTTATACATATATTGATTATCCTGAAGTTCATGGTAGAATTGGTGCATTTGTAAAATAGCATTTGACAAATTGGAAAAATGTGCTATACTACACGTATGGCAAACACAGATCTTATGATTGACTTAGAAACATTGGCCACATCTAATGATGCGGCGATAGTTACCATGGCCGCAATCAAATTTGATCCGCATGCGGATTACAGTAAGTTTCGTGTTGAAGATCTATCTCCTAGTCAAGTTTTATACAGAAGAATTGATCTAGACTCATGCACAGCACTTGGTTGTAAAGTAAACGAAGAAACGATCAACTGGTGGGCCACACAATCTAAAGAAGCACAGGACGAAGCATTTGGTGATGATGGTGATAGAATTACCATACAAGATGCTATGAAAGAACTGCGTAAATTTTGTTTTGGCATAAAACGTCCTTGGAGTCATGGATCCTGTTTTGATCTAATGATCATTGATTATATATTTAGAAAAATGGAAATTGGTGTGCCTTGGAGTTACTATGATATCAGAGATACTCGCACACTGTTTGGCTTTGGTATACCAGCACAAATGCCACAAGCAGACAAACACCATGCACTGCATGATGCTTATAGACAGGTAATTGGTGTACAAAATGTAATCAAAGGCCTAAAAGCACAGGGTATTTCTGTTGAATTAGATAAAAAGCCTTGGGCATAATCAAAAATAAATATTGGTATGCAACCAAATAAAAATAATACCTTTTGTTGGTATCCTTTTCAACAACTTTCTTTAAAAGATTGGGATAGTAAAAAAGGTATAGTCAATGTTGCTCCTTGTTGCAACAGTATTAGACCTGGTTCTCTAGATCCTCTACAACTTCAAAATAAAATAAACGAATCAGTAACTGCTAATGATCTTTTTCACAGCAAACAAATGCAAGAACTACGTCACAGTATGCTCCAAGGTAAAAAACATTCAGCCTGTGATACCTGTTGGCAAATAGAAAATAGAGGACAAGGTGAAAGTTATAGATTAAAAAGTTCACCTGCAGAAAATACAAACATAAACAATCCACAACTACAGGGTATTGATTTTGCTTTTGGAGAAAATTGTAATCTACGATGTAGAATGTGTTTCCCATCATCAAGTAATAAACTAAGACTAGACTATCAGTATTTTGTTAACAACAACATTGATACCAAAGGTATATATGGGTATGAATGGCAAGAAAACATAAAACCAAATGATTTTGATTCCAACGGTCATCAAACGGTATATAACTGGAAAGACGGTGTACAGTGGAAACATATTTTAGATAATATACATCAATTAAACTATATCAAAGCCACAGGTGGAGAACCAATTTTAACTGAAGGATTTAATCAATTTATTGATACTGCTATTGATCAAGGAGTTGCTAAAAATATCAACATTGAATTACACAGCAACAGTACAAAGTTTACTGACACGCTGATAGACAAATTAAATCAATTTAAATCAATACATCTAAATGCCAGTATAGACAGTGTTGAAATTAACTATGAATATATTAGGTATCCAATGTTATGGCCTAAACTTGAATCCAGTGTACACAATATATTAAGTAAAATATCTGTACCGTTTGAATTTGAAATTAACTGTGTGGTTAGTTTAATAAATGCACATTATATTGTAGATCTCCAACAGTGGCAACAAAAATTACAGTCCATGTATCCTAATATTACCATGTCGTTGCACACTGATTTGTTGTATCCACAAGAAAAGTACACAAGTGTTAAATTTTTACCAAAGTATCTAAAACAACAGATTCTACAAAATCTAAAACAATCTCAACAAAATTCTACACTAAAAGTTAGATACAGTAAAATAATTGATTATATCAACGAAAACATGGATTTTTCTGTGGTACTACAGCACAAAAACAATATAATTAAAGAATTAACTGTTTTTGATCAAAGTCGTCAACAAAATTATAGAGATTTTCTACACAAAAACCTTGTAGAATGGCTTGAATCTAGCAAACAATAAAATAATTGTTGACAGCATAAATACACTTGTATATACATTTACTTAGGAATTAGTTATGACTAAACAATTTAAAGATTATTTGCTTGAAGTAGAACAAGGCACAGTTGATGCAGATCAAATGCAGGATCTTGCTAATGAACTAGAACTGTTAGCAACCAATGATGCTAAACTGTATGATCGTCAATATGTACCAATCATCAAAAATCTCATGCGTAAACGTGCTAAAGGCACTTATGATCACAATCTAGCAATTAAATTGTGGAGATATTTAATTGATAATGTGGCCAAAAAAGAAGCAGGCCCAATGTCAAGAGTAAAATTTCCAGGAGTGGTTAGAAATCTAGCGGCTAAATCAATTGCTGACGATGAACTGCAAAAGATGGATGATGGTGAATACAGCGAGTTAAATTTAAAAATAGGAGCATAGTATGGCAAAAGCAAAAGGCGGATTAGGAGTAGCATCTGCAATTGAACATGTTAAAAAAAGAACAACAATTGGTCGTGGAAGATTAAAAATGTCATCTATGAACAAGAGCAAAAGACGTTCTTATAAAGCATATGTAGGGCAAGGCAAAAGAAAATAATGAACATAAATGAGTTATTAGAACCAAACGCAAAAAAGGCAGTGTTTACATTTGGCAGATTTAATCCGCCAACCAAAGGCCATGCACGACTTATGGACGTGGTTAAAAATGCGGCCAGTGGTGCTGACCACTATGTGTTTACAGGTAAAACTAATGACCCAAAAAAGAATCCACTAGAGTACAAAGATAAGATTACATTTTTAAGAGCAATGTTTCCACACATGAATATCATGGATGATCCAAAAATTCGTACACCGTGGGAAGCACTTGAAGAACTTGGCAAACAGTATGATGAAGTTACAATGGTGGTTGGTTCAGATAGACAACCAGAATTTGAAAAACAAATGAGACCATACATCAAAGATTTTGGTATTCAAAAGTTTAACATTATAAGTTCAGGTGAAAGAGATGCAGACGCTACAGATGTTGCAGGAATTTCTGCTTCCAAGGCAAGAGCATTTGCAAGAGCAGGAGATTATGATTCATTTGCAAAAACCATTGATGGTGGTGACAAACTAAAACAACAACTGTACCACAAAGTAAGACAAGGCATGGGAGTTACAGAAGCATCAAACAAACCAAAACAACCAAAAAAGCCAGTGATTAAATCACGTGATCCAAATTGGAGAGACATGGAAGCCATTAGACAAAGTGGCGCGGCAGGATCACACAAAGATAAAAAAGCACTGGACAAAAGAGGTTATGCAAAACACAAAAGTAAATCATTTGACATAGATGAAGAACCAGCAACTTATCCATTTTACAATACTTCAGAAGGCAAGCCAATTGCGTATGTTGACATGGATGGTGTCCTTGCAAACTTTTTTGCGGAGTATGCCAAACTAGCAGGTGTTGAAACAGGCAACTACAGAGATATTCCTCCAGCAAAAACAGATCCAACACTGGACAAAATGATTGGCACAGACTTTTTTAATAGACTACCAAAGTTTCCAACCACAGACAAATTAATACAGATGGTGGTAAAAGAATTTGGCAGTTACAAAATATTGTCATCTCCATTAAGAGGTGATCATGAAAATTCAAAAGAACAAAAAATTAAATGGATCAAAAGAGAACTTGCTATTCAACCAGATGAAATTATTGTTGTGGGCAGAAAAGATTCTTATGCTGTGCAACCAGACGGCACACAAAACATACTAATTGATGACAGAGGCAAAAATATTGAAGGTTGGTTATCACGTGGTGGGTATGGTATTAAATATCAAGCAGATGAAGATCCATTATCAAAGGTACAGCAAGGCATAAAAGATTTTAAAGAAAAAAACAACCTAACAGAATGGGGTGGTAGAGTTGTTAAAGGCATAAACACAACACCAGATGTAGGCGTTGATGCTATCAAAAAGCAGTCAGCAAAATTTGGATTTAAAGTAACCAAAGATGGTGTACCTCCAATCCTTGCACCAAAAAATCTAAGACGGGTGAAACGCATGAAAGAAGCATTGATCAAAATCAATGGTGCAAACAAAGATCTAACACTACAACAGCAGATGGATTTGTTAGAAGTTAAAAAAGGCATCAACAAAATGCTCAAAGCAACACGTGAAGTACCCACTGAAGTACCATATCAAAACAATGGTGGTGACATGAGTTTGTTAACACACCCTGGTACAGCAATGTTTCAAAAAATGAAACTCATGTCCAAGCCAGGCACAGACGATTGGTTTAAAACATGGCGTACACTTTCATACTTGACCAAAGGTAGAAAAAATCACTACATGTTACCTGTTAAAGAACAGTTGGAAAGACTGTTGATCAAACATGGTGTAATACAAGAAGCAAGTGGTATGTTTAATCGTAAACCTGGCAAAGATTTTTTCACACACAAAGATGGTAGAACAGCAACACTACAATCAATCACAGCATATCCAGACCAAGGCAGTTTTGAAACACCAGAACAAAGAGACGAAACAATTAAAAATGTACAACAACAGATTGCTACTGATATTGATTTTTTCAACAAGCCAACAAATTCACTATTGGCATTTTCAGTGGCACTGTTACAAGATGAACAAGGACAAAAATATGCTTGGGGATTATATCACAAAGAATCAAAAGTTGGTTCACTAAAAGCATCATGGAAAAACAACCAAATTCCACAAGGATGGATGTTGAGTTCAGTTAAAGCGTCAACTAAAACCACTGCAACACCAATATCCCCACAGGACCTTATTAGAACAAATCAAATTTTTCAAAATGCTCAACAGATAGCAAGAGTAGTAGAACAAAACTTTCAGGGTGATGATGCACTTAAACAAACTCTACTAGATGGTGTATCACAAGCAACACAAAGTGATAAAGTATCATTTCCTGGGCAAGGAGAAAACGAAACTGCTATTAGAGATTACTTTGCAGAAATACTACAACCAATTTCACTACAAGCAGGACATATCAAAGGCGAGGCTGACAAAGCCAAAGAACTAATCAACAATCAAGAATGGAAAGTGTGCAGATTCTTTTATCCAATGGATAAAACCAATCGTTTGATTGACTCTTATATGGTAGCACCAGATGGTACCAGAGTGGGTCTAAGTTCCAAAGGTGGCGAAGGTGCAAAAGCATCAGCAAGAAATTTATATGACACAATTGAAAGACTAGCAACTAGTCCAAAACCACAAGACAAAGAACTATTAGAAAATGTTCCTTATGCAAGAGATGTACTGGAAAAAATACACAACAATGATCAATATGCAGGTCCACTACTACTAGCACAAGAGTATAATTTGATTGATCAAGAAATTGTTGATGACATAAAAAAACTAGGTGGCAAAGGCAAACACTCAATTAATTCTTTACAAACACTGTCACCTAAAACGCAAGAGTTTTGGAACAACACTAGACCTATTGCTAGAGAATTAGAAAAAGTTGATTTGTTTATCTCACTGATCACAAAAGTAGCCTACGTAGTAACAGTTAAAGTAAACAGCAATCCAGATTTCAGCAAACAAGCAATGAAACTGTTAAACAATGCATCAATTATCCAAGTGTATACACAGGGTGCAAAAGACAAACAGGGTAACATGAATATCACAGGATATCGCACTGTGTATCCTCCAAGATTTGAAGGAACACTGTTTTTAGATGCTACAAAAAATTATGCCAATAATAAAATCATTGGAAAAATGGCATTTGGGTTGAAATAAAGGAGATAGACAAATGAGAATAGATGAAATAGAAACTAAAACTAATGTTTGTTCAGAATGCGGTAAGCCAAGTTATACAACACTACCAGAAGAAAAACAAAAAGGTGTAGATGGTAAAGTATGTTGGAAAGGCTACAAGCGTATGGGCACCAAACAAAAAGGCGGAAAAACAGTAGACAACTGTGTTAAGATGTAATGAAACTATTTGAACTACTAGAGCAGTATGAAGAAATCAACGAAGCCACAGGCATAGGTGCAATATTTTTATCACCTACTGCGGTAGTAGTTGGTCAAGCACATGGACAACCACTACAGTTGTCATCCCAAACACTGCAAAAAGTTCAACAAATAGCCAATCAGTATGGTGCATGGTCTGAAGGTAACAGAGGAGATGAACGATTTACTCAAGGACAAATTAACTCTTACAAAGGCAGTTGGGACGATTTATTTGCCCAGTCTGTAAGTGATGTACCGTATCCATTCTTGTATACTATGATGTCAAATGTCAAAGAAAACAACACACTGCAAAAAATAGGTGCTGAACCTAGACTCAGTATTTTTAGTCACTTATTAAGTAAACAACAAGCATACAGTTTTTTTCCAAATAAAAAATTCAGTGCAGAAACACTGCAAAAGTTTTTTGAAGCAATCAGTCAAGGCAAATATAATTTTGTTCAAATGGCAAAACAACCAGCCACAAGTTTAAACATTCAAAATTTTATCAGCATAGGTGAAAAATTAATGTGGCCTGCAAATTGGCAGTCATATCCAAACAACGCAGGCAAAGTAGCCAAACAAGCCACAGATGCTAGAGACAAATGGCTAGCACAACAAACCAAAGGTGCTTTCATAGTTGGCAGTGGACATCTATTACAAGTTTCTAAACTCACAAACAAACCAATTGTTGAAAAATGGAGCAACAAATACAAAAAGAGTATTAACTGCTCTAATCCAAAAGGTTTTTCACAAAAGGCACACTGTGCTGGTCGTAAAAAGAATGAAGCCATAAACGGAATTGGGCATAACACACAGTTATCAATGCCAAAAAACACAGTGGTAATTGATACTCCAGGAGAATTGGATTGGTTTAAAATAGGACAGCATTTCCCTACACTTGGTCAAGCAGATCCAAAAGAATTTGGACAATCAGAAAGTGATATGGTTATAACTTTTCAAAGTGAAAAAGAAAAACAAATGTTTTTGATATTGGCAAAAAAACTAGGACTAACAACCAAAGACATTGGTGGCACAGCACAACATCCTGAAATACACAAAGAAAATTTTGCTAACGGTAAGAAAAAATGAGATTCTACGAGTTCGTCACAGAAAAAATAAAATGGCAGTCAAGTCTATCTCAAATGGTATTTAAACCAGAACGATTAGAATATGAAGGAGATTTAACTTACGGATTGTGGCTTCCTCT
>Ga0181583_10004433_pt1 | contig 10293 bp, 8 predicted proteins | sample 071ome_31_FD_132461 | JGI IMG/M metagenome (GOLD analysis project Ga0181583, IMG submission 132461) | Coastal salt marsh microbial communities from the Groves Creek Marsh, Skidaway Island, Georgia - 071405CT metaG (megahit assembly) | ecosystem: Environmental > Aquatic > Marine > Intertidal zone... | reverse complement strand
TGTGCTAGTTCTGCCACAACCTCATTTCGCAGAATATTGACAGAGCTATTCTGGACATCCAGTTTGATATGCCCTAGCTGGCGGTTATCTATCTCAAAAGTGCAATGCTGAAATTGTGTCATACTTTTATACTCTTTTACTATACAACACCCGATTACTAAGGCAGGATAAACAGGTCTGCCTGTATCTGGGCAGCATTACCTTGCCATATTTCTTAACCAAGAGCCAAAATATTATTTTTTTCGTTTGATCAGGGTTTGTTATGGCCTCAGAACAGAATCTCTCGCTTGCCATTATTTTTTTGATGGCCCAAATTGTGATTTCGATCGCTATTGGGGCGTTTGTTAAGTCAATTTCTGCAGAAACAGCCTTAATTGTTATTCTGTTTTTCCGCTATATCTTCAGCATGCCATTATTGCTGATATATGGATATGTTCAGCGCAAAGATGAACTATTCCAGATCAACCAGAAGCCTGTCTTGCTAGCCCGCATCATGTCAGGGTTATTGGGTCTTGCAAGTTATCTTTACGCCATTATCCAGCTTAGCATTTCGCTTGCAACCGTGCTTGCACAGACCATGAGCCTGTTTATTACCATGATGGCGCCTTTCATTCTGGGTGAGCGGATAGGTATCAGACGAATTACCGGCATTGGTATCGGGTTTATCGGCGTTATTATTGTTCTCAATCCGGGAAGTGAGCTATTTTCTAGCTATTCAATAGATGGCCTGTTTGCCGGTATATTATCGCCGTTCTGTGGCGCGCTCATGTATATTTTCTTGCGCAAATTAGGCACAGCAGATGCCCCTATTTCCACTGCTATCTGGTATAATATGGCAGGCTCGATTGTTTTTCTGATATTGCTGTTTGTGATGAAGTGCGATGTGCCTGAACTGAATGCTGACACGCTGTATTTATGGGGTATTTTTGTGGGGATCGGACTTGCATCCAGCATCCAGCAATTTTTGATGGCACGTTCGCACCAGCTTGCCGAAGCCTCAACCCTTGCACCATTTCATTATGCGTCAGTACCGATGTCTGTGATTGTCGGCATTCTGGTTTTTAATGACCATATTGGCCTGAATTTCATTTTAGGCAGTCTGGTTATCATCTGTGCCAGCTGGTATATTCTGCGTCGCGAACAGCATCTTAAACAGTCTGGCAAATTATAGTCGTCTTAACACCATGATACGAGAGCTCATGCCCAGCTTGACAATATGCGGGCCCATTTCCTGTTCCAGAATTTCTGCCTCACCAGCATCTGCCACTGCATTACAAGCCGCCATATAGGCCGGATTTTCAAGCGTATGATTATTTAATGAAAAAACCAGAAGCCCTCCGGCTGATAGCTTGTGCAAAAGCTGAGAGATAGCTTCGGGCGGGGCATGTTTTTCTGCAATCACCCCCATTGCTGTAATCGCAGCATAGCCAGCATCAAAGCTAAACGGATTTTCAAGACTGACCACACAAAGCGCACGATATACCCCCTCTAATCTGCGTGCTTCAGCTACCATCTCGTCTGAAATATCAGAGCCATCAATCACTGTAAAACCTGCATTTGCAAGCGCTTGCCCTGAAATGCCTGTACCGCATCCAATATCAAAGATAGGTGCAGTTTTATCACCTAAATGTCTTAGCAAAGCCTCTGCACATCTTTTTGGTGTCTGATAATCATGGCTGGACATGGTATCATTATAACTTTCTGCCCAGTCGCGATATAACGCTTTGGTCGCCTGCTGACTATCCAGCCTATAGGCCTGTTTCAGATAGGGATTATCGTGCTTGTCTGCCATCATTGCCCCTCCGGATCGTGATCATGCTATGCAGACACTATCAAACCCCAGAATGACAGATAGGTCAAATCACAGGCCCTTAGGCAGTTCTGCTAGAGGTGCCCCAGCCATCAGCAGGTGACAGTACAATTTCGGCGCCTTCTTCGGGATGACGCGGCACATTCAGGCTAAGTAGTAATGAAATGCCAGCCATGCCCGCGCCTGATAAAAACACAGCCGCAGGCGATACCAGCCACAATAAGCCAAAGCTGACAGGTACAATTACTGCCGCAATATGATTAATGGTAAAGGCCACACTGGCTGTACTGGCCATATCTGCGGGGTCTGCAATCTTCTGAAAATAGGTTTTGATAGCGATAGCAAAAGCAAAAAACAGATGGTCAACAATATATAGCCCTGCCGCCACCATGCCTGATTCAACAAACGCATAGGCCGTAAAAATACCTATCAGCCCCAGATATTCAAAGACCAGCGCGGCTCTCTCGCCCACCTTTGTGATAATTCTGCCTACAATCGGTGCTAACCAGATATTAAAGCCGGCATTTGCAAGAAATAGCAATGTGATCTGCACAAGCGAATAGTCAAATTTTTCAACCATCAGAAAGCTGGCAAACACCAGGAATATCTGACGGCGCGCGCCTGCAATAAAGGTAAGCGCATAATATAGCCAATATCGTTTGCGCAGGATAATCTGACGTCTTTGGGCGGTTTTCTGATCAAATTTTGGAAATATCATAAAGGCAATTACTGCCAGAATGACGCTCGCAGCACCTGCCAGCAAATAGGTTGGCTGATAGCCATCTACACCTAGCGCCAGCCTGTCTGAAGCCACAAATGCGTCCCAGCTTATCTCTGGTAATGCTAGCAGATATACCACCATCAAAGCACCAATCGTAAGTAGTTGTGCCGCCGCCCCAACACCATAAATCTTGCCCATAATGGTCGGGGCATCTTTTTTATCCAGCCATTGCAGGGTCAGTGACTGGTTACAGGCTTCATAATAATGAAACCCCAAAGATGAAATAATGGTCGTGATATATAGCCCGATGGCAAAGGGAAAATAGCCAGTCAGCGCTACCCCTGCCCCCAACAGCCCTAGCGCTAGCAAGGCAAGCCTTTGTTCTGTAATAAAAAATAGCAGATACACCACCAGAAATGACAGAAAGCCCGGCACTTCACGCAAAGACTGTAAAATCCCTATCTCGCGACCGGTAAATTGCGCCACATCGACCGTAAAGTTGTTCAGCATCACCGTCCATGCCCAGAATGACAGGGGCATGGCCGCCGCCATCACCATTAATAATGTTTGCGGCTTGTGAAGAGTTTCTTGGAATGAAAATTTCATCAGGGTACAGATTTTCAATCATTTCAGACTTGCATTAACTACTGGTATAGACCTAAATCAAAGCTTCGGATAGAGATTTATGCGCAGCATTAGATTTACATGCCTGTGCATAGGTAAAAAATCTTCAGCAATGATAGCACCAGCAACAAATTCGGATAAAGCGCGTAACAGATGACCAAAAATCCTCAGGGGCATATTTCAGCGATTATGCTAATGACAGGGTTCTGCCTATTTGGCCCTGCAATTGATATGTTTGCAAAGCTGGCTAGCGATACAGTGCCGCTATTGCAGATAACAGCGGCCCGCTTTATTTTCCAGCTTATATTGCTGATACCGGTTGCGGCGGTTATGAAATGCCACTATCTGCCAACAAAAAAAGAGATGGCTAGTCATTTTTTGCGGGGTAGTCTCATTTTGATGGCAACCAGCCTGTTTTTTCTGGCGGTTCGATATTTGCCGCTTGCCGATGCGCTTGCAATTTTCTTTATTGAGCCATTTTTTCTAACCTTTCTGGCGGTGATATTTCTTGGCGAGCCAATTGGCTGGCGGCGGATAATGGCCTGCATTATCGGGTTTTGCGGGGCGTTGCTGGTCATCCAGCCGCAATATCAGCAGGTAGGCTGGCCTGCCCTGCTACCTGTCGGAACTGCGCTATGCTTTGCTTTTTTTCTACTGCTGACACGGCGGATGACACAGACAGGATCGCCTGTAATGGTCCAGATTTTCACCTCCATTGCGGCAGTCACTCTGTTATTGCCAATATTGATTATCCTGCATTACTCGCCTTTTCAGATGTTCAAACTGGAAGTGCCGAACTTTCATGAATGGGGGTTGTTATTAGGTGTTGGTCTGAGTGCTACGATTGCACATCTGTTTCTAACCTCTGCATTTGCCAGAGCACCGGTAGGCATTTTAGCGCCTCTGCAATATCTGGAGATTGTAACCGCAACCCTGTTTGGCATTTTTATTTTCGGAGATGTTCCAAATAAGCTGACAATTACAGGCGTCGCTATCATCATATTTTCAGGATTATATGTGCTATATCGGGAAGGCAAAAGGCGTGAGCATAAAAACGTGCCGGTCACGGGATGATCTTGAACAAGATAAATTGAAACAGATAGATAAATCAGGTCTAATACAAAACAACGCTTAATATCAAAACGGAGAAAACAGGGATGAGCGATCAGAACAAGAAGAAGTGGAATTACAAAGACTCTCGCAGTGCAAGATGGTTTGACCCTGATGATTTACGTTCTTTCGGCCATCGTTCACGTGCCATGCAAATGGGCTATTCACGTGAAGACTGGGAAGGAAAGCCTGTTATTGCGCTCATTAATAGCTGGTCAGATATTAACCAGTGCCATGCACATTTCAGAGCCCGCGCCGAAGACGTACGCAGAGGCATTTTGCAGGCAGGCGGGTTCCCCATTGAGTTGCCGACATTATCTCTATCCGAGCAATTTGTTAAGCCAACCACCATGCTATATCGCAACATGATGGCAATGGAAGTAGAAGAGCTGATCAGATCGCATCCGGTAGATGGCGCTGTGCTGATGGGCGGATGTGATAAAACAACCCCTGCGTTGCTAATGGGCGCGATTAGCGCAGGCGTACCGTCAATTTTCATGCCGGCAGGGCCGATGTTGCGCGGTAACTGGCGCGGCAAAACGCTTGGTTCAGGTTCTGATGCGTGGAAATATTGGGATGAGCGGCGTGCTGGCAATATTACCGACACGCAATGGGGTGAGCTTGAGGCTGGTATTGCGCGCTCTTATGGCGTCTGTATGACGATGGGCACGGCTAGCACCATGACCGCGATTGCCGAAGCACTTGGGGTCTGCCTGTCAGGCTCATCTTCTATTCCTGCACCTGATGCCAATCATAAACGGATGGCGGCGGCCTGTGGTAGGCGGGTTGTTGATCTGGTGTTTGAAGATATCAAGCTGACAGATATTATTACCCCTGCGATTGTTGAAAATGCAGTGAAGGTGGCAATGGCCTCTGGCTGTTCTACCAATGCCATTATCCATCTGATCGCCATTGCCAGACGGGCTGGTGTCAATCTGGGGCTAGATGATTTTGACAGACTAAGCAAGGATGTGCCGGTTCTGGCCAATATCCGGCCAACAGGTGATACCTATCTGATGGAAGATTTCTATTATGCAGGTGGTCTGCCTGCCATGATGAAGCAGATGGAAAACAAGCTGGACTTAACTGTGAATACCATTGACGGCACCACTTTGGGGCAAAATATTGCGGATGCTGACTGCCATGATGACGATGTGATCAGACCACTATCAAACCCTGTCTATCATCAGGGCTCACTGGCTGTGCTGCGCGGCAATATCGCGCCAAACGGAGCAGTGATGAAACCAGCAGCAGCAGAAGAAAGGCTCCATAAACATAAAGGGCCTGCGCTGGTATTTGACAGCTATCCCGAAATGAAAAAGGCCATTGATGATGACGAGCTGGATGTGACAGCTGATCATGTGCTGATATTGCGGAATGCAGGGCCTGTTGGTGGGCCGGGCATGCCAGAATGGGGCATGCTACCTATCCCGAAAAAGCTGGTCAAACAGGGGGTCAGAGATATGCTACGCCTGTCAGATGCACGGATGAGCGGCACCAGCTATGGCGCCTGTATTTTGCATGCCTCGCCTGAAGCCTTTGTTGGCGGGCCTCTGGCACTGGTAAAAACAGGAGATATAATCGAGGTAGATATTCCTGAACGCACCATCAATATGCTGGTTGACGATGCTGAGCTGGCACGCCGCAAAGCCGAATGGGTAGCGCCTGAGCCGCAGGCCACACGTGGCTGGAACTGGATATCGGGCCAGCATATCAAACAGGCAGATGAAGGGTGTGATTTTGACTTCCTTGAAACCAGCTTTGGCAGAACAGCCAGAGAGCCAGATATTTTCTAGCAATTCAAAAAATTGAAAAAGGGAAAGATGATGATCTCAAAAATCGTATTAACAGGCGCATCTGGCAGACTGGCCAATCATTTGCGCGCACCGCTTGCTAAAATCTGCAAGATTCTGGTCTCAACAGATATTGCCCCGCTTCAATCTGAGGCACTGGCCAATGAGCAATTTATCGAAGCTGATTTAGGTGATTACGCCGCGATGAAAGCGATTATGGATGGGGCAGAAATAGTAGTGCATTTTGGTGGCCATCCAGATGAAAAGCCGTTTGACGAGATTCTGCATGCCAATATTATTGGCTGTTATAATGTCTGGGATACGGCCTATCATGCAGGCGCACGCCGAATTGTCTATGCCAGCTCAATCCATGCAGTTGGCATGCACCCCAAAACCGAAGCGATTAATTCGAAAACACACCATAGACCAGATAGCTATTACGGGCTGGCAAAATGTTTTGCAGAAGATATGGCTAAATTATACTGGGATAAAAAGGGGCTTGAGGCTGTCTGTCTGCGGATTCTGTCCTGTGCTGATGTGGGTAATGCACGCGCGGTTGGCAGCTGGCTATCTTATGATGATCTCATTCATCTGGTAGAACGGTCTGTTGATACCCCTGTTGCAGGCTTTTCGGTTATTTATGGCGTGTCTAATAATGACCGTGCGCCTGTTGATAATTCAGATGCTGCGTTTTTGGGATATCGTCCGAAAGATAATGCTGAACAATTTGCCGAAGCTATCTTTGCAAAAGACGGAGTGCTAGACCCGAAAGACCCTGACAATATGTGTCATGGCGGCCCCTTCGCAACCACTGATCTAGGCGAAAGCGGCGTTGCCAAGCTTGGGCTTAAAGAAACCAAATAACAGATATATTCTATACCAATCAGAAGGGGCGCAAATCATGCGCCCCTAATTTAATGCTTATATCGAAAAAAACTGTCTTACATCTGCTTAATGGCGGCATCAATACCTGCGCCAAACAGCCGGATATCGCTTGCCAGTGTGGCAAAATCAAAGCCGCGCTTAAATGCAGATTTCGCATATTCAGCAGAACCGCAATGAATACCGCATTTAATGCCATGCGCTTTACAGCTAGCTAAAATAGCACCGAACATCTCGTCCATTTCTGGCTCGGTGCGGTCAAGACCCGGATTATAGCCCATAGACACAGACAGATCTGATGGCCCAATATAAATTCCGGTAAGCCCATCGGTAGCCGCGATCGCATCTACATTGTCAAATGACTGTTTTGTTTCAACCATCGCAAAGCTAACCAGCGTATCATTGGCTTCATGATGATAATTTGCGCCATGAACAATCATTGCACGCGTTGGCCCTGAGCTTCTAAAGCCTTTCGGCGCATAACGCATCGCGCCTACAAAATCTGCTGCATCCTGAGCGGTGTTCACCATCGGACAAATAATACCCAAAGCCCCTGCATCTAGCATCTTCATGATAATGCCGGGCTCATTCCATGGCACACGCGCAATCGGTGTTACACCAGAAGCGCCTATGGCCTGCATCATGCCTAACGCAGTCTGGTAATCTACCAGACCGTGCTGAAGATCAATTGTAATACTGTCAAATCCTGCTAAAGACATAATTTCGGCTGAAACCGTGCTGGGGATAGAACACCAGCCATTCAGCCCAGTTTCGCCTGCTTTCCATTTATCCTGAAGTCGTGTCAATTTCATTTTTCTTCTACTTTCAAATCAAAAATTACGGATAACCCCGCTACGATGGTAACGTTAGTGTCAGATGATTTTCTGCTAATGTCCACAAAATTAAACATAGCCAGCGTGACCTCGCGTGAATATAGTAGCGTATCAGTTTTTTCATCGCATGATTTTCGGCTCTTTTTCTATGACAGTTTTTGATCCCCATACCATACACCCTTTTGCACCAAACCATCTTGGATATGGTGGGCTAGATAGAGATGATTTAGCCCGTGATAATGAAGATATATTCACCCAGCTAAAAATGCAGAAACAGACACGTTATTTACCTGTCTGGCGGTCGATGAATTTATTTTTGAACGCGATTGCCGAAGGCCATCCCCCTGAGATGTGCTGGCTAGGTTATGATGAAATCGCCCCATTCGCAGAATCAGCCTCCGCGCTTATCTATCTTGGCAAGGACAGAGACCAAAATAGATATGTAGCCATTGATATTAGCAACATTGAAGAACCAGACCAGCTTATTACCAAAGGGCATTTTTCAGATTTACGTGAAGCAAGCCCGCTTATTGAGGGCGATCAGGGATCAATTCTGGCCTATGCCAGAGCAATATGTTTCTGGCATCAGCGTCAGGGGTTTTGCAGTGTCTGCGGGCATCAGACCAGAACAGGCCGTGCTGGCCATGTACGGATTTGCACTAACAGTGACTGCAATGCCCCGCATTTTCCGCGAACCGATGCTGCCATGATTGTGCGCGTTACCTTTGAAGATAAAATTCTGCTAGGTCGCCAAGCGATCTGGCCAGAAGGCATGATGTCCACGCTGGCAGGCTTTGTTGAACCAGGTGAAACGCTAGAACATGCCGTTGCTCGTGAAGTCTTTGAAGAAGCAGGAATCACGGTTCGCAATGTGTGTTATCAGCATTCTCAGCCATGGCCATTTCCAGCCTCTCTGATGCTTGGATTTTCAGCAGAGGCTATCTCGGATAGTTTGACGGTTAATCATCAAGAAATTGAATATGCTAACTGGTTTAGCAGAGACGAGATAATGAAGTTTGACGAAAAGGGCATGTTTCTACCTCGCAAACTATCTATTTCCCGCCGACTAATCGAAGAATGGCTTAGCCCTCAAGGCTAGCGAAAAAAGCCACGCTTTGGGACAGGCTGAATAATGTTACAGTGACAATCTTGTTTTTGTTACTGCTTCAGCCCAGCCCTGCTTTAATTTATGCCTCGAATTTTTACTCATTTGCGGGGTGAATTCCCGCTCTAACTGCCAGCTTTCGGCAATTTCATCCAGCCCTGCAAATGCGCCATCAGCCAGTGCCGCCAGCATTGCCGCACCAAAGGCAGTTGTTTCTGTGACCACCGGCCTGTCAACAGGCAGATTGAGCAAATCAGATAGGCGTTGCACAAAAAAATCATTGGCAACCATGCCGCCATCTACCCTCACAGAAACAGGCTTTACGCCATCGCCAGCCATTGCATCAAACAGATCGCATGTCTGAAAAGCAACAGAATCAAGTGCTGCCCTGATAAAATCATCAGGTCCTGTATCTCTGGTGATGCCGTAAATGGCCCCTCTGGCATCTGCTGACCAGTAAGGAGCGCCAAGCCCCGTGAAGGCAGGCACCATATACAGACCAGAGGCCTTGCTGCGGGCAGCGCGCTTTTCTGTTTCTTCAGCAGAGGCAATCAAACCCATTTCATCACGAAGCCATTGCACCACAGCCCCTGCGATAAAAATTGAGCCTTCAAGCGCATAATAGCGCCTACCATCAAGCTGAAGCCCAATTGTGGTTAGCAGTCTGTTTGACGATCTGACCAGCTCGGTACCAGTGTTTAAAATCACAAAACAGCCTGTGCCATAAGTTGATTTAATATCCCCTGCTTTCAGACAGGCCTGCCCTACCGCCGCGCTTTGCTGGTCACCAATTGCCGCTAGAATTTTCATCGGCACGCCAAGAGTTTCGGACGCATCGACATTAATGGCGGTACAATCAACAATTTGCGGCAAAATAGATGATGGCACATCGAACAGATTGCACAAATCCAAATCCCAGTCACCAGACCGGATATCAACCAAACAGGTACGGGCGGCATTGGTGGCATCGGTAAGATGATGCCTGCCACCGCTTAGTCGCCAAATCAGGAAGCTTTCAACAGTACCAAATGCCAGATCGCCTGCTTGGGCTGCTTTGCGTGCGCCATCAACATGATCCAGAATCCATGCAATTTTTGAAGCACTGAAATAGGGGTCGATTACCAACCCTGCACGTTCTGAAACCAGCTCTTCATGGCCAGCCTGCATCAGTGCCTGACATCTATCAGAGGTGCGTCTGTCCTGCCAGACAATCGCATTATAGATTGGCTTGCCTGTATGCCTATTCCAGATAATGGTTGTTTCCCGCTGGTTGGTAATGCCCATTGCCTTAACTTTATGGCCATGTGTTTGGGCAGCATCTAACGCACTTTTGATCACATCAAGACTAGTTTGCCACAAATCTTCAGGGTCATGTTCAACCCATCCATCATCAGGATAAATCTGGCGAAACTCTT
>Ga0181583_10004430_pt1 | contig 10298 bp, 5 predicted proteins | sample 071ome_31_FD_132461 | JGI IMG/M metagenome (GOLD analysis project Ga0181583, IMG submission 132461) | Coastal salt marsh microbial communities from the Groves Creek Marsh, Skidaway Island, Georgia - 071405CT metaG (megahit assembly) | ecosystem: Environmental > Aquatic > Marine > Intertidal zone... | reverse complement strand
TGGTACATCGTAATTCGCACTCCTTCGTCGCGACGTCGAACGACCGCGCGTCTCGCTCGCCGTCGCGACGACGCCGAAAATCCACGCGGCGACGACCACGCCATCCATCCGTCACACGCGCGCGCGCGGTTGTCATTCGCGTCGTCGGTGTCGTCAACGCGCGTGTGACTCGATCGCGGCGAAAATATGCGCGCGCGCGGTGATGCGCGGACCCCGCGCGCGCGTCGCGACGCGTCGTGCGCGTCGGCATCGCGCGCAACGGTCGGCGTCTGGGCCGCGGCCTCGGTCGCCCTTCTCTTCGCCGTCGTCGCCTCGTCGCAGCGCCTGCCGACGTACGTCCCGCCCCCGTACGTGCAGAGCATGTCTCCGGACACCGGACACGTCGTCGGTGGGACGACGGTTACCATGTATGGGGGTGGGTTTCACAATCACGCCGGGTTGTCGGCGCGGTTTAGTTACTTCGACTCGACGTCGCAGACGTCGGAGATCGATGTCGTCCCGGCCACGTTCATCGATTTCGGTACGATATCGTTCGTGACGCCGTCGAGGAAATTCGCGGGAGTGACGCACGTGACGGTGTCGAATAACGGCGTGGGATACAGCACAACGCCGCTGAACACGGATGACGACGGGACGTACGGGTTGTTCACGTACAAGTCGAGCGCGCCGGCGGGGAATTGGATCTTGGTGAACGCGACGGGGCACTCGTCGGGTGGAGCGGTGGTGGAGATACGTAATCCGTCGGTGTCGCACAGCACGCGCGCGACGGATGCGAATTTCCTACCGGGAGCGTACCTCGGATGTCGATTCGGTCGTCCGGCGGACCAGTCGAGCGCGTCGACGTCGTTTACGATCGGCACGACGACGAAAACGAGGTCACATCCTTGGTATGGACGCGGAAGTACGGTTGGGTTTACCGTGACGAGTCTTCGCATCAACGGGCACGGGGCGACGGAGAGTCCGTCCTTCATACTGAAACGAGGCGTGACGTACACGTTCTCCGTGACTTCGCCCGGGCATCCGTTTTATCTATCCAAGGTGGAACCGTCTGATTGGGCGAGAAGCTCGAGTGCTGAAAACATCATCAAGGGCCCAACGGATAGCGGCACGATTACCTTCACGCCGGACAGTGGTACTCCCGATTACATCTTTTATCACGGCTCGAGCGGTTCGTTCATGGGCGGCATGATCGTCGTCGTCGACTCGAGCGCGTCAGACTTTGAAACGGGTAACGCGAACGCGAACACGGCGCTCGCTGAATGGGTGGACTACGGCATGATACGATGTATCGCGCCTTCATGGGTGTCCGGCCTCGACGAAAACGCAGATCACGGAGGGAAACAGGTGACGGTGTACGTGACGAACGACGGCGTGCGATATTACGGCGGACAGTCAACGGGTAACGACGCCGTGACGCCACCGGATGAAGGTTCAGGTAGTACATTCACGTACTTCACCACGACTGCTTTTAGGGACGCTCCACTGTATTACGCGGCATCCGGAACGTCGTACATCACCGGGACGGCGCTGGAGCTCACGTCGTCTTCGCACACTGTGAGCACCGTTTACGGAGAGGATGGCAAGAAAGACGCGACAGCGGCTACGACTTACGGCAACGCGGTCACACATCACGCCGACCAAGCGGACGATGGCGTCGGCTCTGGAAACGCGAATGATTTAGTCGTTGAAGGCACGTACTCGGGTGGTGGCCTCGCGTGGTTCGAAGTCGTGATCGACGACGCGACGGCGAACGCTGAAAAGTTTAGATGGAGATTACACACGGCTACTTCTTCGAACGTGGCGTGGGTACAGACCGGACGCGCGATACCGGTGGGCGTGGCGGGTGGTTCCATTTCACCGGCTGGTACCCTGAGTAATGGGATAACTATTCGCTTCACGTCGTCTGGAAGTCACCATCAAATCGGCGATCGATGGCTCATCAGAGTCTACGACGGGAAGCCGAACGTAATCTCCGCGCGAACGCCTCAGGATGAGTCGTCGTACCCCGCGCGCGGACCCTTCTTCGGGAATACCGAAATCACAATCACCGGTAGTGGATTTTTCGCAGCGAGCGGTGTCAAGTGTAGGATGTATGATTCTGGTACCACCAACAACGTGAAAACGTTCGATGGTTTCTTCGACAACATGAATCGGGTGCGGTGTATCACGCCAGAGTACACGCCTACTGAAGGTGAAGTTCCGGGTACGATTAAACCGTGTTTGACCAGGTCAATCGAAGTGACTCTCGATGGGTCAACGTACAGCGTCGTCAAATCAGACATCAACTTTCTGTATTGCGACATTTACGTGTCGAAATCCGGATCCGACACGTACGGCGATGGAACACCGAGAGCACCCTACCTCACGCTTCAGCGTTCGATCGAAGCAGCGTTGGGCGAGCCTCGTTCTTACGACTTACGTTATGAATTGATCAATCCTGACAAGGGTATTCGAGGAGCGACGCAGTTTCGCCCGATGAAATTCGGAACAGCCTCGAAAGTTCCGGTCAACAAAGGGTTCGCGTTTTACGTGAACCGCGACAAAATTAGAGTGAAGACGGGGACGTACAGCGGTCCTGGGAACGTTGGATTACATCCGTTAGGGAAAATGCTGGAGGCGGAGTCGATCGATGGACCTGTGTCTGTCGACTGCGGCGCGGCGGGATACACCGGGGTGCTGGTGAGCGGCGACCGACACGGAAACGAGGAGGTAACAAACTCTGGAAGTCTGTCTTTCATGGGCATCACTCACGTCAACTGCGCGTAGATTATTATTTATTAAGTGTAATGGTACGTTTTAGGGATCTAGAATACATCGATTTATGATTCTTGCTGCGTCGTGTCTTCTTTGCCCGACGCAACGAGGAGCGTCATATCCGTCCATGAGCTTCGTCTGTCTGATTTGCTCAAACCGCCCTTCTCCGGAGATGACACGTTGGTATGCGACAGAGCGCTGAGGCTACCGGTTCCAGCGTTCTTAAGGTCACCGAATGAGGCGACCTTGACCATATCGCTCAACAAGCCCGTGCGACTCGGGACGCGGTGAAACATGAAATCGCTCGCGAGCTTGTCCGAACTCATACCGACCGCGGCGAGCGCGTTCGCACCATCCATGCGCACCATCCCGGTCATGTTCACACCGCTCGCGATGCGTTTCATAGCGGCCGAGGCGGTCTTGATCGCCACAACTTCCGCCGCCCTGTGATCGTCCTCCGTGCCCGGTTCGCTCTCCTCCGTCTCCAACGCTCTGTCGTTGGTATCGTGTTCGTGACCGCCGTCCAAATCGTCCAGCGCCCGCTTTCTATCGTCACAAAGCGCCTCTTCACAATCGATGTCAATCGATGCGCGCGGTTCATCCGAAGAAGCGGCCCTATCGACGGATCGACGCGGCTTTACGTTGAGGCCGCGAAGCGCACGCTCCGCCGCCGCTACGGCGGCGGCGAGCTCTGAAGATTTCTCCGCCACCGTCTTCGCAAACCGATTCGGACTGATACTCCGGTGACCGTACAAGTAACATCCCGGTGGAAGTTCACTCATCTCGCCCTTACTCGGTAAAAGCTCGCTCGCACCGTCGAAATTAGACACGATCACCGTCCCGTCTTCGTCTCGCGCAAACTTCAGGTCGTACTCGCCGCTAATATCCCTCGCCGCAAACACGCGCACGCTCACCGAATCAAACACCACGAACGCAAACTTCCCGCGCAATTTTGGCAACGCCTTCGTCCCGAACGCCTTGTACAAATGACACACCAACTCCGCCTCGTAGCACCGTCCGCCGACGAGTTGCCTCGCCGCCTCGAGTGCGCTCGGCGCCCGATCGCCTCTCCGCCCCTCGTCTGAAAACAATCTCCACGCCAAGTAATCTACGTTCGTGAGATGTCCCACAAAGGACACGATCAATTCATTATTCGTGAACGCCTGCACTCCCGGACCGACGCTGATCGCGACGCCCCCTCCGTCCAACGCGCTGCTCGACTTCTTAAACTCGAGCGCGTTGAGCGCGTCCTCCAGCGCGTCCGTCCCGGTCTCTCTCATCGCCGATCCATCCGTTCGGTTCACGCGCAGCGCCTTGGGCGGCACCACGCACAGAAACTTCCCCACGCGATCGCGCATGTCGCTCGACGCCTCGCGCGACGCGCGCGGTGCTCGAGAGAGACGCGAGCCTGCCCGCGCGCGCGTCAGCGTCGCGCGGTGGTGCCGCGCGCGATGTGCGTCTCGCGCCGGTTCGGTCCCCGCGGCGAGATCCGGCGACGGGAAAAGAGGAAAGTGTGGCGCGCGCGCGACGTCGCGGCCGGTGCGGTGTCTCGAGTCGGGTCGTGCGCGCGGGGTCGAGCGCGCGCGGAGTTGTCGCGGTGGTAGCGCGCGCGTGGTCCGAGTCAGCGTTACATCACGAACTCGATTTGATCTACCGCAGGTTTCAATAGTGGACTGCGTGTCCGAGGATCGTTTATATTTCAACACCTTAACGGCCGTATTTTTTATAAGTCGTCGTGGCTCTAAAAATTACAGAGTACTGAGAATCGTCTGAAAACCCACGTGTCCGGTTGATTTCGATAAACATGTGCGGGCATCCCGTCGTACGGCGTGCCTTCGTCGGGACGTCCCGGCGCGATCGCGCCCGCAGACGCGCGCGCGACCTCGATCGATGGCGTTCGGTGGGTTCGGAGGCGGCGCGCCGTCGCCCTTCGGCGCCGCGCAGCAACAACCGCCGTCGCCCTTCGGTGGCGGCGGTGTGAGCGCGTTCGGGACGCCGAATGCGTTCGGGGCGCCGACCGGGGCGTCCGCCGGAGGGGCGTTCGGAGGCGGCGCACCGGGCGCGAGCGGCGCGTTCGGCGCCGCGCAGACGTCGCCGGGTGCGATCGCGAACGCGTGCAAGTTTTGGAACAAGGGGAGCTGCAAATTCGGCTCGAGGTGTAACAATAAGCACGTGTGTTCAAAGTGCGGATCCACGGCGCATCGAGCAGTGAACTGTTCGGTGGGCGGAGGGAGTGGATACCGCGCGACGCGGGTGATGGACAAGGAATTACTGTCCCCGGGAACGTCGTACGCGATGGTGCACTCGATCAGCGCGATGCAGGAGAATTTGAGCAAGAGCGTGGAGGAGATTCGAGCGGCGGCGTACGCCAATGCCGATCAGCCGGCGGCGCCGGGCGCGCCGGGTGGGTTCGGCCCGACATCGGCGGCGAGTCCGTTCGGTGGAGCGTCGACGTCCACCGGTGGAGCGTTCGGTGGCGGTGGCGGTGGATTCGGGGCGAGCACGCCGGCTTCGAGTCCGTTCGGCGGTGGAGGCGGGGGCGCGTTTGGGGCGCCGTCGAGCGGGGGCGCCTTCGGGTCGACGTCGACGACGAGCGCCTTTGGGGCGCCGTCGACCGGTGGGGCGTTCGGTGGGTCACCGGCAGGCGGGGGATTCGGTGCGAGTGCGGCGAGTCCGAGTCCGTTCGGTGGGGCGTCGACTACGTCAGGTTTTGGCGCGTCGCCGAGTTCGGCTCCGAGCGGAGGTTTGTTCGGCGGAGGAGGCGCCGCAGGTGGGTTCGGTGCGTCCGCGACGCCGTCCGCATTCGGGGCGCCGTCCACGACGGGTGGATTCGGTCAAAGTTCGGCCGCAGTAGGTGGTTTCGGATCGAGTGCGCCGGCGGCGAGTCCGTTCGGGGCTCCGCCATCGACGCCTGGCGCCTTTGGGGCGAGCGCGCCGACGAGCGCGTTTGGCGCCGCGCCGACGCCTGGAGCCTTTGGTGCCGCGCCGACGCCTAGCGCTTTCGGTTCGACACCAGGCGCGTTCGGCGCCGCTCCCGCCGCGAGTCCGTTCGGGGCTGCGCCGACGACCGCCGCGGCGTCGACGCCCTTCGGCGCGGCGCCGTCGACGCCGAGTGCGTTCGGTGCGGCGCCGTCCGCCGGAGGTGGGTTATTCGGCGCTTCCACGCCGGCGCCAAGTGGAGGGATGTTCGGTTCATCGACGCCGGCTACAGGAGGTGGTTTGTTCGGCGCTTCCGCACCCTCGACGCCCGCGACAGGAGGCGGCTTGTTTGGCGCGAGCGCGGCGAGCGGTTTTGGCGCGCCGAAGCCCGCTGGTGGTTTATTCGGTGCCGCGCCTTCGACGCCCGCGACAGGTGGCGGACTCTTCGGTGCGAGCGCCGCTGCCTCTACGCCCGCGGCGGGTGGCGGCTTATTCGGTGCCTCTGCTCCGGCCACTGGCGGCGGCTTGTTTGGTGCCGCCGCTTCTGCTCCCACGCCAGGCGGTGGCTTGTTCGGCGCTGCGTCCTCCGCGGCGGCGACGCCCGCGTTCGGTGGTTTCGGGGCATCTTCGGCGACACGTACTCTCGGATCGGCCCCGGCGGCATCTGGAGGGTTGTTCGGCGCGTCGGCGGCGCCAGCGTCGACGCCCGGAGGCGGCCTCTTTGGCGCGGCGGCGCCAGCCGCAGGCGGAGGTTTGTTTGGCGCGTCGGCGCCCGCGGCCGGAGCGTCTCCCGGCGGTGGTTTATTCGGTGCGCCTAAACAAGCAGGTGGTAGTCTATTCGGTGCGGCTCCGAGCACGGGCGGTGGTTTATTCGGTGCCGCACCAAGCACTGGCGCGGCTCTTGGCGGCGGATTGTTTGGCGCGAGCGCTCCGTCGTCTGCGCCGAGTGGAGGTTTGTCCGGCGCGGCACCGGCGACCGGTGGCGGCTTGTTCGGCGCCTCTGCGCCGGCGGCTGGAGGCAGCATTTTCGGTGGTGGTCTAGGCGCGGCACAGCCGAGCGCGGGTGCGCTCGTCCCGTACGGCGCGCAACCGGCAGCGGTGACGACTCCGTACGGGTCGCCGTTGCAGCCTCCTCAGCTCGCGCTCGCCACGACGGAGCCCGCCCCTGCGAAGCAGTCTTTGCTCGGAAAGATGCAAAGTCCAGCCGCGGGTGCGGCGGCGACCGCGTTCCCGGTGCGTTCGCTCACGCCTCGATCGCCGTGGCTCACGAGCCGCGGTGGCATCAGCAGAGAACCGAAGCCTCGCGGCGCGGTGTCGGCGTTGTCGCCGGGCGGCGCCGCGCAAAGCGTGGGAACGCCGGTATCGGCCTCGCGACCCGGAAGTGCCATCTCGGTCGCCACGCCATCGAGCGGTGGATGGTTGTTCAAACCGCGAGAAAATCCGCGCGCGTTGTTCATTCGCCCGGAAGGCGCGGCTGCTTCGCCGGCGCCGTCGGTGGCGCTCGCCGTCTCGCCGACACGCGAAGAACAAAGCCCGGAGCGTCGTCAAGTGCATTTCGCCGATGACAAGGAGAACGTGCCGGGTAAGTCGCCCAGCCGAAACGTCGTTCTCCCAAAGCTCACGGCCGAAGGTTACAGCATGAGTCCGTCCATCGAACAGCTCGAAAGAATGTTTGAACGCAACGGCGATGAAGCGCTCGCGGCGGTTGACAACTTCTCAGTCTCTAGCGAGGCGTTCGGTCGCGTGAAGTGGCTTGAACCGGTCGACATCCGCGGATTGGATCTCGATAAGATTGTGTCGTTTGAGCAGGCGTGCTTGTGCCTCTATCCCGAAGATCAGGGCATCGATCCGCCGGAGGATGGTCAAGGCTTGAAGAAGCGCGCCGAAGTGACGCTCTACGGCATCCTACCGAAGAAGTCTGGCGCCGCCGCGAAAGAAAAGTACCGCGAGAAAATCATCAAACAAACCGAAAAGGCGAACGCGGAACTCGTCGAGTACAACCCGGACACGGGTATTTGGAGATTCATTTTGCAGCTCTAAGGCTGGCGAAGAAAACGAGTCTCGTAGACAACGCAAAAAACGGACTGCGCGAAGAGCGGTCTAGAAGCCGCCTGAGCCGACACGGTGCGCGTACAAATTTCACAGAACATTAGATTTTGTAATAAGCAAAAGTGAATAAAAAAATGGATATTAAACGTAATGCTTGACGTCGTAGATAAACTTGGCACCTCCTTCGCTCAGTTTCGCAAAGGCGCGAGCGAAATCGTAAAAGAAGGCGTCTTGATCGACGGCGTAACGCATGAAATGCGGCGAAAATCCCGGATCAGTGTGTAACACGCGATCAGTGCTCAACCAGAGCAAATCCTTGTCGTCTTTCCCGTCCGCAGGACGACGGAAATACTCGTTATCGAACGTCAACCAATTCGACGTCCAAGAGCACCCGCCGGCCATCGATCCCTCCATCTTCGTGTTCATAAACGGACACCCCGTGAACTTGGTCCCGTTCTTCGCCCCGTACCCGAACGCAGTCAGCCCCGAGCGCTCTTTAAACGCCCGACCGATCGTGTGCGCTCCGCTCAGCGCCACAATCTCCCCGTCGTCCAATCCCATGCGATAAAAGACGTTTCGGAGATGCGTCGCCGCGTCCTTCGCGCCGTCCCCGAACGGCGCCTCCGCGTCGGGTAGATTTCCCTCTCGCGGGCACTCATCGGCATCCGCACGACCGTACCGCATCGGAATCTTCGGCCCACCCGCGCATTCGATCGCCGTCGCGCCCGCCAACTGAATCAAATCCGCCCACGACACCGTCGGGTGCCGATCCTTGATCCCTCGCAGGTACCGCACCGCCTTGCTCAAACCCGCATTCGCGCCGTGCGCGAGCTCGACGTCGAAACGTATGCTTCCGTTCGCGCCCCCACGCGCGGGCCAAACCGCGGATTCAATCGTCGCGTCGTACGTCCCCGCGTCGTGCCACGCGAGTCGAACGAGGATCGGATGACACTTGACGTCGTCCAACAACCGCACGACGTCCTCGCGCGCGGCGAGCACCGCGGCCGAGTACGCCTCGTTCGTCGTCGTCGTCGTCGAGCCCGAGGGCGCGAGGTGCGCGCGCACGAGATCGATCCGTCGTCCCGCGGTTGATGACGATGTCATCGTCTCGGAAGTGACGCGGACGGCATCATTCGACGACGACGACGACGCGATGACGACGCTCATCACCGGCGCCACCGACGGTATCGGTCTCCACACCGCCCGTCGGTGCGTCGAGAGCGGGCGCGCCGTCATCGTGCACGGACGAGACCGCGCGCGCGTCGAGCGCGCGGTCGAGGCGGTCGAGGCGCACGCGCGCGCGTGCGGCTCATCGGCGCGCGCGCGCGGACTCGTGCGCGATCTGTCCACGGTGAACGGGGCGAAAGCGTTGGTGGAGGACGTGGTTCGAGCGCACGGGGATGATTTGTGCGCCGTGTTCAACAACGCGGGCGTTTACGCTTCGACTTTGGAGCGCACGGCGGATGGACGCGAGCTGACGTTCGCGGTGAACGTGGTGGCGCCGTACGTCATCGCGGGTGGATTGATGGAGACGTTGGTGAGAAACGCGAAAGCGTCGGGAGTGAAATCGAGCATATTGAACGTGGCGTCCATCTCGGCGGCGCCGAGGATTGACTTTGAAAATATCGACGCGGAGAGACGATTTTCATCGCACGGGGCGTATTCTCTGAGCAAGGCGGCGATGAAGGCGATGTCGTACGAGATGTTTGATTTACTCGAGGCGGGACGATTGTGCGGTGGAAACGCGAGCGTGGACGATTTGAACGTGTTTTCGTGCGATCCGGGAACGGTGAATACGAAAATGCTCCTCGCGGGATGGGGTCGGTGCGGCGTCGAGACGTACGAGGCCAACGACGAGTTCATCATCATGTGCGAAGATATCGAGCGAAACGGGGCCGAACACAACGGCGCGTATTTCGTCGGAGCGCGTCCGCAACGGCGCGCGAGCCGCGTGGGGGATGAAGATCAGGCGAGACTGTGGCGATTACTCGAGGAGAGGACGGGCGTGATTTACGCGTGATGCGCGCGTCTAGAAAAATGTACAACTCAACAAGTCTAATGTAGTAATTCTATTGCTGGACTCTGTAAAAGCTGGGTCTCGCGCGACGGCGTTCGCGTCGTTTCATCGCCGTTCGCACGCGCGCGACGCCTGAGAGTAAGACGAGTGAGACGAGAGCGACGCCGGGCCAGCGCCACGAGTATCCGACGTCTTCTTCTTCTTCGTCGTCGTCGTGCGTTTCCTCGCGTACCTCTTTCTGCGCCTGCTCCTCGCGCGTCGCGGTCTCGGCTCCGACGTTCTCGATCGGCTTCTCCGCCGCCGGTCTCTCCTCGATCGCATCACGAACCGGAATCGTCGGCGGCGCTTCGTCCTCCTCTCTCGACGCGCCCGGAGGACAACACTTCGACGGACATCGCACGTCCGGGCACTGATCGCACGACAGCGGACAATTCTCCAACATGAACGACGGATTCTTATCGCACTCACCTTTGGTCGCCCAGTCGCAACACGCCTCGTTCGTGTCTTTGCACGCAGCCTCTTCACCTCGAAACGTGTCGTCGACGCGCCTCTCGTCGCA
>Ga0181583_10004414_pt1 | contig 10318 bp, 4 predicted proteins | sample 071ome_31_FD_132461 | JGI IMG/M metagenome (GOLD analysis project Ga0181583, IMG submission 132461) | Coastal salt marsh microbial communities from the Groves Creek Marsh, Skidaway Island, Georgia - 071405CT metaG (megahit assembly) | ecosystem: Environmental > Aquatic > Marine > Intertidal zone... | reverse complement strand
TTCCAGTATGAATTACCAAAACATCAACCTCAGATCTACTGGCATGAGATATGATGAAGTTTAGTAAGAAGCTCGAGACTGATGACCTACAAACATCTCCCGACACATAGGCTATAGTAGGGCGTGGCTTGTTTTTTTTTATTTTTTTTACCGTCTTCCTTGGATGCAAGGCTTCCAGTAGTTTTCGATACTGCTCGAATAGCTGAAATATATTCTCTTTTTTTAGCCCCTCGTTATAACCTGCTGAAAATAATTTTTTCTTAACCAATTCAATTTCTTTTGGCCTATTTGCTATCAATGAGTCTAGAATTTGATGTGACTGGTCAACCAGTCCAATATCGCCCATCAAGCTTGCTTTATTTATTTTTATGTGTTGTAGGTGGAGATCGTTTATCTGAATTTTTGAATTCGTTAAATTTAAACGTAAAGCCTTCTCTGCACGGCTAAGTGATACTAACGCGCTCGCACGCTTGTTATCTTCAATTTGAGCAGAGGATAGGTTAACAAGATTTTGCCAGTTAGATTTTTCAGCTACAAATAGCTTTAAAAAATATTTCCTGGCTGTATGGTAGTTACCGATTTTCATCGCGCCCATTCCGATCGCATTTGTATATAACAAATGGCCGCAAGGATATTTTTTCCGGAGTATTGGTATTCTAACTTCTAACTCTTGGTACTTGCCAAGATTAAGATAGCTATGGAGAAGCGCTTTCAAGACTAACTCATCATACTCGTAAGTATCTAGGTATGAGTTAGCCACATCAATTGTATATAGAAAATTATTTGCTTTAAACGCAATAGAACATATGCGCTTTCTTAGACTCTTGTAATCAGTGAACGCAGCATATGACGAGTAAAATTCGAGAGCTTCTTGAAAAGAATAATTCTGCACCAGTATATCAATGCATGTAAGCAGGAAGGTTTCTTGATCTGATTTAAACGAACCAATTAAGTTCTCGACAAGCTCTTTCTCTGCCTTGAATTTTTGAGCAATCACAAAAGGCGCGATAAGCTTATTTGTGTGCAGGTGCTTATGCTCCAGTAAAATGTCATCAACTGCTTTTTTCTGTTTAGTTTTAAGATAGAAAAGACATAGATTTGAAAGGGCCGTTGGGAGTAGCTCGTCACTTTTACAGGCTAATTTAAACTGTTCTTCAGCAGCTTCTTGTTCGCCTACCCCAAATAAAAATACAGCATAATTTAGATGAACAGAGGGAGAATCTTTTATCACTAAAGACTTTTTATATTTTTTCTTAGCGTCAGCATAATTTCCAGTTCTAGAATCTACCAATGCGGAAACTGCGAGCTTGTAGTCGTCATCAAGCTTCTCATTCACGGAAAGTAAATGTTTTACCCGGTCATAATCATTCTTCGCTAAGTATTTGCTAATCTCTTCTTTTATCTTTTTCATAAAAAAAGGGGGGCAATGCCCCCCCCTCATATTTCGCGACTATATGCTAGATGAAGTTAGCGAAGTTAGCCGCGGTGTAGTCCTCTACTTCAGTATCAGACAACGTAGCAATGAGTGTGACCGTAGTTCCAGACGAGTCAGTAGCACTAGCGTCTAGGAAGTACAGACCAGTATCAGTGCCGTCGTCTACAAGAAGGTAGATCTCATCATCACTAGCACCAAAGACAAGCTCTGCGGTGCCACCAGTACCGAAGAAGTCTTGAATGAAAGACAAGATAGTGCCAGTAGCGAGGTCAGCAACCTCCGCGAAGTCGATGGCCAACATGCCGTCTACAGCCGTAAGATTGGTACCGGTTGCGTTTGCTGTATCCAGAAGAAACTCAAACGTGTTACCAGTAGTCAGTACGGCGTTGTTAGTTTCGAAGGATATGATGTCTCCACCAGCACCAGGAGTGAAGTCGGTGATGGTGTCGGAGCCGTCCGTAGTAGCATCACCGTTCCTGATAATGGTATCCATACCAGTACCGGCGGTGATGGTATCAGCACCCGCGTTACCGTCAATGATGTCATTGCCGGCTCCACCACTCAGGGTATCTGCGCCTGCAGCACCATTGAGGGTATCGTTACCGCCTTCCCCGTATATGGTATCCCCAGCGGCAGAAGCCGTTAGGATATCATTGCCAGCACCAGCAGAAACGATCGCACCACCTGCCGAACCTGTTAAGTCGATAGTGTCGCGATACCCACTACCAGTAACAGACGAGCTTGCCGCCATGTCGGCCAGTGTCACGCTAACACCAGTATCAGCACCAGAGGCATTAAAGGTTGTCATGCCATTAGCGCCGTCTCCCACTGAACCCAGGACGATGTCTGTTCCAGTAGTAGTAGCGCCAAAACCTGAGGAGGTTACTGTCATGGTGTTGACTGCATTGTTGACGAGGTTGCCGACGGTGAACGTATCTTCCGTAGCGTCACCTACAACGTGGATATTAATATTTTCTATTCCATTGAGCGTCAGCGCGCCAACAGTCATTTGCTCTGCTACGGTAGAGCCGGTGATAGTAATTGTATCGTCCGTACCAGTATAACCTGCACCGGTTAAGGTAATGCCGTTGGCATCGTCATTAGCACCGGCCGCTGTTGGAGCAGCTAAGATATTTGTGACACCAGTAGAATTCGCCAGAGTCACTACGTTGCCGTTAATTGCATTACCCGCTGTCAATATTATTTCAGGGACAGTCACGGAACCAACCGCCAATGTAACAGATGCAGAGGCAGCGATTGCCAGCTCTTCAACGTTAGTGATAGTTGGGCTAAGTGTCATTCCAGCAGACGGGGTAATAATTACTCGGTCATTACCATCACCGAGATCAATCGTGTCTGAGCCGGTTAGGCCGGTGGTAAAGGTAATATCATCGTCACCAGTACCGCCTGTGATGGTGTGATTAACACCAGTGGCAGCAGTCAATGTCGTGTGTGACTTGACCCCAGAAAGGTCAATGGTGTCGGCAGATATATCGTTGCTGATGGTCATGGTGCGACCTGCGGCACCACCAGTAATAGTCAGGCTACCTTGTCCAAGAGCGGTACCTGCGAAGTCACCAGCTCCGATTGCTATAGTCTGGTTGTGATCACCGACTACGTTAACTGTCAACTTCTCAAGCGCTCCGTTACCACCGTTATCATCGATAGTAATCGTTCCGCCCGCAGCCGTGTAAGCAGTCACCGTAGCTGCATCTGCAGTTCCAGTGCCATCCTTAAGATCGGTAGTCAAGGTAATACCAGTACTACCAGCACCTTGAACAAGACTAATGGCCCCAGCCTGTGTCGCTGATAGGTCGTTGAGTGTAATCGCTGATGCCAAGTTGGTATCAGTAGTAGTTGCAGATATTGACTCTACGCTAGGAGCGTCGTCCATGTCCACGGTGTAGTCGGCAGCTCCTGCGCCTCCATCATTCACAGCCACCAGCGAGAGCTTCTCAATGTTTGAGAATGAAGCCCCAGTAGCGCCGACAGAGCCGAGGTCAGTGATGTCTGCAATTCCCTGTAACCTCAGGGTATCTTGACCATCACCACCATCAAGTACGTCGTTCAGACCGTATGTGCCGGCAGTAACGTCAAAGGTATCGTCACCCGCTCCGCCAGTCACAGACATCTCGACAGAGTTGTCGAAGTCGAGTACGTAGGTGATCTTACCAGTGGACTCGCCGCCAGAGACCGTAGCCAGCTTTGTGTTACCTGTCGCGTCAAGGTCAACAGTCAGGCTTGAAGCCGTGTCAACATTGACTGTAGTAGCACTAGAGGCTGCAAGGTGAATTCTTCCAGCAGAGGATGCAGAAATATTGAATACCTCTACACCAGCGATAGTGGTATCAGCAGTACCTGCCGCGTTATCAAGAATTATGTTCTGAGTATTAGTTCCAGTAGTTGCTGCAGACGAGTATGAAACCGTAGTTGCGGCGGTACTAGAAGTATTTGACAGGGTCAAGTCTGCTAGGGCACCAACATTGCTGAATGTCAGCGTGCCGGTGTTGGCAGAGCCGAAGCTTTGCAGATCAGTAATACCCGATTGACCAGCCAGATTCACAGTAGTGGCGCCGGTCGAAGTGTCAGACACTCTGATTGTCTCAACACCAGACAGAGAAACACCGGCAACTGTTCCAGTGGTACCAGTCGAAATGATTTGGAATGTGTCAGCGCCATCACCAAGAGCGATGGAGTCACCGGCTGTGATGGTGGGCTCAGCGTTTCCGATTGTACCGGATGCTGAATCAGCACCAGTACCGCCCGATACAGCGTCTATCCCAGTCGATAGCGTTAAGTTTTGTCCTGAAGCCGCGACAGTTCCCGCACCTTCTGTCGTTGCGTCATCACTAGTGACGCCAGACAGTGCGTCAGTGCTAAGGGCAGCCGACTCATTCGTAACGGTGTAGGTTGTAGCTACTTCGACTTTGTTGTTCCAGTTTGCAGCTGAAGTACCAAAGCTAGCGTCATCTTCGCTAGCAGCACTAAGAAAGGATTGAGCTGCAAGAATTATGTCTGCGAAAGATGCACCACCGTTGACCAAGCCAACTACGGTATCTTTTGCTTCGGCCAGCGCATCTGCGCTCGCCTCGGGGATCAGATTTCCTAACCACTCAGCAGCAAATTCCTCTGCTGTCTGGAAAGCCGGATATCTTGAAGACCACTCTGAGTGATTGGTCAAAAATGCAGCCACGTCAGCGATGCTGCCGGCGTCTGCAATTGCTACCAGTTCGTTTAACAAGGTCGTGCCTGGCGCAGCGTTGAACGCTGTTACCACCAGCTCGATTATGTCCTGACGAGTTTCAGCTGTTATAGCCATTTATAGCTCCTTGAGATCGATATCAATTTTATTCCTGGGTTCTGTTCAACCTAGTTGCCGACTTGCCCTGTTCCTCGGACGTCCCTCGCATGCCGTAGTCGACCGAAGAATCTTCCTGGAGAAGCCAAGACAACTGGCATCTGCTCATTACCCAGTAGCTAGCATAATCAAAACAAACGCCGCTGCCTGTGATTCGCATCACACGAAGCGCGCTCGTCTCGAAACTTTACATTGCCGAGGTGCGTTTGGTTCGCTAGAACCGGCACCGGGCCTGGTTTGTCTCCGATCCGATTGAGATGCGCTAGTATAAGGTGTGCACACAACCGTACTGGTGACAGATCCAGTTATCGGCGGGATGTTACAGGCACTTGACCACTAAAACAACATTCACATCGAAAAAATTAACAAAATTCCCTAAGCTATTCTAATAAATACAGTTTTTAGCCTAATCATGCTGCAAATTCAGAGAGCGAATACGCGTGTCTGGCGACGGCTAATTACGTTAGGTTTTTAGGCCGTACATCAAGGATAAATTCTGCGGGGAAAATTTTCCGATAGACCCAGCTTTCTAACCACAGATTCGATCAAAAATTGAACAAATTAGGTGTCCGAAGATCTCAAAATTGCCATCTCACCCCTATTTCTAGGGAAGTATCTTCTGTTCTGAACACCCCAAGGTTGGAGTTCTGATCCTGATGATAGAAATTAATCAAGAATTGAGTGCTATCACCCAGCCACCGAAATTTCTCGCTGTACTGTAGAAGCACCGAGCTGCGCCTAACATTCCGGCGAGCATTGTATTCAAGTAGTGGACTAAAGCCCTGTCCGTCCAGCAAGTATGTATGATTAAGCTGGGCTGAAAGCACTCCTCGACGCAACGCTACTTGCCAATCGGCTGTGAGTTGCCAACCATCACGATTGCCACCGAGACGGTTTCCGCTGAGCCCAGCGTTATAGAGAACGCTTGCCTCAACATTTATCCTCTGCGGGCTCGCGGTTCGCAACGTGCAGCCCGAGCCCAGACTGGCCTTTGCCTCAAGGCCGTCGAGGCGTCGCTGCTCATGCCAGACCTGATGCTGCAACGCACTTCCCAGATAGGGCCGGCAACCGGCAATGCTTTCAAACTGGAACTGGTATCTAACATCTGAACCGGTGAATAGGGGCCGTCCAGAGAACAGCAAATGGTTCACTCCTGCGCCCCATTGTTGATTACGGCGCCCTGAACCATCCAGCCTATTGAAGCGTGCGACCGCCTGAAGTACATCGGAAGCCGAATTATTGCTTCGCCTACCGCGAATCTGGCCCTGAAAGGTGTCTTGGAAATCAGGCGACAATCGCCTATGTCTAGCCTGCAACCTGGCTGTAAGAAACGGCCCACTTGCGGCTTGATATTCATCGTTTAGGGTCAGCAGGATAGGTTGCCCGGACAGTGTCAGGGTAACAAGATCCTCATCTGGGGCGCCGTTCAGGTTATCATCATAGCCTCCCAGTAAATCTAGTTGCCAGCTTGTTTGGCGCGTCAAAGCGCTCCATTCGCGCTGGCGCTGTTCAATCTGAGGTTTCAATGTGTCTGGCAAATCTTCCCGGGCTTGAAGCAATGCGTTCGCTTCCAGAGCAGCGAATAACTGGCCGTCGCTTAGCAAGGCTTCTGAGTAGTCGATAAGGGCAGCACCATTAGACGGATCCAACAGTAATGCACGCTCGAGAGATTCCATTGCCTCCGACAGCTGTCCTGTATTCAGTTGTGCTGCACCATAGAGCGAAAAAAACTCCGAGCTCAGCAAACACTGAGGAAAAATATCGCGCAAACTTTCTCTAGTGCTCTGCCAGTCACGCGTGCGCTCGAGTGCAAGATTCTCGGAATAAAACTTGGTTAGGTCAGGGCAAGCCGCCATTGTCAATGAAGACCAACCTGAACAGAGGACGACGATAGTCGTTAAAATGTTGCGCATTAAACTTATGTGATCTTGGAGTCCTCGATCGCACTCCAATTGAACGCTAGCGGATCACGCCCTCGGCAGCCAGTTGCCGTGTGCACCAGTGATGTGTTTCATTTATTCCCTGGACAGCGAATCGAAATAATCTATATACCTCGCCCGCCCTCAAGGATTATGGGCAATGCTCCTAAGTACTGCAAACTGTCTAGACTAAAATTTGATCAATCAGAAAAGGATCTAGCAACCGCTCAGGATTTTCCACCGCTCATAACCACAAGATTTGGAACCCCATCTGTATTGATATACGGCGCCGAACCACTGCCCGAGGAAACTGGGGCAAACAGAGTGTGGGGTATCCGCAGCCCGGGTAATAGATAGCTCCCCTGAGACTCAAGCCGCGCAGGATTGAGCTGTCTTGCTACACACTCGCCAAGGAGAATTGGTTGAGCTAGGTCAGCAGTCATCTCCTGAATGCGCAGCGTGACGCTGACGGTGTCACCCAAAACCGTGTAGCTACGACGATGGGACGGTCCGATGGACCCGATCAATACCGGACCCTGTTCCATACCTACGCCCAACGCAAGCGGCTCCAAACCATTGAGCGCCTCAGCTGGTAAGAGCCGATCATTCAGGGAGGCCTGTAAGACCTTTGCTGCTTCAAGCGCTCTTACGGCTGTCACCTCGTCGGCACTGTCCCAGACAGCGAGTATACCGTCGCCGCGAAATTCCTGAATCCGCCCGCCCTTGTCCTCGACGATTTCAGTCACGCGTAGGAAGAAAAAATGCAGCAGAGCCGCGATTTCCTCTGCAGGACGCGCTTCACTGAAAGCAGAGAAGTTCCGAAGATCGGCATTGAGCAACGTCACATTACTGCGTCGAGCATTGACATTAGAAGAAGGCAGGGATACGGCAATCTCGCGAGCAATATCCTCAGGCAAATAACTATTTAGATTTCCATACAACGCAGCGCGCTCGAGCCGGACCCGACCAAACTCCAAAAGCAGCAGACCACTGGCAGCCAGAAAACCAAAAAGCGCAGGAGCAAACCATCCCAGCCAAAGGCTCCATGAGATGAGAGCCCAGATATGAACGGCTGCGGCCGCAGCAGGTAACAACACCGCAGCGATGGGCAATCCAACGGCAGCAATCCTGCCGCCAGACGCAGACAAACAGTAAAGCAGAGCCGCAAATATTAGACTGATAAGGGCGAGGATCCATGAAGCACCTTGAGGCGAAAAAGGCACATCTACATCGAGAATGCTGGCCAATAGTCTGGCCTGCAGCTCTACACCGAATGCGGAACCACTATACGGAGTAGGCACAATATCAGCCATACCAAACGCGGTGCCTCCGAGTATAACCCATGCATTGTTAAGCACAGACGAATCAACTCGGTTGTTGAGTACATCGGCCGCTGAGACAGCCCTGAAAGCCTCTGGCGCCTTGGCGAAGGAAATCCTCATCGCGCCAGTTTTGTCGGTCGGAATTTCTAGGCCCGGATAACCGTCCAGCGTCAATATCGCTGGCGGATCAAGCAACCCACTACCGGGCACTAGTTGGCCGCCCCATGAGTCGAATCCGCCAAGCTGCAAGAACGCGGTAAGCGAAAGCGCAGGATAGGCGCTCCCTTCAACACACACCACGGAAGGACTGCGCCGCACTGCGCCGTCACTCTCGATAATAGCCGCATTATGACCTTTCGGAACTCCCGCCAAGCCTGCAGCCGGCGCAACATAGCTGATAGCCGACGGCAAGCTCAACCCATAGGGTTCCCGACCACAAGAGACACCTAAAATAGGATGTGTCAGTAATCCGGCAGAGCTACCGGAGAATTGGCGAGACAAAACTGGAACCTGAGCCAACACCGCCCCACGGGATGCTTGCAGTGCTGCCAGGAATTCCGCGTCGCCCTCTTTAGGCTCAGGATAGGTTATATCATGAAGCTGCAATAATGCTCCGGCGTCATCAATAGCCTGAACCAACCGCGCCATATCGGCGCGTGACCAGGGCCATGGGCCGACCTCCGCAATGCTAGCCTCATCAATAACAACTAGAGCGATCCGCTCCTCCAACTCTGCATCAGCAAAAAGCGTCCAACCGAGGGCGCCGACTCTTTCTTCCAGTGGATTGAACGAATCGTTGAACAAAGCAAGCAATATCGTGCTTATCGCAGCGCCCAACAAGAGCACTGCCAATCGTAACAGCCCTTTCGGTAGTTCCATCAGTTGCTGCCAGACAGTCAAACGCGCCGCGGCCTGTGATTGACTCCGTAATTTCGGTTCGGGAAGCTGGGAGCGATAACTCATTGACTGCCCCACAAGGTCAAGCCCGACAGCGAGCCGCCAATAATACTCTTCTCAAACAGGTAACCCGCCTCAGTGCCATCAAAACTAACGGCCCCCGCGACACGTTGCGTCGCTTCTAGGGCGCGCAGAAATCCTCCGTCCGCTACCTTACCCTCCGCAGCAAAAAATATCTGGCCGATAGGCTCGGCGCTCAGTTCGAGCATCGTGTTAAAAGTATTCTGTTGAAAATCTATGTTAAGGCTACCGTCGTGGACCGACATGGCCAAGACGCCAGTTTCAGAATTGAACACGGCCTGTGCGCTGGTTAGCTGAAATCCCACCAAACCAAGATCGCTAGCGACACGGCGAGGACCAGGCGAGGACCGGTAAAGCCCGTACTGAAAATTCCCCACCGTGATTTCCCTCGAGGCGCTCGCCTCCTCGAAGCTCAACGCCAGCCGCTCGGTGACCAGTGGGACGTCAGCATAGCGCCCCCAAACTAGTTGCCGATCACGCATCTCGGAGCTGGTTAATAGAACTGGCGGGGTAAGATCGAACTGAGCGACAGCAACCCCCGCAGATAGTGTGACAGCAACCGGATCGGAAGGGACGAAGTCTTTGGTGGCGACGGTTTCCGCAACCAATTCTGCGTCTGCCCGAACCTGTACCGTAGTTACTCCTTCGAGAAAAACCTCATTATTTACATACTGGTCATCATCGTTTGTCGAACTAGATGCGGGGAAGCCAAGCTCCGAGGCAGCAGGCACCCTGGCTGCCGCGCCTGCAATAGCAAGACGTACTTCCTTTTGCAACATGCCAGGATCACGGACATTCTGTGAGGGCAACAATCTCGGTAATGGCTCGTTTAATTGCATGGTGGCGAGTTGCAGGGAAGCGTCATTAAGCTCCAGAGCGTCAGCAACACACGGCCCAAAAGAGTCAGCGCTGCATGCATCGGACAAGGGCGCCATCACAATCGACCCCTCGTTTACCAGCGCGCGGGTAGTCCCGCGATCAGCACTGACCACAAAATCCGTGCCGCGCACTCCAATGGCGGCAATTGGAGTGTTAAGACGAAAACGATCCCGCGCAGCCTTGGCTGCTTCGCCAGAAATCGCGCGAGTCACACCTTCCTGAAGCTCAAACCTAACCGATGAGCGATGCGGAAGTTCAGCGTCATAGTAATAGCGATCAATTATTAGTTGGCTGCTCGGGCGCACGCTGACCAGAGCCTCGTCCACGAAACGTACATGAACATGGCCATTCGATTTTGTGACTATCCGATCACCTTCGGCTACCCGGCTTCCCTGCTTAAGCACTTCAACATTGCCGTCTTGCGCGA
>Ga0181583_10004412_pt1 | contig 10319 bp, 10 predicted proteins | sample 071ome_31_FD_132461 | JGI IMG/M metagenome (GOLD analysis project Ga0181583, IMG submission 132461) | Coastal salt marsh microbial communities from the Groves Creek Marsh, Skidaway Island, Georgia - 071405CT metaG (megahit assembly) | ecosystem: Environmental > Aquatic > Marine > Intertidal... | reverse complement strand
GTACAGGACAACCTGGCGGCGAAAGGCCTGATCGAAACCAGGACCGATAGTGGCAAAACCCGCATCGCCATTCGCCAGCCGGGTTCATCGCGGGCGCAACCACCACCGCCGGAGAAGAAACCGGAAGCACCGGTCACCGCAGGCGGGCGGGCGACGCAGATACCCGCCGACTGGCAGCCCAATGCCGACCTCTACCAGTTGTGCGAGAAGCGCAACATCCCGCGCAGCTTCATTGACGAACATGTGCGCCTGTTCGTCATCAGCCAGCAGGAGCGCAACAAGGCGCAATACTCCTGGCACAACACGTTCTACAAGTACATCGTGCGCGAATGGGAAAACAGCCGCAGCCATGCGGGCCTGAAGGAACTGGAGGCGAACATGTCCGCGCAGTGGCAGCCGGGAGAGGATGCGATCAGCATTCTCGAGCATGCCGGCATCAACCATTCCTTCATCGAGGACGCGGTGCCCGAATTCGTGCTGTACTGGCGCGAGACCGGCCTGAAGACCAGCACCTGGAACACCAAGTTCATCGCGCACGTGCGCAGGCAATGGGCGAAGTACGAAGCGGCACTCGAGCATGACTCGGCACCGAGGCTGCTGCCGGAAGATTACCAGCCAAGCGACGAGGTTTACGACGTGCTGGAGCTGGCCAACATCGACCTCAGGTTTGCACAGGAGCTGATCCCGGAATTCATCCTGTACTGGCGCGAGCGCAAGGAAGTGTCGTCATCGTGGCACACGAAGTTCCTGCAGCACGTGAAGTACCGGTGGTCACATCGCCAGGAAGAGAAAGGCGACTTCGTTGAGAAAGTAACTGACAGAAGCTGGGCGGATTGAATGAACACTGCCGGATGACGGCCCTGCGGGCCTCTTCCGACGTAAAATACGTAGCGTAATAGTTTGTAGGCCGGAAGAGGCCCGCAGGGCCGTCATCCGGCGTAAACAAGAAACGCCGATATTGAGTCCTTTCACTATCGGCGTTGTCCTTGTGGGATGATCATTAGTACTTGAAAGGTACGGCCTGGTATTCCAGCGTAATCACGTAATCTTCCTCGTCAGCCGGGCCGATGGCGATCGGGTATGGCGCAACATCAACCAGCCTGTAGTAGATTTCCTTGTACTCAAAGTACGAAATATCGGTACCCAACAGAGTCAGGCCGAAGTCGGTGCGCAACGTGTTGCCGGATTCCAGCGTTTCAATTATGCGGAGAATGACGGTGACCTCGCCGGCGGTGATACAGACGACATCGCTCGGGCAGCGGGATTCGGACAGCACGGCGAAGAAGCGCAGCTGCTGACCCGGCTTCACGGCAAAACTTTCTCCATACGCCAGTTCCTTTTCGCGCGGGAAGTTACCACGCAGGGAGCTGAATTCGTAATCGACAAGCTGCATTTTTCCCGCATCAAGATCGGTGATGATAAAGTCGACGTCTTTAAGCGCCACGCGGCAGTCGACCAGAACAGGGCCAAAGTCACAGGTAACAGGATTTTCATAGCTTACTCCATCCAATGAAGCCGTTGTTTGCATGGCATGCAATATAGCACCCTGAAAACAGGGACGTCTGATATGTTTTTGCAGCAAAAATGTAAATCTTTGTACGCCTGCAAGAGCACCCGTAAATTACGTCGGATGGCGGCCTTCCAGGCCTTATCCGACCTACATGTCATTCCCGATCAAAGACCCAGTTCGCTGAGGCCGGGGTGGTCCGCAGGGCGCGGGCCGTGGGGCCAGTGGAACAGGCGCTCCGATTCATCGATGGGCAGATCGTTGATGGACGCGCGGCGAACTTTCATGTAGCCGTTGTCATCGAATTCCCAGTTCTCGTTGCCGTAGGAGCGATACCATTGCCCGTCGGCATCATGCCACTCATAGGCGAAGCGCACGGCGATGCGGTTGCCCGTGCAGGCCCACGTCTCCTTGATGAGGCGGTACTCGAGTTCGGTCGCCCACTTGCGCTCGAGGAAGGCCTGGATCTCCTGCCGGCCCTGCGGAAACTCGCTGCGGTTGCGCCACTGGCTGTCGGGCGTGTAGGCCATGGACACCTTCACCGGATCGCGATTGTTCCAGGCATCCTCGGCGGCACGGACCTTTTTCCTCGCGGATTCTTCATCGAAGGGCGGCAGGGGTGGGCGCTGGTCGGTCATTTTTTTCTCGTAGCGTGGCTTTCGGTTTCGATGGCGAAGCATATCAGCCCCCCGGAACAAGGAACAAGGAACAAGGAACAAGGAACAAGGAACAAGGAACCATTGCACAGCCTGTGTTGCGGCCAAGCAACTGGTACCCGCTGCAGGGCACCCAACAAAGCACCGCGCCGGCGGCGTCATGAGCGACGACCGGGCAAGGCAAAAGATTTTTTGGCGGCCCGGCACAGAACTGAAGAACGGGCCGAGGCCCCGGAAAATCTTCCAACGCGGCCCGGGCGCGCGTAATAGCCGCAACGAAAGTCAGTATCAGCACCAGGGATAAAAGCGATATACTGCGCGGCTCCTATGAAAGACAAAAATTCACAGAATGGCCTGCAATTCGTACTGGTCATGGTGCTGGCTTTTATTGCCGGCTTCATCATCATGGCTATTGAGTTGCTGGGCGGCAGGATCCTGGCCCCCTACTTCGGCAGCTCGATCTATGTCTGGGGCAGCATCATCACCGTATTCATGCTGTCGCTGTCCATTGGCTACCTGTGCGGCGGCAAGCTGTCCCTGCACAATCCCAACCTGAAAACCTATGGTACCTTCTTTGCCACCTCGGCCGTCTTCCTGCTGCCGCTGGTCTTCTGGAGCAACCAGATCATGGAGTTCCTGTTCCTGCAGATCGAGGATCCGCGCTACGGCTCGCTGGTGGTTTCGATGCTGCTGTTTTTCCTGCCCACGGCTGTCATGGGCATGATCGCGCCCTACTCGGTACGCCTGATGGTGGAGTCCACCCACGGCAGCGGCCATGTCGCCGGCAAATTGTATTTCATCTCCACGCTCGGTAGCGCGCTGGGCACACTGGCCACCTCCTTTTATCTGGTGCTGTGGTTCGAGGTGAACCAGATCCTGGTCACCATGGTGGCCAGCCTGGTGCTCGCCGGTGCCGCTGCTATCATTACCGGCACGCGTCAATCGACCAGCGCAGCATAAAGGCAGCATGAAAACATCATGAACAAAGCCCCGACAGTCTTTTCCCGGTTCAAGTGGCATGTCATCGCCGTCGTGGTGACTGCCGTGCTGATCAGCATGGTCGACGCTTTCGCCCAGGTCGGGGTGCGCTACATCCACCAGGAACGCTCCCTGTACCGCAACATCGTGGTGACCGAGGATTCGACACGCCGCTGCATGCGCTTCACTATCACCAGTCGCTCCGGCCAGAACCAGAGCTGCCGTTTCCTGGACCGCCCGGTCGAACTGGTCTTTCCCTACGCCAAGATGACCCTGTCCAGCCTGCTGGTACAGGATGAACCGAAACGCATGCTGATCGTCGGCCTCGGCGGCGGCACACTGCCGGACACCTACAGCCGGCTTTTCCCCGACACCGAGATCGTCATCTCCGAGATCGATGACGCCGTATTCCGCGTGGCGCGGGAGTACTTCGGTTTCGAGGAGACCGACAAGATCAAGGTGGACGTCGGCGATGCCCGCGTCTACATCAAGCGCGCTGGCCTGCGCGGTGAGAAGTTCGACCTGGTGATTCTCGACGCCTTCAACGGCGAGTACATTCCCGAGCACCTGATGACCGTGGAGTTCCTGGAAGAAGTGAAGAAGCTGCTGCCTGATGACGGCATGGTCGTGGCCAATACCTTTTCCACCAGCCGCCTGTATGCCGCCGAATCGAACACCTACCGCGCCGTGTTCGGCGAAATCTACAACATACGCCAGGCCGGCACCGGCAACCGGGTAATCGTCGCCTCCATGCAGCCGCTGCCCGACCGCGCCACGCTCCAGTCACGGGCGCCGGCCTTCAAGGCCAGGCTCGAGCAGTTCGGCATGGATGTCACCGAGTATCCGCAGTACATGAACACGCAAGTGACCTGGGATACCGGCCAGCGCATCCTCACCGACCAGTACTCCCCGGCCAACCTGCTGAACAATTAATGGGAAAGCACCAGCTCCCGGACGTTCCTTTCCAGGCAAAACTGGTCATCGCTTTTTTCCTGATCTATTTCATCTGGGGATCGACCTACCTGGCGATCCGCTATGCCATCGAAACCATTCCACCCTTCCTGATGGCCGGTGTGCGCTTCACCACGGCAGGCACCCTCTTGTACACCTTCATGCGCCTGACCGGCGCAGCCAATCCGTCGCTGAAGCAGTGGCTGAATCTGTGGGTTGTCGGCACCTTCCTGTTCCTGGGGGGCAACGGCCTGGTCGTGTGGGCGGAGCAATACATCACCTCGGGCCTGGCCGCCCTGCTGGTATCGACCCTGCCCCTGTGGCTGATCATGCTGGACTGGTTGTGGGCCGGCGGTCCGCCGCCCACGGTAAAGGGCCTGGCAGGCATCAGCCTCGGCATCATCGGTACGGTGGTGCTGATCGACCCGGTAAAAATCACCGCGACGGACATCTACATCCCCGGCGCGCTGGTGGTGATATTCGGTTCGATGTTGTGGGCGACCGGGTCAATCTATTCCAAGAAGTTCACGCAGCCGGATTCGATTTTCATGTCGGCGGCCTGCCAGATGTTCGGCGGCGGCCTATCGCTGCTGCTGGTGTCCCTGGTGCTCGGCGAATGGTTCGCCTTCGAACCCGTGGGCATCTCACTGGTGTCGTTCTCGGCATTTTCCTATCTGGTGGTGTTCGGCTCCATCATCGCCATTTCATCCTACGTATGGCTGCTGAAAAACGCCTCTGCCGCCAGCGTGTCCACCTATGCCTTCGTCTATCCGGCGGTGGCCATCTTTCTCGGCTGGCTGATCGCCGGCGAGGAAATCAACGCGCACATCATCTTTGGTGCGGCCATCATCCTCGCGGGCGTGATCCTGGTGATCAGCGCGCAGAACAAGCGCCTGGCGATACCGGCAGACGAATCAGTGTGAAAGGACTTCCGGTTCTGCCGCAGGCTGGCCGGAGAAACTGAAAAACGCGGAAGGCTGGTGCAGTCCCTTCATTTTCCAGGCCAGTATCAGCCGCAGCGTACGCAGCATCAGAAGGAACGAGGATGAATGCTTGCGCACGTCATCCGGTGCGCCCGGTGCGGCAAACTCGACCCAGACGTTGCCGCGCGAGGGACCCACAGTGTCCGCGAGCTCGGCCTCGGGCCTGATGAAGCTGTGGATGATCCCTATAAAAGGCCAGCCCGGACCCAGCGTGTTGCCGATGGGCGCATTGCAGCAGCCGGCATACCAGCGGTAGATGCCTTTCTTGCCGAAACGGATGCAGCGCATCAGGTCAGCGCCTTCCGTGATATCCAGCCAGGCCTGGGGGATCTGCACGATCTCGGTACCACCCCAGGAATTGAGAACATTGCCGGCCTTGCCGAGGTAACGGGGAAACTCCTGGCAGTCATTGCAGTAACAGACCAGGTGATTGCAATTGGCGCGGGCGATGTGCCGGACCTCGCCCTTGATGCGGCCGCAGTCGCACTGCAGGTGAATGGTGTTCATGGTTGCCCTCCTGCATCGACGACCACCAATGCAGTGAACAATTGTTAACCACGAGGCCGTCTTCTTGGATTCGTTTACTTGCCCTTGCGGGAGCTTTTCGCATTGCCCCACAACGTCGCGACGGCGCGATCAGTACCAAGACCGCCTACCACGAGACAGACCAGGGCCACGCCGAAGAAGACCACGATGGGCAGGAAGGCCGCATATTCCCCTTTCTGTATGGAGAAGAACAGCGACCCGCCCGACAGGCCGCCGAACAGGACGCCGACGATCAGCAGTATGCTGCGGCTCGACGCCTTGTAACTGTACGGCCCGTCTCCTTTCTCGAAGGGACCAAGGACAGGCCAGAACAGTTTAATCAGAATGCTTTTCAAAATTTGTAACCCCGTTCGCAAAAACCGCTTTTGCCCTTACCAGATTTTCACACGCTGCTCAGGCGACAGGTAAAGTGCGTCACCAGGCTGGATGTCGAATGCGTCATACCAGGCGTCGAAATTCCTGACCACACCGTTGCAGCGGGCCCAACTGTGCGAATGGGGATCTGAAGTGATGCGCATCTCCAGGTTTTCATCCCGGTACAGGCGGCGCCAGATCTGCGCCCATCCCATGAAGAATCGCTGGTCTCCGGTCAGGCCATCGATTACCGGTGCTTCCTCGCCGTTCAGCGACATCCGATAGGCCTTGTAGGCCACGGCAAGCCCGGACAAGTCGCCGATGTTCTCACCGAGGGTAAATTCGCCATTGAGGAACTTGCCCGGCAACACTTCGAACTGGTTATACTGATCCACCAGTGCGGCCGCACGGTCGGTGAAGGCCTCGGCGTCCTCTCCGGTCCACCAGTCACGCAGGTTGCCATCACCGTCGGACTTGCGGCCCTGGTCATCGAAACCATGGCTGAACTCGTGACCGATAACTGCACCGATACCGCCGTAATTCACCGCGTCATCCGCTTCCACGTTGAAGAACGGCGGCTGCAGGATGGCGGCGGGAAATACGATCTCGTTCATCGGCGGGTTGTAGTAGGCGTTGACCGTGTACGGCGTCATGAACCACTCGCCGCGGTCGATGGGGCTGCCCAGCTTGGCCAGCTCACGGTTGTGCTCGACGTTGCGTGAACGAATGACGTTGCCGATGAGATCATCCGGAGAGACGCTCAAGGCGGAATAATCCTTCCATTGTTCGGGATAACCGATCTTGGTGGTGAACTTGCGCAATTTCTCCTGGGCCTCGGCCCTGGTCGCCTCGGTCATCCATGCCAGTTCATCGATGCCGACGCGGAATGCCTCGCGCAGGTTTTCCACCAGTACATCCATGCGCCGCTTGGCCTCGTCGGCAAAATGCTGCTCCACGTAGATTCGGCCCACCACTTCACCCAGGGATCCATCGACCGTATCGACGCCGCGCTTCCAGCGCGGGCGCATTTCTTCCAGACCGCCCAGGGTCCTGCCCTCGAAATCAAACTGCGCATTCACGAAATCCTCGCCCAGATAGCCTGCAAGGGAGTCGACATACTTGAAGCTCGTATAGTCCTTCCACTGCTGCAGGCTGATTTCGTTCCAGATAGTGTTGAGCCCTTCGATGTAACTGGGCTGGCGCACGATGTAGCTTGTTTCGGTGATGCCCAGTGCCGCCAGGAAAGCGTCCCAGTCCATGTCCGGGGCCAGGGCGCCCAGGTCATCCTGGGTCATTTTATTGTAGGTGAGTTCACGCTGGCGGTTCTGCACGCGATCCCAGTGCTGGCCGGCGATGAGAAACTCGATGGCCAGAACGGATCGGGCCGCCTCGTCAGCGCGCTCGTAGCCGGCCAGTTCCAGCACCGTGGCTACATATTTGCCGTACGCGGCACGTGCTTCCTCGTGCGATGCATCGCCCTCGGACAGGTACCAGTCGCGATCGGGCAGCCCCAGCCCCCATTGGGTCAGGTAACTGATGTACTGGTCGGACTGCATGGCGTCGTTGTCGATGTAGACGCCCACCGGCATCTGTACGCTGATGTGGTTCAGCTCGGCCATCTTGATGAGCATGGCACTCTTGTCGGCAATGCCGGCGATTTCCGCCAGGGTCGCCTGCAGGGGCTCTGCGCCCAGCGCCTCGATGCGCTCCTCGTCCATGAAACTGGTGAAGAAATCCCCGACCTTCTGCGCGTCACTGCCCGGTTCCGCTTCCTGGCCTGCAGCCTGCTCGATGATGACACGCAGGTTTTCTTCAGCTTCATCGGCGAGTGCGGTGAAACTGCCGTAGTTGGATTTGTCGGACGGGATCGGCGTGTCCCGCAGCCAGGTACCGTTCACGTACGCATAAAAATCATCGCCCGGGCGGACACTGGTGTCGAAATTGGCGGTGTTGATGCCCGAGCCGAGGCTGGCGGCGACAGGGGCTGCGGGGGCCGGCGTTTCCATGGCGGAATCGTTGCCGCCGCAGGCGCCAAGCAGGGCGGCCTGGAACAGGAAAAGGAGCGTTCTGGATACCTTAAACATGTCTTAACTCACTGATTTAAATGACATTTAATGGAAGAGGGGAGCCTTGCGGTGCCGGCCAGTATAGTCGCTTCGGCCTAAAAACGACAAGCGGTTGATCCGGCCGAGGCAAGGCTTCGTAACATGAACAAAGGTCGCGAAAGTTACGCCCGGCCCAGCCGGTCTCCTTGGGGCAATACTCCGATTGCCCGTTAGTCCCTACTGGCCCTGCTCCCGCAGGGCCTTTTTTTTGCGTTGTGAAAAGGGAGGAGCCGTCAGCGGGCGGGTTTCAGAGCCTTCAGCGAGCAGTATTAAAAAAGTGCTCGCGGTAATGCCGCAGCTCCGCGATGGAGTCGCAGATATCTTCCAGCGCCTTGTGGCTGCTTTCCTTCTTGAAGCCGTCGGCCACATCCGGGCGCCAGCGCTTGGCCAGTTCCTTGACGGAGCTGACATCGAGGTTGCGGTAGTGAAAGAAGGCTTCGAGGGACGGCATATAGCGGGCGAGGAAGCGGCGGTCCTGGCAGATGCTGTTGCCGCACATGGGTGAAAAGCCGCGCTCGCAATATTCGTCAAGGAACTTCAGCGTGATCTGCTCGGCCTCGCTTTCGTTGTACGGACTCAGTTTCACGCGCTCGACGAGGCCGGACGCGCCATGGTGGCGCTGGTTCCAGTCATCCATGCCGGCCATGGTCTGGGCGGACTGGTGAATGGCCAGCACGGGGCCTTCCGCGACGACCTGCAGGTCGGTATTGGTAATGATGGTGGCGATTTCGATGATGCGGTCGGACTCGGGGATCAATCCGGTCATCTCCAGGTCGATCCAGATGAGGTGCTGCTTTTTATCCATGGAATGCCACTAAGCGCTTCTTATATACTGCCCCGATTGTAGCAAGAAAGCCCCTGAAGATAAGTCCTTATGACCGAAAACCGCCGCACGACCACTGCATGAAGAAAAAGCAGCTCAACCGCCGCCAGCTGTGGCGCATTCAGAAGATGCAGGACGCCTACGCCGAGCGGGCGGCAAAAAAGGAAGCCCGGGCTGATATTCCACTCAATACCTCCGAGCTCGGTGCCGAGCAAAAAGGCATCGTCATTTCCAATTTCGGCCAGCAACTGGACATCGAGGCGCTCGAGGGCGACAGCCAGGGCAGCATATTCCGCTGCTTCCAGCGCTCGAATATCGAATCCCTGGTCGCCGGGGACTACGTCATCTTCCAGGCAGGCGACCCGGTCGGCGTCGTCATCGCCGCCCTGCCCCGTGAGAACTTTCTCGAACGCCCCGCGGGCATGGGGGAGCTGCGTCCCGTCGCCGCCAACATCGACCAGCTCGCCATCGTCATCGCGCCGGTGCCGGAGCCCTTCGCCAACCTGATCGACCGCTACCTGGTGGCGGCCGAACATTACCGCATCCATCCCTTGCTGCTGATGAACAAGTCGGACCTCGTCAATGCCGACAACCGTGCTGCTCTGGATGACCTGTTGGCGATCTATGAACGCATCGGTTATCCGGTGCTGCGCGTGTCCAGCAAGTCCGGCGATGGCCTGGCCAAACTGAAGGCCATGCTCGATGACAAGACCTCGGTGTTCGTCGGACAGTCCGGTGTCGGCAAATCCGCCCTCATCAACGCCCTGCTGCCGGATGCCAACACGGCGGAGGGGGCGTTGTCAGAGGCCGGCGACAAGGGCCGGCACACCACCACCTCGGCGCGCCTGTTTCATTTTCCCGACGGCGGCGACCTCATCGATTCCCCCGGCATCCGCGAATTCCACCTCGAGCACCTGGACCGCGAGACCCTGGAAAACGGCTTCATCGAATTCCACGAGTACCTGGGCCGCTGCAAGTTCCGCGACTGCCGCCACGACAGGGAACCCGGCTGCAGTCTCAAGACCGCCGTGGCCAACGACGAAATCAGCGCGGCGCGCATGGCCAGCTTCCGCCTGATCGGCCAGACCCTGGAAAACTGAGCACGGTATATTCCACGCTTTCGCTAACGCCTGGCGAATCAGTTAGAATCCGTTTTTTTCACCCGGTAACGCCCCTATGTCTGCCACGCTTGACCTGATCATCGAACCCGACACGCTGGCCGGTGTGCTCGGCGACCCGCAGCTGTTGATCGTGGATGTCAGCCAGGCCGCCACCTACGCGCAGGCCCATGTGCCCGGCGCCGTGCATGTGGACCCCAGGGAACTGGTATGCGGCATCCCGCCCGCGCCGGGCAAGCTGCCGGCGAAGGACAAACTGGAAGCGCTGTTCTCCCGCATCGGTTATTCACCGGACAGG
>Ga0181583_10004409_pt1 | contig 10321 bp, 17 predicted proteins | sample 071ome_31_FD_132461 | JGI IMG/M metagenome (GOLD analysis project Ga0181583, IMG submission 132461) | Coastal salt marsh microbial communities from the Groves Creek Marsh, Skidaway Island, Georgia - 071405CT metaG (megahit assembly) | ecosystem: Environmental > Aquatic > Marine > Intertidal... | reverse complement strand
TGGTTGAGAAGGCCATCGAAGAAGACGTGGAGGACGATGACTTTGATATCGATCCTGCCACCATCTCTGCAGGCAACTCCAACGTGTTCAAGACCATCACCGTTGACAAGCAATCTCGGAACGTTGGGCAACGTCGCAAGGGTTCCCGCGAGAAAAAAGGCGGTGGCCGGCAGAAGCAGGTCAGAAAGTTGAACCGTCAGAAGTACCTAGAGTACAAGTATGCAGCCAAGGACATTTTGGCAAACGAAGGTGTTCCTGAAGAGCACCGCTCCAACGTTCTCGGACAAGTGTGGGCCAAGGGAGAACGCATCTCCTTTGAGGCCGCTGTGGAATTTGTGGAAGAAAAGGAGGCGGAACGCATCCTTCCACCCGACGTCGCCGCGGAGATGCTGAGGCTCCTCCGCCGGATGGACACCCGGAGGTAGACGCATGAGCGAGATCCAGAACGATGCAGTAGCAAGCGTGCACTATACAGGTACCTTCCCGGAAGACGGTGAGGTGTTCGACAGCAGCGAGGGTCGAGACCCGCTGACCTTCCTCGTCGGCCACCGCAACATGATCCCCGGTTTTGAAGAGGAAATGCTTGGTGCGAAGGTGGGCGAGCGTCGCACGTTTACCCTTGAACCAGCACGTGCTTACGGTGAGCGCGAGGAGGCCAACGTCGTCACCTTCCCGCGCGCAGAGTTCGCCGAGGTGGAGGCAGAGGTCCCGCTTGAAGTTGGCATGACCCTTGTGGCAGGCATGGAGGACGGACCTCGGCCCTTTACGATCACAGAGGTGCGTGACGACGACGTGGTTGCGGACTTCAACCACCAACTCGCCGGCCGGTCGTTGACCTTCGCCGTTGAGGTCGTGGACGTGCGTGATGCGACCGAGGACGAACTCGCGCACGGTCATGCACACGGCCCAGGTGGCCACCACCATTGAGGACGAGGGTTCAAGGGACGGCGGCAGCACCACCGTCCATGACCGATGCCGACCAGCAGGTCACGCTGGGCGGCCTTCCGTTCGAAGCCATCCCCACTGTGGATGACCTCGGGCCGGACGCCCATCGTGCGGACCCCGGCCAGCCCCCTTACGTTCGCGGAATCCATCGGACCATGTACACGCAGCGACGGTGGACGATGCGCCAATACGCCGGATTTTCCTCTGCAGCAGCGACCAACGAACGGTTCCGGCTCTTGCTCGACCGGGGTCAGAAGGGACTCTCTGTGGCCTTCGATCTACCAACACAGCTCGGGCTGGACGCCGACGACCCGCTCAGCCAAGGGGAGGTTGGTCGTGTCGGCGTTTCGGTGTCGACGCTCGACGACATGAGGGACTTGTTTCGCGGCATTCCACTTGATTCTGTATCAACATCGATGACCATCAACGCTCCAGCCATGGTGCTCCTTGCGATGTATGCGGTCGTCGCCGAGGAGAACGGGGTGCCGATGAGCGACATTTCTGGAACGATTCAAAATGATATATTGAAGGAGTACATCGCTCGTGGGACCTACATTTTCCCACCGGGGCCAAGCATGCGGTTAATCTGCGACATTTTCGAATTTTGTTCTACTGAAATCCCTCGTTGGAACACAATTTCCATCTCAGGATACCACATTCGTGAAGCAGGTTCGACGGCCGTGCAGGAATTGGCGTTCACCTTGGCCGACGCCCTCGCCTACGTCGAGGCGGCCGTGGATCGTGGATTGGATGTGGACAGTTTTGCACCCAGATTGTCCTTTTTCTTCAATTGCCACAACGACTTCTTTGAGGAGGTGGCAAAGTTTCGAGCAGCCCGAATGTTGTGGCATCGCTTGATGACGGATCGATTCTCCCCTTCCAATCCGAAATCGACCATGCTTCGTTTCCACACCCAGGTGGCTGGCGTTTCGCTGACGGCCCAGCAACCGCTCAACAACGTCGCGCGGGTCACGATACAGGCCATGGCCGCGGTATGTGGGGGGACCCAGTCCCTCCACACCAATTCGTACGACGAAGCCATCGGCCTCCCAACAGAGGCTTCAGCGACCGTTGCGCTCCGCACCCAGCAAATCCTCGCTGAAGAATCAGGCATAGCCGACGTCGTCGACCCGCTGGCTGGGTCGTACCACGTCGAGCGATTGACGGACATCATGGTTGATGCGGTCCTCGCTGAAATTCAACACATCGATGAACGAGGCGGCGCCCTCAAAGCGGTGGAAGACGGTTACCAGCAGCGTGAAATCCATCGGGTGGCTTTTCAGCATCAGCGTGACGTGGAGGAAGGTCGGCGTCCAATCGTCGGCGTGAACGTGCACGTAATGGACGAGGAGGGCTCGATTCCCGTTCAACGCATCGACCCAGAAGTGGCCCGTGCTCAGCATGAGCGGTTGTCTTCCTTGCGTTCCTCAAGGGATCAAGTCTCGCATCGCGCATCGCTTGATGCCTTGCGCATTGCTGCCGGAGGGGCCTCGAACCTTTTCCCATACGTGCTCGATGCGGTGCGTGCTGAGGCGACCGTTGGCGAAATTTGCTCGGTCCTTCGCGAAACCTTCGGTGAATACACCCCCCCAGGAGGGCTCTGAGGTGCTCGCATGACGTTCGGACCCATCACCATCGACCACATCGGGATTGCAACGGAATCGTTGGACGACGCCTCCCTGTTCTGGTCCTTGCTCGGATTGGCACGCGTTGGATTGGACGAGACCGTTGAAGAACAAGGCGTCACGACCCGTTTTTTTGAAACGGCCGTCGACCATCGCCGTCACCCACCAAAGGTGGAATTGCTTGAACCGACCGGACCGGAGACGCCCGTTGGTCGTTTCCTCGAACGTCGTGGACCTGGGGTGCAGCAAGTGTGTTTTCACGTCGGTGATCTCGAGGGACTCATCGCTCACCTCAAGGCCAACGGCATCGTGATGATCGACGAAGTTCCACGCCGTGGCGCTGGAGGAAAGCGGATCGCATTTGTCCATCCAAAGTCGACGGGCGGCGTGTTGGTCGAATTGACGTCAACCGAGTGAAGTGGGAGCATGACGGGTGACGTGCTCGCTCGGCTTCGTGCTGTCAGCAAGCAGTTTGGGGATGTGCTTGCCCTCGATGGCATCGACATCGACATCCACCATGGCGTCAGCACGGCGTTGGTTGGTGGCAACGGTGCTGGGAAAACGACGCTGCTTCGGATCCTCGCAGGCGTCTACCGCCCAAGCCACGGAACGGCCTTGCTCGGCGCTGGCGACATCGTTGACCATCGGCGCCGCATCGGCGTCATGACGGAATCAACCGGCCTGCATGTGCGCCTGACGGCATGGGAAAACATCCGGTTTCATGCGCGGTTGTTTGGGGTGGAAGACAGCGTTGCACGCCGACGTGCCGAAGCGCATGCAGCCCCACTTGGCATGCTTGGCGCGCTTGACCGACGGACGGAGGGATTCAGCCGAGGAATGCGTCAGAAGACCGCCCTGCTCAGAGCCCTTGTCCATGAACCCGACTTGTTGCTGTTGGACGAACCAACGGCGGGGCTTGACATCACGAGTGCACGTGCTGTCCGGAGCCTCATCGAGGAACTTGTCGCCGTGGGTCGAGGTGTGGTATGGTCCACGCATGACTTGGGGGCTGCTTCCGTATGCGACCGTCTTGTCATCGTTCACAATGCAAAGATCGTCGCTGACGGGCCACTCTCAACCTTGCTGAACGAAGCAGGCGTTGGTGGCATCGAAGCCCTTCACCAGATGCATACAGCCGAAGCGACGCGGGAATTCCTCGAAGGCGCGGAGGTGGGAGCATGACGTCATGGCACCGAACGACCACCATTGCGTCACGCGAACTCCTTGACTTCGTGCGCGACTGGAGGACCATCCTCACGATGCTGCTCATTCCACTGCTGCTGTTCCCCCTGCTCTTTGTCGTCCTGCCCGTCGTCGTGGGGGGGCAAGCCGAAGAACTCGCAGCGACAGAGGCGAACGTATTGGTGTACGGCAACCTCCCAACGAATTTGTCCGAAGCGCTGATGGAGGCCAACGTGAATCTGCTTTCGCCTCCCGTCAACAGCACGGGCGTGGACGATCAACAGCAAAATGCACACGTTCGAGACGGCGTGCTGGACGTCATCTTGGGTTGGTCCCTCGGCGACGATGAGGTCTACACGGTCCATCTTCGGTACATGTCCACGGCTTCGGTCAGCTCTGACGCACGGATGCGCGTTCTGACCGCGGTTTCGGAGTGGGAAGAAGAGGAACGCGTTCGTCGCGTGGAGGCTGGAGGTTTGGACGCGAACACAACCCTCGACCCTGTCCGATACGATACGGCATCCGTGGATTTGGCTTCTCAAAGCGAGCGGCAGGGGTGGCTTCTATCGTCGTTCATTCCGCTGATGTTTGCCATGTGGATGGTCTCCAGCGCCATTCAACCCTCCATCGACATGACGGCCGGTGAACGTGAACGTGGATCGCTCGAAGCATTGTTGTGTGCACCCGTCCACCGATGGGAATTGCTCGCAGGAAAATGGGCCGCCGTCTCTATCATCGTCCTGACTGGCGTGTTTTTGCAGGTGGCGGGCCTGCTTTTTGCGCTCACATACCTTGCAGGCCCGGGTTTGCTTGAGATGCCACACCTGAGTCTTTTGTCCACCCTGCTCCTGACGGTGGCAGTCGTGTGCTTCTCCGTCATGGTCGTCGCCACCGAACTCGCGGTCGCTATGCGTGCACGTTCGGTCAAGGAAGCAGGCGCAGCCTTGGCGCCGCTTGGTCTCCTCGTGCTCGTTCCGGCTATCATTGTCCAAGTGGTGAACCTGGACGGCGTCGAAGGCGTGTGGTTCGCCGTCCCTGTGGTGAACGTGATGCTCGCGATGCGTGAACTTCTGCTGGACCGAGTTGATGGAGTTCATACAGTGATCTGGTTGAGCACCACCTTGTTGTACACCCTTCTCGCGTTGGGCTACGCACAACGTCAATTCGACCGTGAAGACCTCGTGTTGGGCGCGTCGTAATCGCCAGCGATTCATTGAAGAATACCCTGCCCCTCCCAACATTATGCCGAAGGTGTCCTTGGACATGCCGGACCAACTGAAAATGGACTTGGAAGCCCACGTTGGCGACCATGGAAAGTTTGTGAGCCTCGCGGACGCCATTCGGACAGCGTGTCGAAAAATGCTCGACCATTTGGACGATGTCGACGCACGGCACGGTCGAATTGGGGGTGAACGTTGATGGTCAGCAAACATGAGGCCATGGGGGCAGTGAGAACACTGCTCGAGTACCTTGAGGGAAACGCGGAGCGTGAGGGCCTCAAGCGTACTCCTGAACGGGTGATCGAGGCCTGGGGTGAGATCTTTTCAGGCTACGATTCCGACGCTGCTGAACTTCTCAACGCCACCTTCAATGGTGAAGGGTACGATGGTATTGTTCTGCTCAGGGACATTGAATTCCACAGCACGTGCGAGCACCACCTGCAACCGTTCAGCGGTGTCGCCCATGTTGCCTACATCCCAGTGGATCGGATTGTTGGCATCAGCAAACTTGCTCGGATTGTCGACCATCACGCCCGCCGACTTCAAAATCAGGAACGCATCACCACGGGAATCGTTCAGGACCTTGTCGAGCATTTGGCGCCACTGGGGGCTGCAGCGGTGCTCGAAGCACGCCACGGCTGCATGCGCTGCCGTGGGGTCAAGAAGCAGCAAGCCATCATGACGACGAGCGCCATGCGCGGTGTGTTCTTCGATCGTTCAGAGGCGCGGGCTGAACTGTTTCAGCTTCTGGCCCATCGTGCTGTTCCCTGAGGTGGCCGGCATGGAATACCCCATCGTGGAAATCTTCCATTCGGTGCAGGGGGAAGGCTTCCACGCAGGCCGCCCGCACGTGTTCGTTCGTTTCGGTGGATGCAACCTGCGATGCTCATGGTGCGATACTGATTTTGACACACATACCGACATGCGTCTGGACGATATCCTCGACGAGATTGAATCCTATGCATGCCAACGGGTCGTCCTGACCGGTGGCGAACCCATGCTGCAGGACCTTGGTCCGTTGTGCAACGCCCTCCACGAACGTGGCGTTCACATCTCCATTGAGACCAACGGTACCCTTCCGATCCCGGACGGGTGGATCGATTGGATCTGCGTCTCGCCAAAGGACCAAGTGTACCCCAACGTCAGCATCCGCCAACGCCATGGCCATGAACTCAAGGTGGTGTACGTCGGGCAAGACCTCTCAATGTATGCGGACCTTGTGGACGGATTTGAGCATCACTTTTTGCAACCGTGCTACGACGAGAGCAAGGATGCCGGAGCCAACGGGCACACCTTTGGCGTCGTGGCAGAGCAAGTCTTGCAGCACCCCTCGTGGCGTCTCTCCCTTCAAACGCACAAATGGATGGGGGTGCGTTGATGGGTGTGCCGACGGTGATGGCGCTGTCCGGTGGGATGGACTCGACGTGCCTGATGCTCCGGCTGCTTCGAGAGGGCCATCCGGTCACAGCGTTCGGGTTTGAGTATGGCCAACGCCATCGCCTTGAATTGGACCGTGCTGCTCACAACGTCGAGTTGCTTCGTGAACGAGGTTGCGAACTCACGTTCCATACCATCGACCTTCGAAGCGCGATGGCGTCGTTGTATTCAGCCCTCACGGACCAGACCATGGACATGCCAATGGGGCACTACGAAGAGGACGACATGCGTCAAACCGTTGTGCCAAACAGAAATGCCGTGTTCAGTTCGTTGTTGTATGCTAAGGCCTTGTCCCTTGCCACCACGAGCAACGGCCAAGCCCACGTGGCCCTTGGGGTTCATAGCGGCGACCATGCCATCTACCCCGATTGTCGGCCAGCGTTCTATGACGCCCTTGGTCACGCCTTCCGGATTGGAAATTGGGATTCAGAAGGCGTTCAATTTGTGCTCCCGTACCTCCATCTTGACAAAGCGGGAATCCTGAGGGATGGCCTTCAGTCCTGCACGAGTCTGAACCTCGATTTCGATCGAATCATGTCCAACACGCTCACTTCGTACCAGCCCGACGATGAGGGCCGATCTGCAGGGACGACGGGCTCGGACGTGGAACGTATCCTCGCCTTCCACGACATCGGCCGAGTGGACCCGTTGGAATACATCAACCCCTGGGACGATGTGGTTGCACACGCGCTCGCGTTGCGGGAGCAGCACGAGGAGGCTGGGCCATGAAGGGCGAGCGAAAGAGCATCGACGAGTGGAGGGCCATCCTGCCACCACTGGTCTTCCACGTCACGCAGGAAGGTGGGACGGAACGCCCGCACACCGGGGCGCTCATCGACGAGCACAGGATGGGCACGTACCGCTGTGTCTGCTGCGAGGCCGTGTTGTTTCTTGGTCGTGGTAAATTTCCCAGCGGTTGCGGATGGCCCGCGTTTCACTCCGAAGCACCCGGGGCGTCCATCCGCAGGTTGGAGGACCGCACCTACGGCATGCGCAGGATCGAAGTTCGCTGCGGCACGTGTGATGCCCACCTTGGGCACGTCTTCAACGATGGACCTCGGGAGCACGGAGGCGAACGATACTGCATCAATTCGGTGTGCTTGGCGTTCAACCCAGAGGAGGAAGAACCATGACAACAACCATTCGGCGATGGGTTGAGACGGACACTGGACACAGGGTGCCAAACCACGCCAGCAAGTGCGCGCACCTTCACGGCCATCGGTATCGGTTTGAGGCAGAAGTTACCGGAGACCTCGTCACCACATCGGGAGCGAGCGACGAAGGCATGGTGGTGGATTTTGGGGACATTTCCCGCATCTTGAACGAGCACGTGCACGATGTCGTCGATCACGCTTTTTTGGTGCACGAGGAGGATGCGGCTGGACGTGCTGCGTGTGCAGCGATGGGGGACGGCCACCGCACCGTCGTCCTCCCCTTTCCACCAACCGCGGAACACTTGGCAGCGTGGTGCTTTCATAGGGTCGATGCAGCACTTCGCGCGACCTACGGGGACCGGTTGACGTTGGTGGCGTTTCACGTTCGAGAGACGCCAAAGTCCTGGGCCACCTACCGGCCGTGATCAGCGGTCAAGGCGGCGGCGGCGGTCCTTCAGCCAACGGGGGTCGCCGCCGGCGTATTGCAAAGCCGTCGTTGCATCAACAACAGCACCGACAAGCCGCGTCATCTCATCGTCAGAAGCACTGCTTCGAGCGGTGATCCTCGTGAGGGTTTGCTTGACGCTTTCTCTCCGTTCGGGCTGACCCGGCAACGCCTCCGAAAATTCGGAAACCGCCTCACGGACAACCCCTCGAAGCGTGGGGTCTGACCGACGGGACAAGGGCGTGACCTCTGGCAAGGCTGCGTCCTTCCCTTGTCGTTCGAGCACCCGCCTCCGGTGCAATTCGTACAAAAACAGGGCGACGGCGTGACTGAGGTTTGCAATTGGGTATCCCTCCCACGTCGGAAGCGTCGCCAGAAGGTCACACCGCTCAAGGTCGGATGCATCCAGGCCCTTTCCTTCTTCGCCGAAGACCAAAGCCACGTGAGCCTCTCCCTCTTCGACACGGTCTGCAAGTTCCCACGGATGGAGAAAGTGGCGAAAGAGGGTTTTCCTCCCGAGTTCGCGCTTTCCAGAGGTGCCAACCACCAAGGTCGCGTCCCGAACCGCGTCGTCCAACGATTCGTACACAGTGCAGGCATCGAGGATCAATCCGGCGTGTTTCGCACGGTTACGTGCTTCATCATCATCGGGACTACAACGAGGAGCCACCAATCGGAGTTGATTGAAACCGTGGTTCAGCATACCTCGGCACACCGCGCCAAGGTTTCCAGGATGCGTGGCACCAACGAGGACAACCGTCAGCCGGTAAGGGTCACTCGGCAACGGCACGTCGGATCGGAACCCCATAGGATCACTCCAACGTGCCAATGAGTTCAGCAAGGCGCCTCGGGTCGACCGGTTGATACAGGAACGCGATGAAGCCCCCTCGCTCCCGGTCAGGCATTGGTATGGAACGCTTGCGGACATCCAGCCGTTCGCGCAACAGCGCAAACAATCGGTTCAACACTTCTGCGTCATCTGCGTGAAGGCTGACAGGGTCGTTGTCCCACGACACATGGACCGCCGTCATCGGCGTGGCCTCGTTCAGTCTTGCCTGCGCTGGCGGTATCGGGTCACGTACCCGGCGATCCAATTGCGAAGCTTCTTCGATTCCACGTCGGTCAATTGGTTGACCATCTGCTTGTTGTGGTTGAAATCCTCAGTGAACTTCTCACCGTGCTGCTCAACGAGTGCAATGGCGCGAATTTTGATGAAACTCGGTCGGATGTTGCCCATGATGCTCACTCCGCAAGGGTGACTTCGATTGGGAAGTCAGGTTCGTCGTGCCGGGTCACCTTCAGGCGAACCTTGCGAGGGGGATGTTCAATGCCCCTGGACCAAATGTGTTCGTTGACCGCCGGGTCGATGTAGATCTGTTCGTCGGGCTTCACCTTGAGGTGGCGAATCACCTGGTCACGGATGATTTGCATCGCGCGGGGGGCGCGCTTGTAGCGCGTGATGTTCCATGCGTTCCGCAATGGCACAACGAGTTCGGATTCAGCTGCACGGACCATGTTCTCACCTCATCGCTGCAACTTGCTGCGGCGCCAGTGGTGGCGCTTGCCGTGGGTCACCGTGTTCCTGTTGGTCTTGAGCATGACCCACACAGGGACGCGACGGTTTTGCTTCCCTACCTTGAGCAGGCGGGTTTTCTTCGCTGCGGGCTTGATCTTGGACATCACATCACCTCAGTACTTGTCGAGGCCGGGGTACGACGCTTCTGCCGTTGGTCGCACGTCGTGGGCCACCGCATCGAGCATGCGCTGGCCAGCGGCGGTGACCACGCGGCCACGGTGGAGCATTTGCGTCTCGCCGTCGACGTTTTCGATCGGCTTCAGGTCGACCAATTCAACCAAGCCTGCGGCTTCAAGTTGCTGGATCGCCGTTCGAATCACGTGCCGGGAGCCGGCGGCGGGCGTGTTTGGCATGGATCCGTTGTCCTTGTAGCCGCCAAAGGATTGCGACAGTGCCGTCACGCCAACGGGCCCCTGGCGGGCGATCTTGCGGAGGATGCAGCCGCACGGACTTGCCACCAGTCCGTCTGCGTGGGTGGGCGCTCACGTGTGACGCCCGTTTTGACGAACTCTGCCCATTCAGGAGCAGACACTGCGCCTTCTTCGACGAGCTTCGCGCCGAGGGCTGGGATGAGCAAATCAACCGGGACGTCGAGGTACGTCGTCATCCAAACCACCGAACAGGTCGGCGACCGTGCCCCCCTATATCAAGGGCTCGGGGCCGAGACGTGCCGCTGTCCGCGCAGTCACGCGGTCTGTGGAGACGTGAACATGTTCTTCAACATCAGCCATGAGCCC
>Ga0181583_10004403_pt1 | contig 10329 bp, 10 predicted proteins | sample 071ome_31_FD_132461 | JGI IMG/M metagenome (GOLD analysis project Ga0181583, IMG submission 132461) | Coastal salt marsh microbial communities from the Groves Creek Marsh, Skidaway Island, Georgia - 071405CT metaG (megahit assembly) | ecosystem: Environmental > Aquatic > Marine > Intertidal... | reverse complement strand
GTTAGCATTCCATGGAGTCATGTAACTTTCAGATTCGTAATGATAATTAATAGCAGGAGTAAGGGTGCCGGCTGTGCCTAGATTAAATACATGCTCATATCTTAAAGTTAAAGCAATATTCGGAGAATAAGGTGCTTCATTACCCTTAAGATTGACATAGTTTTCGACACAGTCACATGTAGCTCGTGCATAATCTCGGCCGAATTGAGCATCCATAGCGTAGTACCACTGAGTATTGTAATCATCCACTACCTCAGTGTTATAGCTTGTCAACCAGCCTGATAGCGAGCCGTTTTCACTTGTTTTAAGAGAGAAGTCTAGCTCCAAACCTTCCATTTCCTGTTTACCAAAGTTTTGAGTTCCCCAAACATAGGCCACTTGTTCTACTTCAACTGTTCTTCCTAAATCAATATCAAATTCATTGACTAAGATAGTGTCAACAGGAATGTTACCAGTGAACTGTTTGCCATCATAAGATGTTTTGAAGTAATTGATTGCAAAAGTTAGATTTCCATCCATGGCTTTACCCTTGTATCCAAGCTCAAAAGTGATGGCATCTTCCGGGCCGTATGAGGTACTAACTTTAGACCCTGGACCAGCTGGATTTGTTGTATTAGCGCCTCTTACATATTGGTCTGCAATACTTCCTGCTTTATATCCAGTTGCGAGATAGGTATAAACAAAGTTATTCTCATCGATGTCATAGTCAAGACCAATTCTCCAATCGGTGTTGCTATATTCTTCATAAACTGAGTTATCAGCACCAGGTGTCATGCATCCAGTACCGCCTTTGATAGTCCAAAACCAAGGCCAGATATCATATGGGTTACCCCCAGCTTCACAATTCACTCCTGCAAATTGTCCACCAGCAATATGAAAATCATGGGTTAATGAGGCTAGATTAGGAACAAAGCCAAATCTTCCAACAGGATTTTGAGCTGCCCAAGCAATGTGAGCACCTGCATATTCACCACCACCTGGATACCATAATTCTGTATTGGTATAACATTGATTCCAAACAGTACAATCCCAGTTTCTTCCGCCAACATCTTCTTTGGAATCTTCCGTGTATCTAGCGCCCAATGTGAGGAATAAGTCCTCGCGAAGGTTATAAGTTAACTGACCAAAGATCGCCTCCGAGGTAACAGTTCTATCGGGTTGCAAGAAGACCGCATCACCATTAAATGTTGCGTGATAGTATGCCTCCATGTCGTTTTCTTCTTCAAGGAAGAATGCTCCAACAACCCATGCATAGGTATCTGTGCTGTGAGATAATTCAATATCTACAACAGTGGAATCAGCTTTAAAGTCATTTAAAGTCATTGATTGATCCCAATCACCTGTACCAACATCTAAGTCTTGAATAGAATATTGCTCTAAAGACTGAGTACCAAGTTTAACTTTTAAATCATAACCATTTTCAAATGATTTTTTATAAATTGCTCTAATGGATTCTATTTTTATATCACTTTTACCAGCGACATTGGTAAAGATGACATAGGGATTATCTGTGCCCCAAATATCTTTACAAGAGTTCGCAGGTTTAATGTTATCCCCATTCATGAACTTGCCTGAGCGTTTATCTATTACATCACAAGCTGGAGTTGGGGCATAACCAGCGCTTTGATCTTGAAAGACTTCGTATTGAACATTCAAATCACTCGTATCATCGATTACATATAGAGCACTAACTCTCCATGCATAATTATCAACATTGTTATAAAAATCAGATGGGTCTGCTTTGATGAGATTATATCCAGGGCCAAGATGATAACCAGCATCTCCTCCAGGAGCATTACCATCTGCAACATTAGGGTTATTACATCCCCAATACCAAGCGTGGGCTGGAATACCTACCCTGTCACCACAAGTTGCTAAGGGAGTGATTTGATCTCTGATATTTTGAGGTAATCCACGCCAGTCAGCCTGATTTGGGTCATAGTAACCTTCTATGTGGGAGTCTTTAGTAACTGTGGAAGCTGCAAATCTTAGGGCAAACTTCTCACTAATAGGAAGGTTATAATGCCCTTGAACTCCTCTTTCGCTCAGCTCGCCAGCACTAACAGTGACCGAGCCACCTTGAACATCAAGGTTAGGTTTCGCTGTAATAATATTGAGAGTTCCAGCAATTGAATTTCTTCCAAACAATGTTCCCTGAGGGCCTCTGAGCAATTCGGCTCTTTCTAGATCAAACATCAGAGCTTGAGCTGCTTGCGGGCGGGCAGAGTATAAACCATCAACATGGACACCAACGGCAGGATCTCCAACCTCTGTTACATTATTTGACCGAACGCCTCGAAGAGTAATAATTGGAGCATTCGTATCTGTATTTTGAATGAAGAGACCTGGTATCTGGTTACTTAGATCTTTAATATTATTAATTCCATACTCTGTTAGTTTTTCCTGAGATAGGGCTGTAACAGCAATTGGCGTTTTTAAAATATTGGTTTCTTTCCTAGTCGCAGTAACAATGACATCCTCGATACCTTGCGAGTCATCGTAAGAGCTAGATGTTTCATAGCTAGAAATTTCGATGGATCGTTCTTCAACTGCAGGTGATTCTTGAGCTTGGCTCGATGAATCAACATCTACAGGAACCACTGGGTTATCAGCCATTACCATCAAAGGCAATACTAATAGAGATAGTTTAATAAATTTCATAATTTTCCCCAAATTAGATATATCTACTTTAGAATTATCAATAATATGACAATGTTGTCAAGCTTTAGACTGGCTGCAGTAAATCACTGGATAAATTACTTAAATTTCAGGACTTGGAAGCAGTTTTAGATAAATATTAAACAAAAAAAAGAGGAGCCTAAAGCCCCTCTTTGTTAATTAATTGGTTATCTCATCTCATAACTCTGACCATCAAGTGATCAGAATGACTCATAACATCTAACTTAGCATCTGCAAGTTCCTTTTCATGGATTGCAGATATGGCAGCTACTTTTTTACCAAAATCATTATAGTTATCATAACCACAATAGAAATTCCAGGTAAGCTCTGGTCCCCAAACATGCTCGGTCATGTTGCAACCACCAAAAGCTCTGTCATATGCATCAAATAATTTTCTGGCATTGGCTCTTCGCTCATTATCAGTTAAATAAGGGCCAAATGAATATTTCGCCTCTAGCACATATGGCGTTTGCTTGGTTAAGTTTCTGACAACCACTGCAGCCAACTTGTCACTGTGATCTCCATAAAGCTGTCGGGGGCCATCAGCGGCAAGGGGATTGTCGGCGTCATTAATCTTAGCAAATTGCTCCCAGCTATCAAAATAGCAATAGGTTAAAAATGATCTATCGCCACCAAACTGGTGTCTAAGCATGCCACATCTGTTATATCCATTTGCTTCAAGAGTATCGAGATTCTTTAATAGAAATTTCTTTAATCTTTCTGGATTGCCGCCAGCAGGTTGGGTGTATGTTGATATGTAGACAAAGTTATTCTCATGCATGGATGCATCTTTCTCACCCTCTTCATGATGACCTGCATAGATACTTAAGCTGAGTCCTAATGCTAAAATTGAAAATAAGTTCTTCATAAAATTCTCCTTGAATTAAATGTGTGTTTAATTTAACTAGATAATCTCACATTTCCATTCATAAAGGAAATTACTATTTCTTAAACAATAACGTCATTCGGTCTGATTCTCCAATTGCGGCATATTTGGCTCTATCTTGATCCTTTAAGCGAAAAGAAGGTGGAAGAGTCCAGACACCTTTGGGGTGATCTGCTGTATCTTTGGGATTGGCATTAATTTCTGATGAGGCAACAAGCCTAAACCCTACTTCTTGCGCTGTTTTGATGGCAAGTGATTGCGTGACGTAGCCGCTTTTTTTCATAAAATCTAAACTAGAACCCTCGGGCGCCCTATGCTCCACAACCCCAAAATGACCGCCCTCTTTAAGCGCATTGTATGCTTCTTGCATCATAGCTTGCATGGCATCTTGGCCAAGCCAATTATGAAGATTTCTAAATGTAACAACTAAATCCTGAGTTTCAGGTTTTGTGAAGGGCTTTGTTGGAGGCACATCTGCGGTGATCACTTGGACGCCCGCAAACAAAGGGTTGGAGTTAACCTTTTTATCATAAGCCTCTCTTGAACGCTTGTAATAGCCACCGGCTTCAGGATTATGATGGGTGACAGATAGTTTGCCTGCTGATTTAAGATAGGGAGCTAGTATTTCAGTATACCAACCACCCCCAGCAGATAATTCTAAAACCTGCATGGTGGGTTCAATTTGAAAAAAGGAAAGTGTTTTATAAGGATTTCTGTATTGGTCTCTGGCTGAATATTGAGGATTCCTTTCTGCATTATTGACAGCATCCAGCAACGCATCCTTGTGGTCAGCTGCTTCTGATGTTTGCGGCAGGCCAAGAGTAAAAATTAGCAGGCCCAAAATTTTATACATATTATTCATAACCATCTCCTATGATAAGCAATTATGTTAGTCTAGCATTAAGTTCAATTAAGGAGTATTCGATGGGATGGTTGAAGAAATTGGATAGTACATTTTTTATCGTTGGGCGATCTCTACTTGGCTTATATTTTATTTTGCCTGGACTCAGCAAAGTTTTTGACTTTGCCTCAACGCTTGCATTAATGAGGATGAAAGGTGTGCCCTTTAGCTTGGTGCTCTTACCCCTAACAATTGTTATTCAACTTCTTGGTGGAATATTTCTAGTGTTAGGGAGAAATTTAAGACTCACCGCATTCATCTTGTTTGGTTTAACCATTGTTATTAATCTCTTCATACACAACTTTTGGGCGCTCACAGGCGATCCCTCTCAAGGTCATGAAATTCAAAATTTTGTAAAGAACTTAGCTATTGCTGCAGGCTTATTGGTGCTTGCAACTAAAGATAAAAGCTGAGGGTCTGAATCACTCCAGCAAAACCTAACCACCCAAGGTATGCTAGTTTTGCGATTCTGCTGTTTTGATGATTCCAAACTCCTAACGCACCGAATGCTCCGCATGCGCCAAGACTGGGAATCCAAAAGCCACCTAAACCCAGAAAACCCAGAAGGCCCAATAATCTAATTGGGCCGCCGGATTGACTTGGATGAACTTTATTAAGAAGACCTGTTAAACCGATAAGACCAAATAATCCAACCAGCCCCAGGTAACTCACAAATTAATCTCTAGGACGAGACTCGTTAACGACTAATTTTCTGCCATCAACTTCAGCATCATTTAATGCTTGAATGGCATTTTCTCCACCTTCAGACATTTCAACGAAACCAAATCCACGTGAGCGATTGGTTTGACGATCGGTGATGACTTTGGCTGAGGTAACTGTTCCGTGCTCTGCAAAAACTTGCTCAAGACCCGAATCATCGATACTCCAAGGGAGGTTTCCAACATAAATATTCATAAAATCCTTCTAAAATATAAAAACAAAATCGAAGTGTACAGTATTTTTATAGATAAAACTTAATATATTAAACATTTAAAAACTTGGTCGTATCCTCGCCAAATTGTGACCACCAGCTCATCCCCATAAGGTTAATGCGTTCTATGTTTATATCTGAAGTATCATCCATTCTTCGATTAACCAAGCCTGTTGGTGAATTAACTCTGAGATAGTTTGCACCCATAAGATCTCTAGCTATTTCATCAAACATACTTGATTCAATCATGATGCCTAAAATATCATGGCGCAACCAGCTCAAAGCGCCCCACTTTGATGAGTTTGGACCATTGATTTTTCTTCTGTTAATGCCAGTGCCAATGCTTAAAACTTTTATTTGGCAGTCAGGAAATATTTTTTTAGCTTCTGAATAAGCAAGCAATGATGGGTTATTAGCCACGATGCCTCCATCAATCAACCAAGACCCATCATCAATTTGTTGCGTCGAATAATAGATTGGTGCAGCGCTGGTTGCGCTGGCTGCACTTACTATTTTAATCGTTGGAGAGCCATATGAGCTTAGCAACCGTGGTTTTCTCTTCTCAACATCGTATGCTAAAACTGCTACAGGTTTTTTAACCTCACCAAGAGATTGGTCTTTGAAATATTTTAATAACAATTCTCGCTTTCCCTTGCCGTCATACTTAGGTTTTGTTTGCAAGAAAGAAGCATTGTCCCAAAATGATTTGGTCATGGTTTTGGATAAATTTTCTTTTGACCAAAATTTCTCTAATTCAAAACAGCTAGCCCCCAAGCCTGCTATCTGTAATGCATTAATACCTCCTGCGCTGGTTCCAACAAAAAAGTCAAAGGTATCGAATATTTTCTTCCCGCAAGCAAGCTCTAACTGCTTAAGAAAAACGATAGCCGCAATTGCTCTGACCCCCCCGCCATCAAGAGAAAGAATATATTTTGTATTTTTAGAAAGAGTAAGCTGTTTAAAAAATCGTCGAATAGCCAAAAATCAATGGTCCCCTTGGTGCATTTTATTTAGAGTGTGGCTTAGTCGAACCGCAGCCAAAGCAATCCTTTCTTGGACAGTTTCGAAATGACTTTCTAGGTATTCGTTGGTAGCAATTTTTAGCTCGCTGTTTCGATAGCCAACAGACTGTTGCATTGCAATGTCTCTGCTTTCTTGAGCCCAAGACTCTATATCCGCAGAGTGAGGAATCGATAAGAGCTCTTGGATATTCTGAGTTACATTGGCAGAGAGGTAATTTTTGTCATGCAAAGATTCCAAGTGCTCAATGATTTGCCCATCCCATACTTTATGCATGTTTGTTTGCGTCCCATCGAATAACTCAAGTCTGTGGCCATTCCCTCCTCTATCTTCAGGGTAACCCACGTGCATGGGTTGATGAATGTCTCCAACTAAATGTCCAATAAACCAAAGCGCCTCCTGACGTTCACGGAACCCTTGAGATTCATCCTTCAGGATATTTAACTGCTCATAATAAGCTGCAATCAGGCAACCATTTTCTGGACAGGAAGTTTTATATGTATTTTGTTCAGAGTCAGGAAGATTAATGTAGTGCCAGGATCTGGTATCTTTTCTATCTTTGTTTTTGACCCAATCAGCCCAAAGACACGCAGTACCAAATGATCCATGCTCTTTGAGCATGGGATCTAAATGATTTTTAGTATCTGCTGTTAATAATTTGTATGCTTCATCACAGACTAGTTTATGGCCAGTATCCCACCAGGCACTCGCATCCAAAGAAAAGATGAAGATTATTGTAACGAAAAGTTTTTTTATCATGATGAAGTTGATTGAGCTAAAGATTGAGCAATGGCTCTAAACATTGCAACATGAGCATCTTTAGACTGTTGACGTTCTTGGTTAAATTTATAATTTGAAGAGGTTTTAGCAATAACCACATTTGTTATTGGGTCAATGTAAATGTATTGATTATAAATTCCTGCTGCTAAATAGTCGGTAGATGGAAATCCTGGTACCCACCATTGATAACCATATCCCCAACTGCTAGATGAGAAATCATTGGTTCCGGGTTGAAGGTGAGGTGCATCTGGGGTGTGGGAGGCATGAACCCAATCCTCTGGGATGATTTGCTTATTATTCCATCGACCATTATTTAGGTAGAGTTGACCAAATTTAGCGTAATCTCGCAAAGTTGCATTTAGCCCACCCAACGCCCATGCTGCACCGGTGTCGTCCACCATGTAATAAGCATCACGCTCCATACCAATTTGAGTCCAAATTTTCTCCTCAAGATTCTTAGCCACAGATTGACCCGTGACTTCTTCAAGCAACATTGCCAACATCTGTGTATCAATGCTGACATAATGATTAAATGTTCCAGGCTGCTTTCCGTTTTTCAATCCCTTGGCGAAATCTCTCATGGAAGTGCCCATGGCGAGTGCGCGACCAAATTTATTGATGTCAGAGTTATAATCACCGTAATCTTCATTAAAAATAACCCCGGAAGACATTTGCAAAATATCTTTGATGGGGACATTTGCATAACCTGTGCCCTCAAAATCTTTTAAGTACTTAGTGATGGGATCACTCAGGTCTTCAATTAATCCATCGTGATAAGCGATTCCAATTAAAGCCGAAAGAAATGACTTGGCAACTGACCAAGAAATATGTGGCTGGTCCTTAGAATTACCTTGCCAATAATTCTCATACACCAATGCTCCTTCATGCAAAACAATCAACCCATCCGTTTTATAATAGTCTAAGGCCTCTAAAAGATTGTGCTCCTCTCCATTCAATTCATAAAATTCAGGGAGCTTGAAGGATCCAGTTTGAAATACATGAGGTGTACCTGAGGATTTAACGGGCGTGGAGGGAAAAACCTTATCCATATTAATAAAATTTTCTACAATTTTATCTTCATCAAATAAATGAATAACGTTATACACTCTAATGGCTTTAGGGATGTAAATGACTGCAGCTAAAATAATAGCTACAACAATTCCAATTAAAATTTTATTCAACATAAGCAATTTTTTTATTGAAACATTGCTTGATCAAAAGCGTCAAGATACTCGCTTGAAATCTCTTCTAATTGGCGCTTGTAACCTTTATGAGTGAAGATATAAAAATCCTTATTCTCTATCCCTGAAAAAATAGCTTGCGCAGCTTCAAATGGAGAGATTGGATAGGTGTTCTGAGCATCTTCTGCAGCAACTTCCAGAAGGGCTTTGGGGTCAGGGTTATTATTTTCAGAAGCTTCAACAACTTTCTGTTCTGAAGAGCTGTTAAATGTGCTGTTTACAATATTGGTTGTTACCTCTCCAGGGCAGACAATGCTTACACCAACATTCGAACCCAGCAACTCAGCTCTCAAGGATGTCATCAGCCCGCGAATTGCAAATTTAGAAGCAGAATAAAGCCCCAACACTGGATAAGCAATAAAGCCTGAGGTTGAGCAAGTTGCAATAATATGGCCTTCCTCTTTAGAAGATTGCATTTTGGGTAAAAAAGCATGGACCCCGTTAAAGCAACCACCTAAATTAATATTCATCAGCCAGTCATACATTTCACGATTGACTTGACTTAAAGGTGCTGGACCTAACACCCCTGCGTTGTTAAAAAGCAAGTGGCAATGTTGAAAAGTTTCAAAAGTTTGGCTTGCAAGATTCTCCACTTCATCTAGATTACTAACATCTGTAACTCTAGCTATAGCTTCAACACCTTTAGCTTTAACTATTTCAAGAGTTTCATTCAAACCAACCTCATCCACATCCGCTAAAACTATTTGCATTTTATGATTTGCAGCCACCTCAGCAATCCCTCGACCAATTCCACTTCCAGCCCCTGTTATCACGGCTACTTTATTTTCAAAATCTTTCATTGGTCACCTCATTGAACTGAAACATTAAGATTATCTTAACTTAAATGGGATTAAAAATATTTAACTAAAAGATATGCAGAGGGGATGACAGCAGCCCAAAGCATGATTGCCATAAGCAAGGGCTTACCGCTTAATGATTTGAGTTCCTTGGCATCAAATTGACTGCCAATACAAAATAAACCAATCATAAGAAAACCCTTGCTGATAATTTTCAGTATGTCAGTGATCTGCTCATTAAAATTAAAAAAGGTATTTACAATAATGGCAACAATAAAAAATAGTATGAATCGAGGAAATTTAGTTGCTTGAGTTTGTTTATTAAAGATCCAGTTTGCAGCCAACAAAAGAGGAATTAACCAGATTGTCCTCCCTAATTTTAATGTAGCTGCAACTTGAGCAGATTCACTGCTAAAAATTGCAGCTGAACCAATCACTGAGCCTGTATCGTGGATGGCTAAAGCAGACCAAGCACCAAACTCAAAATTAGTCATTCCAAAATAATGACCTAAAAATGGAAATAAGATAATGGCTACTGCATTGAGTATAAAAACAATAGTCATGGCTATCAGCAATTCTTGAGGTTTAGCTTTGATAATTGGAGCCACGGCTGCCATGGCTGTTCCACCGCAGATAGCCGCCCCTGATGATAGCAAGAAAGCGAGCCTATGATGAATGCCTAAGAGCTTGCCGAGGATGAGCCCCGCAAAAAAAGAAACTATTACAAACAATGAAATCCACGGCAGGAATTCAGAGCTGATATCGAGAGCATAAGGCAGGCTGATGGTAGCGCCCAGAAGCACTATGCCTATCTGCAGAGGCAAGGTGCCAAGGCTATGAGTAAAAAATGTTGTTGGTGGCTTTAAAAGGTATGTAAAGAAAATCCCTGCAAAAATAGATAAGGCAGCGTTGCCTATGTAGAGGCAAATTAGAGCAAAAACAATAAATGCAAAATATAGCAATGCAGTCTATCCTCTTTTTAAGTAGATTGTATGATTCTCATATTAAGCGTTATCACCTATAAGAGACAACCTTTGAGGTTGCAAATCTTTTATCTAATAATCTTTTTTCTTAACCTGATGCTTGCTGGAGTT
>Ga0181583_10004390_pt1 | contig 10346 bp, 9 predicted proteins | sample 071ome_31_FD_132461 | JGI IMG/M metagenome (GOLD analysis project Ga0181583, IMG submission 132461) | Coastal salt marsh microbial communities from the Groves Creek Marsh, Skidaway Island, Georgia - 071405CT metaG (megahit assembly) | ecosystem: Environmental > Aquatic > Marine > Intertidal zone... | reverse complement strand
TGACGAGACCTCCGCCGATCAGTTTATCCAACATGGCTCAGCCCTCCGTTTTCAGCATGGGTATGTCGACATCATTCGTATAGAAATCGGGATACAGTTCCGCTTTCTTGGCGAGATAAGCGGCATGTGCTTCCTGCAATGAAGGAAACCGGCCCAGCCGGATGTGAATGGGTTTGAACCGGTCAAAATCCTGGCCGGGGATGAATTCCCGGCCGAATTTACTCGCCAGCCGATGGGCAGGCGTGATCTTTCTTCCGCCGACAGGACGTTGTTCTGCCGGCATATCAGGATGATTCGAGAACATGTTTCATACAGCAGCGCAGCCTTGTTCCGACAAATCCGGGAAAACCGGTAGTGTTCAGAAAAATGATTTTCCTGTTGACATGAGGGCCAGCTGTGCTATGAAAAGTATGCGTATTTCTTTTCTTAGACAGCCGCCCTCCGGGGCGGTTTTCTTATTTCTGGCGGAAATCCGGGCTTTTCTGCTCCTCTTGACCCCATCCGTTATTTGTGATTATGCTCAGAGTGAGCCAGTGATCTGGGTTAAACCCGGATGGGGTTGGCGGAGAGAGGGGGATTCGAACCCCCGAGGGGCGTTAACCCCAACACGCTTTCCAGGCGTGCGCCTTAAACCGCTCGGCCATCTCTCCAACTTGTGAAGTCTGTTTACCCAACTTAGCCCGCCTGCGCAACGGCAAACCACTTCATGGGCACAAATTTACCACATTCTTGCAAGAAAATTTGCCAATACACGGGAGAGAAGACATAATCGAGCCATGAAACTTATCTTACGCATACTTGGTCTGGCATTCGGGGGGCTGGGTATTCTGGCCATGATCAAGGATCTGATGGCCGACGGGCGGAGCTGGTATCTGATCGGTGAAGTCTGGTTTGAATGGGCCCCCACCAGCCTGCAGATCAGTGAGAGCATCATCAGCCGCTACATTGACCCATGCGGGCTGATTATCTCACTGAACTGTGCGCCGTTCCTGTGGCATCCGTGGATTTCATCCGTTCTTGTCCTTCCCGCGGCCCCCAGCTTTCTTATTGCAGGATTTATGCTTTTGCTCGCGCATCGCTGGCTTAAAAAGAAAAGATCATCCGCCTGATCTAGTTATCCCCCATCTTCAGGGCTTCAAGGAAAGCTGTTTGCGGGATATCGACATTACCAAACTGCCGCATCCTTTTCTTCCCTTCCTTCTGTTTTTCCAGCAGTTTCTTTTTACGGCTGATGTCACCACCATAGCATTTGGCCGTCACATCCTTGCGCAGGGCACCAACCGTCTCACGAGCGATGACCTTGCCGCCAATAGCCGCCTGAAGGGCAATTTTAAACAACTGCCGGGGGATCAGATCCTTCAGCCTTGAACAAATGGCCCGGCCACGATGTTCGGCCTGTTCCCGGTGGACGATCATCGCCAACGCATCGACAGGATCAGAATTTACCAGAATGGAGACTTTCACCAGGTCACCTTCCCTGTAATCCGAGATCTGATAGTCCAGCGAGGCATATCCCTTGGTGACAGATTTGAGCCGGTCATAAAAATCAAAAACGACTTCATTGAGAGGCAACCGGTAGACAACCATCGCCCGCGAGCCGGCATAGGTTAGATTAACCTGCTCCCCACGGCGTTCGGTACAAAGCGTAAGAACCGGCCCAAGAAATTCATCCGGCGTCATGATCGTGGCTTCAATCCATGGCTCTTCGATGCTTTTTATCTTGGTGACTTCCGGCATGTCTGCCGGATTGTGCAATTCACGGACTGATCCGTCGGTCATATTGATCCGATAAACAACCGATGGTGCGGTGGCGATAAGCTCAAGATTAAATTCCCGCATCAGGCGTTCGCGGATAATTTCCATATGCAGAAGCCCGAGAAACCCGCATCGGAAACCAAAACCCAGGGCCGCGGATGTTTCCGCCTCAAAAGAGAATGAACTGTCATTCAGGCTGAGCTTTTCAAGCGCATCCCGCAGATCACCAAACTCCCCTGCATCGAGCGGAAAGAGCCCGCAGAACACAACCGAAATGGAAGGCTTGAACCCGGGCAAGGCTTCTGTCGCAGGGCGCCTGTCATCGGTAAGCGTATCCCCTATTCTGGCATCGGAAACCGTCTTTATCCCTGCATTGATAAAACCGATCTCCCCGGGCTCGAGACTGTCGGTGACTTCAGGCTTGGGGCAAAAGAAGCCGACACGTTCTATCGTATGGACAGCACCGGTGGCCATCATTCTTACCTTCATGCCCTTTTTGAGTATGCCGTCCTTAACGCGAACAAGGGTCATCACCCCGAGATAGGGATCGTACCAGCTGTCCACAAGCATGGCCCTTAGCGGCGCTGCGGCATCCCCTTCCGGCGGGGGCAAGCGGTGCACAAGCGCCTCCAGCACCTCTTCGATCCCCTGCCCTGTCTTGGCGGACACTTCGATGGCATCGCTGGCGTCCAGGCCGATGACATCTTCGATCTGGGCACGGATACGATCCGGCTCCGCGGCAGGAAGATCAATCTTGTTCAGAACAGGGACAATTTCATGATCAACGTCGATGGCCTGATACACATTGGCCAGTGTCTGCGCTTCAACTCCCTGGGATGCGTCCACAACCAGCACCGAGCCTTCGCAGGCATCAAGTGACCGCGAAACCTCATAGGCGAAATCCACATGCCCGGGCGTATCCATCAGATTGATGACATAGGTCTCGCCATTTCTGGCTTTATAGTTCAGGCGAACGGTCTGGGCCTTGATTGTGATCCCGCGCTCACGTTCCAGTTCCATATTATCAAGAACCTGTTCCTGCATCTCCCGGTCGGTGAGCCCTCCGCAATACTGGATCAGGCGATCTGCAAGCGTAGATTTGCCGTGATCGATATGCGCAATAATAGCAAAATTTCTGATATGGGAAATTTGTGTCATTTCATCCACCGAAACTGGAAAAAGCCGGATTGGCCCATCCCTTAAATAAGGGCTGGAGGGGTTTGATGCAACTGCCAGAATGCCACGTCTGGTAACAAAATAATTACGTCACCATGTTGGTTTTACCAATTAACTTGACCACCATGGCCGTCTTGCCTTAGAAAAAGGCATGATTGCATCGATGAAGACAAACCTAGACCTACGACTGTTGAGCCCGGCTCTCGCTGCTGAAAAGGGCTAGGGTCGGGATATTGCCGCGCCATTCAAGGCATCCGCAACTTAAAAACAACAGAGCTTCATCATGACAACTCCAACAGACCGATCCCCGCAATACAACGCCTATAAGAAATACCGTCCCTATGAAAAGGTTGGCCTGACCAAACGTTCATGGCCCGAAAAAACCATCACCGAAGCACCTGTCTGGTGCAGTGTTGATCTTCGCGATGGCAATCAGGCCCTGATAGAACCCATGGACAGCGCCCGCAAGATGGCTATGTTCAACCTTCTGGTGGAAATGGGATTTAAGGAAATCGAGGTTGGTTTTCCTGCCGCTTCCGAAACGGATTTCAACTTCTGCCGTGAGCTCATCGAAGGCGGTCATATCCCTGATGACGTGAGCATTCAGGTTCTTACCCAGGCGCGTGAACATCTTGTGGACGCCACTTTTGAGGCGATCAGAGGGTCAAAGAACGCGATCCTTCACATCTATAATTCGACCTCGGCCCTGCAACGCCGGGTGGTGTTTCGTGAAGACCGGGCCGGCGTAAAGCAGATCGCCGTTGATGGCGCCAAAATGGTGGCTGATCGCATCAGCCGTCTTGACGGGACAAGACTACAGCTCCAGTACTCGCCGGAGTCCTTCACCGGAACCGAACTGGATTACGCGCTTGAAGTCTGTGAAGCCGTGATGGATGTCTGGCAGCCTACCCCGGATAACAGAACAATCATCAACCTGCCTGCAACCGTTGAAATGTCCACACCGAACATCTATGCCGATCAGATTGAGTGGATGTCAGGGCAATTTTCCCGCCGGGACTGCCTGATCCTTTCGCTGCATCCGCATAATGACCGCGGCACGGGCGTTGCGGCAACTGAACTTGGCCTGATGGCCGGGGGTGACCGTGTCGAAGGTACGTTGTTTGGCAATGGTGAACGCACCGGAAATGTCGATATCGTAACCCTCGGGCTCAACATGATGACCCAGGGCGTCAACCCACGGCTGGATTTTTCCAACATCAATCATCTGATTGAAACCGCTGAATACTGCAACCAGCTCCCTGTTCATGAACGTCACCCCTATGCCGGATCACTGGTTCACACGGCTTTTTCCGGAAGCCACCAGGACGCGATCCGCAAAGGAATGGACGCGATAGCCAAATCAAACGAGTCGTTTTGGGAAGTCCCTTATCTGCCGGTTGATCCGGGTGATATCGGCCGGACTTTTGAGGCAATCATCCGGGTGAACTCGCAATCCGGAAAGGGCGGCGTTGCCTATCTCCTTGAGGTGGACCACCATATCCGCCTTCCTCGCGGTGCGGAAATCGAACTCAGCAAAGCCGTACAGAAAGTTGCCGATACCAGCGGCAAGGAAATCACTAGCAAGGATATTTTTGAGATTTTCAGCAAAGAATATCTTGAGCCGGATACACCGTTCAAACTCATTGGCTTTGAAAGTCAGAAAGTTGGACGTGGTGGTGACGTGGAAATGGTAACCGCCACCATCCGACATAACGATGAAGACGTCACCTTCACCTCTCAGGGTAATGGCCCGATTTCTGCTTTTGTGAAGGGCATGCGGGAAAACTTTGGCCTCAAGTTCCGTCTGGCGGATTTCGGCCAGAACACACGCAGTGCCACTTCAAAGGCAGAAGCGGCGGCTTATGTTGAGCTTCATGTTCCCGATGAGAATGGCAAAAGCGTGTTTGGTGCGGGTATCGACACATCCATCACCAAAGCTCCGATCAAGGCGGTTATTTCAGCAATCAACCGCATGTCTTCCTGAAAATATACAGGGGCAGTTCAGCGGGGGAACCCTCAGGATCTGAGGCTCCCTCCGCAATGCTTGGCCACCGCCGCGATAATGGCGCTTGAGGTGGTCTCGATCTCTTCTTCGGTCAGGGTTGCCTTTGTCGGTTGCAGGGTGACCTGCACAGCTACTGATTTCTGGCCATCAGGAATGCCCTTGCCCTGATAAACATCAAAGACGGCAGCTTCCGAAACAAGCGGTTTGCCTGCCCCTTTCATGGCACGAAGAAGCTGCTCTGCGCTGATCCCCTGATCAAGGACAAATGCAAAATCACGCTGAACAGCCTGATAGGGAGAAAGAGAAGCAAGCGGCCGGGCCGGACCCTTTGATTTTGGCAGCATCACATCTTCAAGAATGATGTCAAACCCTGCCGCCGGGTTCCTGATATCGTAGTCATCAAGGACAGAAGGATGAAGCGCACCAAAAGTCGCCAGCACTTTCCGTCCCTGACAGAGTGATCCGGACTGACCGGGATGATACCATTCCGGTGCTTCAGCAACGGTCTGCAGGCTGGATGTATTGACCCCGAGGGCGGCAAGAACAGCAAGAGCATCCGCCTTGGCATCAATCCAGTCTACCGGACGGGCCGACCCTGTCCATTCACGTGGCGACGTCATACCAACGCGGATACCGGTGGCATGGGTGCGCTGATCATCAGGACCGTCACCCGGAAAGACTGGCCCGACCTCAAAAACCGCGGCATCGGCTTCACCGCGGGCCGTATTACGCGCTATGGCGGACAGTAAATTGGGGGCAATCGACGGACGCATGACCGCAAGATCGGTGCTGATCGGGTTGACAAGCGTCAGGGCATCTCCACCACCACCGAATTTATCAGCTGTCCTCGCGTCAAGAAAAGAGAAGGTGACCGCTTCCATCATGCCGCGCCCGGCCAGAAGACGCCGGATGGTATGAGGCCGTTTCTGGGCGCTGTTCACCGCCGGCTGACCAACAACCGAAAGCCGCGGAAGCGGCACTTCAGGAATGGCGTCAAAACCCTGAATACGAATGATTTCTTCCACAAGATCAGCTTCGCCGACGATATCGCCACGCCATGGAGGCGGAGATACCTGCCATGTATCTGCTGTTTTATCACTGACCTCAAAACCTAAATCTTTGAGGATGGCGGACTGCTTTTCCGCTTCAACAATAACACCTGTCAGGGCTTCGGTCCGGGAAGGTCTGAACGATATCTGACGTTGCCAGTCTGCGCCGGGGCCAGCCAGTTCAACAGGGCTCGCGGCACCGCCACAGATATCTGTCACCAGAGCGGAAACATAATCCATCGCCCAATCCGGCGAGGTGACGTCGAGCCCACGTTCAAACCGGTAGCGAGCATCGGAATGAATATTCAGTTTGCGGCCAGTGGTGGCGACGCTGATCGGATCAAACACCGCCATCTCAAGAAACATGTTTGTTGTTGTCTCAGAAACACCTGTGCGCTGGCCACCCATGATCCCGGCGAGATCGTCCGCCCCGTCTTCATCGCCGATAACGAGCATGGTGTCATCAAGGCTGTAGATTTTCTCATTCAGCGCGTCTACCTCTTCACCGTCACGGCCAAGGCGTATCGTCAGCGTGTTGCCCCTGATCTTATCCACATCATAGGCATGAAGAGGCCGACCCAGATCAATCATCACGTAATTGGTGATATCAACAAGGGCTGAAATAGGACGCTGGCCCACGGCATTAAGCCGCTGCTGCATCCACTGAGGGGCGTCGCCATTGCGAACACCGGCAAAAGTCCGCCCGGCAACACGCGGCGCAAGATGCGCCTGATCGGCGGGCAGATCGATATTCCAGGATATCAGGCTGGGCGCCGTCGCCTCGACCGCCACTTCCTTAAGAGGCTTGAGCCGGCCAAGCCCGGCGGCGGCAAGATCACGGGCTATGCCGCGTACACCAAGGCAATCCGCACGGTTCGGCGTGATGGCAATCTCAATAACCGGGTCGTCAAGCCCGGCATAAGACGCAAAAGACGTACCAACCGGCGCATCAGCGGCAAGCTCGATTATGCCGTCATGTTCATCAGACAGCATCATTTCCCGCTCAGAGCACATCATGCCGCTGGATTTGACGCCGCGGATTTCCGCTTCGGTCAGGGTAAGATCAATACCCGGAACATAGGACCCAACCGGTGCAAAAACGCCGACAAGGCCTTCTCTTGCATTCGGAGCGCCGCATACCACTTCGACCGTACCCGCGCCGGTATCGACGGTGCAGCATTTGAGGCTGTCGGCGTTCGGGTGCTTTTCGGCCTTGGTTATTCTGGCGATGGTAAAGGATGCCAGCGCCTCACCTTTGTCTTCGACACTTTCCACCTCAAGCCCGAGCATGGGGAGCGCGTCAAGAACCGCATTCATGTCATGCCGGGTATCAAGATGATCTTTCAGCCAGTTCCAGGTGAATTTCATCTACGCCTCCAGCCCGAGATGGATCGAAGGGGGATCAAAAGGCAGAAAACCGTAATGACGCATCCAGCGCAGATCGCTGTCGTAAAACGGCCTCAAGTCAGGGATGCCGTATTTGAGCATGGCGATCCGCTCAAGGCCCATACCAAAGGCAAATCCCTGATATTCATTAGGATCGATACCGCAATTTTCCAGCACGCGCGGGTTAACCATCCCGCTTCCCAGTATTTCAAGCCAGTCGTCGCCAGCGCCGATCTTGAGCCCACCACCTTCACGTGTGCACCCGATATCGACTTCGGCAGACGGCTCAGTAAACGGGAAATAAGATGGCCGGAAACGTACCGGCAGATCATCAACACCAAAGAACGCCCGGCAAAAATCAATCAGGCAGCCCTTAAGATGTCCCATATGGATATCCTTGCCGATCACCAGACCTTCGCACTGGTGAAACATGGGCGAATGGGTGGCATCATGGTCGGAACGATAGGTACGCCCGGGCGCAATAATCCGGATGGGCGGCCTGATGGTTTCCATGGTGCGTATCTGTACCGGTGACGTATGGGTACGCAACACTTTCCGACGTCCCTCATCATCCGGCGTCAGATAGAATGTATCGTGCTCCTGCCGGGCCGGATGTTCGGGGGGGATATTAAGCGCCGTGAAATTATAATAGTCACTTTCAATATCCGGGCCTTCCGCCACGGTGAAACCCATTTCGGCAAAAATTGCCGTGATTTCCTCAAGGGTTCGGGAAAGCGGGTGGATACGTCCTTCTGCTTCAAACCTCGGTGCCAGACTGACATCAACCTTTTCCGTTGCGAGACGCTGGTTGAGCGCATCACGCGCCAGATCAGCTTTACGCGCATCAATGGCTTCGCTCACTTCAGATTTGATGGCATTCAGGGCCTGACCTGCCTCACGGCGTGCATCAGGTTCAAGCTGACCCAGCTCTTTCATGGCAAGGGACAGACTTCCCTTCTTGCCGAGAGCCTGAACGCGGATACCCTCAAGCTCATCAAGGCTCTGAGCAGCCCTGATTGAGCTGAGCGTTTCATCTTTAAGTGCGGACGGGTCCGGCAAAGCCATGGCTCGGCGCCCCTACTTGGCGGCGCTGCGGGCCTGATCAACGATATTGGCGAAGACCTGTGGTTCACGAACAGCGAGATCAGCCAGCACCTTGCGATCCATCTCAATCCCGGCAGTTTTCACGCCATTCATGAACTGGGAATAGGTCATGCCATGAAGACGCACGGCCGCGTTGATACGCTGAATCCACAGGGCGCGCATTTCCCGCTTGCGGACACGGCGGTCGCGATACGCGTATTGACGTGCTTTATCCACCGCCTGCTTGGCGACGCGATAGACGTTTTTACGGCGACCATAATAACCTTTGGCGGCCTTGATGACTTTATCGTGACGGGCTTTAGCCGTCGTTCCGGAAGTAACTCGTGCCATTAGAGATCTCCTTTAGGCGTAGGGCAGGAAGCGCTTGACGATACGGGCATCGGCATCACAAAGGATCATGGTGCCACGGGCCTGTCGCTTCATTTTCTGGCTACGACGACGGAGATTGTGCTGAAGGAACGCGGAACTGCCGCGAACCTTTCCGGAAGCGGTCAGACGAAAACGTTTTTTCGCCCCGCTTTTGGTTTTCATTTTGGGCATTTCATCCTCATTATTCAAAGGGTTATCGGCAAAGCCGGGATATCCGGTCAGGCAGCCCTTTTTAGCCTGATCGCGGAACGATGGCGTTTTATAACGTCAAGCCCCCGGTGATGCAAGGGAAATTCCTTCCTTCTTTATCATCAGGGGGGCAATGATTAGGGCAGGATCAGTGTCAGGCCGGGGCAAGCACCATGACCATCTGCCTGCCTTCCATTTTTGGCATGGCTTCGACCTTGGTCAGCTCTTCCATTTCCTCACGCACCCGGTTCAGCACCTGGGCACCCAACTCCTGATGGGCCATTTCCCGCCCGCGAAACCGCAAGGTAACCTTCACCTTGTCGCCAGCATCGATGAATTTGCGGACATTGCGCATCTTCACCTGATAATCATGTTCGTCGATATTGGGGCGGAGTTTGATTTCCTTGACGTCAATGACCTTTTGCCGCTTTTTGGCTTCATTGGCACGCTTTTGCGCCTCATACTTGAATTTACCGTAATCAAGGATCTTGCATACCGGCGGATCAACATTGGGCTGGACCTCTACCAGATCAAGGCCAACGAGATCAGCACGACGCATCGCTTCGTCAACCGAGATGATACCCAACTGTTCACCATTTTCATCTATGCAACGTACCTGGGTGGCAGTGATGGCACCGTTAACACGGGGACCTGACTTTGCCGGTGGGGCCTTGACGCCTATAGGTGGTCGGACTATGGAAGTTTCTCCTGTTTTGCTGTTTCAGTTATACGTTATTCAGCCGCTTCACGCCTGATATCGGGCGGCAGAATTTCATCACCTAGTGTATTCAGGGCATCCGAAAGGGCAAGAGTTTCTTGTTGTGCTGAACCAAGGCGGCGAAGCGCAATGGTCCGGCTTTCTTCTTCCCGGCCCCCTACCGCGATAATGAAGGGGACCTTCATGACGGAATGCTCACGCACCTTGTAGCTGATTTTCTCATTCCTCAGATCTGTTTCAACGCGGAAACCTGCCTTTTTAAACGCATCGGCCACGTCTTCGGCATAAGCGTTTGCGCTTTCGGTGATGGGAGCAACCACGCATTGCACCGGCGCAAGCCAGGCAGGCATGCGACCTGAATACTGTTCGATCAGGATCCCGATCCAGCGTTCAAGCGAGCCGAGAATGGCACGATGAAGCATGACAGGGCGCTTGCGTTCACCACTCTCGGTCACGTATTCGGCGCCAAGACGGTCCGGCAGGACAAAATCCACCTGCAGGGTGCCGCATTGCCAGTCACGGCCAATGGCATCACGGAGAACAAATTCCAGTTTAGGCCCGTAGAAGGCACCTTCCCCGGGGTTTGGTGTTGTCT
>Ga0181583_10004381_pt1 | contig 10361 bp, 10 predicted proteins | sample 071ome_31_FD_132461 | JGI IMG/M metagenome (GOLD analysis project Ga0181583, IMG submission 132461) | Coastal salt marsh microbial communities from the Groves Creek Marsh, Skidaway Island, Georgia - 071405CT metaG (megahit assembly) | ecosystem: Environmental > Aquatic > Marine > Intertidal... | reverse complement strand
GCGGTCACAATGATTTCATATCCCATTTGTCGCCATTTGGTGATTGCGGGGGCCAGCATCTCATCAAGAACAAAGCACGCATGATCCATTTCATGGCAGTCGTGATAAAACCGGTGTCCCATGCTATCAAGAGTGCAGCTGTGCAGAATGCCGTAATCCAGTGAGAAACGCTGACACAGCATGGTCAGGGTTGCAAACAGGTCAGCGTCTGATGGGGTCATTTGATTGATAAGCCCATAACCGGACATTGTGTGAAATCTACCATGATTGATCGCGGCGCTGTCCGGTTCGTCATATTCAATATCGCGAACCGGATCAAAGGGTGCGCGGTTGAAAAATTCCGACCAGAAGGAATGCGTTACAGCGCCGGTGACAAGGCCTGTCTTGCGTAATTCGGAAAACACATCCGGATATTGAACGCGGAATATATTCTGGTTGCCTGTCACACCATGAATCTGTGGCGACACACCGGTGTGGATAGAGGCGTAGCAACTTGCTGAAGTGCTCGGCAAAACGGACCGCATCACCCACCGTCGGGCGTGACCGGACGCAACCCAGCCTTCGAGATTTCCAAACAGGCGTGTCCAATTCCGCAAGGGCACGCCATCAATAATGATCAAGAGTAATTTGTGCGCCATTTCAATCGCCCCCTGAACCTTGCCAAAAACGTCCGGTCAACTGACGCCCATATGTTTGTCCACCAGATTCTGGACCATTGGTGCGAAATGCCAGAAATCGGGTGTGTTCATTCCGGCTTTTTTGCCAGCCTCGTCAAGATAGCGCACAGTGATAATGTCCTCGAGGTTCGGGTTCCTCTCGAACGCCGCCACCTCGTCCGGGGTCATCGCGCCTCCCTGAAGATTAAGGGAATGAACTGATGCCGCTGACAGACGGTTGAAATAATCGGGCCGCGTGGCGCAGAGATACCGTTTGGCGGCGACATGATATCGACAGCAATCGGTGACAATTTTCGGGAAAAACCTCTCAAGAACCGCTGCTCCGGCATCCTCATGATGTCGGTCTTCGGTATCATCCATCATGAAGGTGCCGAATTCGCTGGTGAAATGGCCGATATCATGCAAAAGCGCGGCTACGATGATTTCTTCTGGCTGTCCATCCTGTTCGGCAATGGTGGCGCCCTGCAACATATGCTCACCCATTGTCACCGGCTCACCCAAATATTCCTCGCCTCCACGGCGTTCAAAGATAGAGCCGATGAACGCAACAATATTGTCTGCGGTCAATGCGTCGATGTCAGGTTTCATTCGCCGGCCTCCAGCGCGTATGTTTGTATCAATGAATCATAGGTTGAGCGCAGGCCGTCCTTGTCTGCATAACACCCCTGAAGCCAGCGTGTCCCTGCGCCGGAATAGCCCTTGCGGGCATGCAAAACGCGCGTGTTATCGACGATAAAAGCCTCGCCCGGGCTGAGTTTGAAGCTCACCTCCATGGCCGTATCATTGATGATCTCACCAAGGCGGCGATATGCGGCGTAGTAATCCTGCATCTTCTCAAAAGGCACATCGGTCACCGCCGCAAGTGAGCGGTTATTGAACCGAATTGCAATCAGCTCACCATCAGGGGCCAGTTCAATCATCGGCCGGCGGGACGTCAGGCAAACACCGGACTCACCTTTATATTCAAAGCGCGCACAATGATCGGCCAGAAGGTCAAACCACAGCGGGTTTTCTGCTTTCAGGCGCAATGCCGCGGCAAAACCGTCAACGACCATATTTTCCCCGCCATCTGCCGAATTTTCCAAACAATAGAGAATCTGCATGGTCGGGACCGGATCTCTGTATGGGTTGTCTGTATGGGCCTGAAGCCCGAGTCCTGTATAGGCAAGGTTTGTCGGGTTTACCTCGGTCCTGACCTCAAAATGTCGCCCGTAATTTGTCTCGCGGACATAACCGAACAGATCAACAATCTGAAACAGACTACCGGGCGCGACAGGTGCATTAATGACTTTTGCGAAGCCATAGCGCACGATGTGTTCAAGCCATTCTAAAAGCGGCTCTCCCCCGCTGCGTAATGCCGTATAGTCCCCGCACGGAACATTGCGCATAAGTTCAGCATCCCACATTGTCAGCTCGGATGGTAGCCACCCGCGCGATTGCGGAATTTCATGGTCATATGCATGCGCGTCAAGCCATTCCAAATCGTAGGTAAATGTCTTGCATTCAGGCTCAAGGCGCACTTGCAGGGTGCTGTCATCGGCAAGGCTGGCGGCCGCGATCACAGTGTCAGCAGGTATGTCATGGATGGTGATCAGTCTTTGCCCGTTGCCGGGTGCCCTTGTTTCAGCGTCCCGGGCGTTATCGCGCAACCAGGAAGCGTGAAAGCGGCGCGGACCCGAGGGCGTTTCCAGGGTGAGAAAAAGAGCAGAGGGGTCAACCGTTACATTCGGCATCTTACACCTTTGATTTGCGGTGTTGCTGACGCCAAGTCTCTATGATTTTGCAGACAAAGTAAAACGGGTTTTATTGTGGGCAAAGCCACTGCCCCCGCCACCCATATGGATGACGGGGGAGGCTGCAGGGAGACGAGATATCAGCGAGTGACACCGGGCGCGGGTCAGCCCGTCCGTTGCTTGTAATAGGTGTCCTTATGAATGATCAGCCCATCGCGGAATGTCAGGATGTCCACACTCAAGAATTCCTCAATGCTGCCATCCTTGTGGGTGGCTTTGCGGCGATATTCGCAATAGGCCTTGTTGCCCTGAATGGCGCAATCCAGTGTCTGCCAATGTACATTATCGACCTTTTCAAAAAGCCCCGCAAAGACAGCTCTGATGGCGGCCGCACCGGTAAAACGGATGCCATGCGCCTCTGGCCCGACCGCGTGATCAAACACGGCATCATCGGCAAAAAACGCCATGACGGCATCTATGTCATTGGCATTGAAGGCGTCGCCAACGGCATCGACAAGGTCTTGCTTTATCGCGGTCATTGATTTGGTCCCTTCGCATGGATCATGTCACAGCTTTTCTTGAAAAATGGGCTGTTCGGGTCAACCAGCACGTTCAACTCGTCAAAATGATCGACATCGGGCACGATATATAGGCCGATGTCGCGGGTTTCGGTTTGATAGGCCTCGGCGTACATTCTGGCCTGACGATGAAATTCGCTGGTTTCCGCACCACCAACCACGACCAGCTGTGGGGCGTCAGTCGCCGGTGGATGATTTGTCATCGGGCTTTCGGCCTCGGCCTCTGCCGCATCCATGCGAATGCCGGCGTTGAGCGCCTCGGTCAGACGAACAGGCTCAAGGTAGCTGAGTGGTGAGACCGGCATACCCGCTTTTATCAGATCGGCAGGAAGGCCATCGCCGAACGCCGACCAGTCAGTAGCCATCATCATTTGCGTTATGTGCCCCCCGGCGGAATGACCCATAACCGTTATGCGATCCCGATTGATGCCAAGCGCTTCGCCATGTGCCCAGATATAGGCCATGGCCTCTCGCGCTTCTTCAGAAATGCGGGTGATGGTCACATCGGGGCAGAGATCATAGCCAACGACAATGACGCTAATCCCGACCTGCACAAATGGGGCCGCGATGAAGCTATAGATGGATTTGTCACCCCGTTGCCAATAGCCACCATGAAAATAGACCAGTGTTGGTGCCGCCGGATCGTCGCAGCGAAACACATCCAGCTTTTGCCTGTCTCCCGTCCCATAGCGGATATCGAGGCTGCAATCGAGATTGTCTCTGGCTTTCTCGCTATTCTCGATCCAGCCCGGGATGACGGTCACCTCGTAATCAGGCCTGCCGGCCCGCAGGTTGTATTCGGCGTCAAACTCGGCCGGTGAAAAGCGTGTGTGAAAATTGAGATGATCGGTCATTTGGTGATTTCCTCTATTGGCGGGCTTGATACTATACCACTTTGTCAGACAGGCTTTAGATCACACCTTCGGATGCGCAAGCTTTTTCGAGCGCGGCCCATTCGTCGGGGTTGGTGCCGAAATGGCGCATTACATGATCCTTATAGGCCGGCCGCGTCGCCAACCGATCATACCAGGCCTCGACATGTGGCAGGGCAGGTCGCTCGACATCAACATTGAAATATCGATAAACGACGCAACCGATGGGTATGTCACCCATGGTGAAATGATCACCGCAGACATAAGCGCGGTCTGCCAGATGCTTATCCAGTATCGTCAATGCGTCATACGCTTCCTTGTTCAGCGATGCGATTTTTGCCGGGTCGCGCGCGTCAGGCTGTGTACGCACTGTCGCAAAGAACAGGTAGATCACCGGCATAAAGGCGCGGCTTGCAGACCATTCCATCCATTGATCGGCAATGGCCCGCATCTGTGGTTCAGCCGGTGACAGGGTGCCGGCACCATAGCGGTCACACAAATAGCGAACGATTGCCAGACTCTCCCAAAGGGCAAAATCCCCGTCACGGATTGACGGGATCATCCGGTTGGGATTGATCTTGCCATAGGCTTCGGTGTCAAGCTTGCCAAAGCTGCCTCCCGCCAATTGCAGGGTGTAGTCCAGCCCCAGTTCATTGGCCGTCCAGATTACCGGAATGACATTTGATGAATAGGGTCGTCCCCAGATTTCAAGCATGGCTCAACCCCTTGTCTGCGCCTTTGATTGTGTACCAAATTTTGGGACAACATGTTCAAACAGGCGGTCCCAGCTTGCGAGGATTTTCTCGTAGGCAACGCCGGTATATTGTTGCATCAGCATCACATGATCGAGACCAAGGATTTCCTGTTTTTCGGCGAAACGGTCTGCCACATATTCGGCATCGCCAACGACAATGATTCCTCGTTTATTCAGGAAATCAAACCAGTCCATAGCCTCATCTTCCGGCGTCATTTCCTCGCCAATATCCAGATAGCCGTGCTTCGTCCATTCGCCTGCAGGCCGTGACCCGCCAAGGAACTCATAATAGGCGTTGATTGCCGGGCGGATCGTGTTGACAGCCTCTTCCATCGTTTCGCCGACATAGAATGCCGTACACACGCCGACACCTTCACCAAGCTGAACCTCCCGGCCTTCGCGCTCGGACAAGGCTTTGCGGTATGGCTCCCAACATGCCAGAGTCTGTTTGACGCCTGATGACATTGATATGACGCCCCAGCCACGCTCGCCTGCCAGCTTGAAGGTTGGGGGGGCATTTGACATCAGCCAAACCGGCGGGTGGTCTTTTTGAACAGGGCGCGGATGAACATAGATGGCCTTATACTCGCCATCTGCATTGTGATAGCGTGGGTCCAGCGGTTCGAAGAAGCGGTTGGTCTCATGCCAGCCCGGAACCGGAAACTGATAGAACTCGCCCTTATGTGTGAAGGCCTCATTCGTCCAGGCCTTCAAAATAATTTCCAGACTCTCCTGATAGAGCCGCATGGCCTTGCTGTTGTCGCGCCGATCTGCGTCACGGTTGAACTGAATCGTGGCCCGCTCGTTGATGCCCTTGGCAACGCCAAAATCAACCCGCCCAAGGGTCATATTATCCAGCATGGCCACATCCTCGGCGACTCGCAACGGATGCCAGTCGGGAAGAACGATTGGCGCTGTGCCAACGCGTAGTTTTTTGCAATGCGCTGCCACATGCGTACACATCTGGATCGGGTTCGGCGGTGCATTCATATAGCCGTTATGTGCGAAATGGTGTTCGGTAAACCACGCGGTGGTAAATCCGGCCGCTTCAGCCAGCGAACATTGTTCGAGAATCATCTCGAGTGAACGCGTCCACGCAATGGTCTCACCGGGACTGAAATTGGCAATCAGGTCAAAACGCATCCTAATCTCATGAATAAGTTTTAGTTTAAAAATCTTTAGTTTTTTAACTAAGTAGAATTTTTCTCGAAAAATCAATCAAAATCTTCTATGCCAGATATATGAGTGATGATCAGTCCCTTTCCGAAGCAGAGCGTCTTGGCAGTGAGATCCGCGAAGTCCGTAAGGCACGCGGCCTGACCTTGAAGGATCTGTCTGAGACAGTGTCCTGCTCGGTGGCCTATCTCAGCCGGATTGAGCGCGGATCAGCGCGTATTTCACCAGACTTGCTTGCCGAGATCAGTGCCACTCTGGCGGTCGATGCCGACTGGTTCTTCCCGCAACAGTCTGGCGAAGGCCCGCTTGAACGCCAGCATGTGGTCCGCGCCGCGCATCGCCGGTCGTTATCAGATATGTATACGCGCTCAGCCAAAGAGTTGGGGTTTGAAGACCAGCTCCTGTCCAGCACCCTGTCTGGCCAATGCTATTTGATTATGTCCCGCTTCCCGCCGGGTGTCGGGGCGCCGCCCATACCGCTCGAAGGGTATAGATTCGAAGGCGAGCAGCACGCGCTTATCCTGAAGGGCGAGGTGGAACTGCGACTTGAGGACGAGGTCATTATACTCGGTGAAGGTGACAGCTTTTCCTATCCATCGATGATCGCGCACCGCTTCAGAAATACCAGCGAGACCGAAGAAGCGCTTATGGTGTGGGCAATGTCACCTGTTCGGATCAGCTGGTAAGGCGCGAATGTACGGCCGAAATATTCGCTTACGGTGTGCTTATGCTGGATTTCCCATCCGCATTATTTTCGCTAATCTGGTGTTGTCATAGAACGCCGGCAGCAATGGCCGAATTTTAAGAAATTTCGTTGCGTATAACAGGGGGCATGTGATGCGTTGGCAGAAAACCATACAGCTTGTTGAGGCGCATGCCGAGGGTGAGGTTGGCCGTGTTGTGACTGGCGGCGTGATCGACATCCCCGGCGATACCATGCTCGATAAGATGAACTACATCAATCAGGTGGATGACAGCCTGCGTCAATTTCTGGTGTTTGAACCAAGAGGTCAGGCACAAATGTCGACCAATCTTTTATTTCCGTCATCAGTAAAGGGTGCGGATGCAGGCATGATTGTTCTGCAGGGCGATAAGGCGCATGGCATGTCAGGCTCGAATTGCATCTGCACGGTGACCGTCCTGCTTGAGACCGGCATGGTGAAAATGATCGAGCCGGAGACAATTGTTACCCTTGAGACACCGGCCGGTTTGGTGCGGGCATGTGCAAGATGCGAAAATGGAAAATGCCTTAGCGTGGCCCTCGATATGACGCCAAGCTTTGCCGATCAGCTGGACGTTGAATTGATGGTGGATGGTGTCGGCAAGGTTGTGGTTGATATCGCCTTTGGTGGTATTTTCTATGGATTGATCGATGTTGCCCAATTCGGCATGGAGATAACGCCGGACGCGGCGCGGAAGCTTGTTGAGCTTGGCACAGCCGTTCATCGCTCTATCAATAAACAAATGGACATTCGCCATCCTGAGATTGAGGGGCTTGAGGGTCTGTCATACACCATGTTCACTGGCTTTGACCGTAATGGTGAATTAAAAGGGGCAACCATTCTGCCACCGGGACGTATTGATCGCAGCCCGTGCGGCACCGGCAATTCGGCGCGGTTGGCTGTTATGCATGCGCGCAATGAGATCGGGGTTGGCCGCCCGGTTACCGCCCATTCGATCATCGACAGCACCTTTAAGGTTGAGATTGTCGATACAACAAAGATTGCCGGTCGCCCGGCTGTCCTGCCGCGTGTTGAAGGCCGCGGCTGGATTCATGGGATTCACCAGATTGGCCTCGACCCGACAGATCCATACCCGCTTGGATTCAAAGTCTCTGATTGCTGGGGGGATGCTTTTGATCTTTTGAAATAGGTTGGCCTTGAGGAATGAGGCCGATGGCGTGCGGCGACAGGTTTGTCACGCCGGCATGTTCGGCCATGTGTCGCTCAACCGATAGCCAAGTGGCCACGGATCCTCCGGATCAAGCATCAAATGCTGGTTGCCAGTGACCCAGGCGCGGCCCTGTATCGAGGGAATGATCGCCTCTTTGGGGCCAAGGGACACCGTTTCCTCAACAGCGCAGCGGAACATCGACCCGATGATTGACACCCCATGAAACGTCTCGCCAATGCCGATTTCGCCGCGGGCATGCATCACCGCAAGCCGGGCTGAACATCCTGTTCCTGTGGGGCTGCGGTCTATTTTCCCGGGACGAATGGCAACCGCATTGCGTCCGGTCAATATACCGTCTATCCGTTCAACCGGCATGGCAAACTGACAAAAAGAGATATGATCCCACCCAAGATCGGCCGGATGTTGAAAACCGAGCTGCTCATTCGCCGCGCGGGTAATTTTTACACCGGTTCTGGCAAGGTCCAGAGCCTCGTCAGGTGTGACCCCGAAACCAAGTGCGGGTGCATCAACAATGACAAAACTGTCCCCGCCAAAGGCTGTGTCTACAATCAATGTGCCGAGCCCCTCAACCTCCAGTGGCACAGCAAGCTTGTCGGCAAAGGACGGAATATTGTGGACCTGAATGGAAACGACTTTGCCGTCCCGACAGCTTGCCTTAACCCGAACCAGACCGCCGGGTGCCTCGAGGGTCAGACGGGTGACGGGTTCCTGCATCGCAATGATGCCTGTCTCGAGAAGAACCGTTGCCACACAAATGCTGTTTGATCCAGACATCGGCGGCGTGTCCGCTGGCTCCATAATAATGAAGCCCATGTCTGCCTGCGGGTTTTTTGGCGGCACAAGCAGATTGATATGACGAAAGACACCGCCGCGTGGTTCGTTCAGGACGAATTGTCTGAGGCTGTCATCCCTGGCAATAAACTCTGCCTGCTCACCAACGGTATTGCCGGGTGGTGGGGCGACGCCGCCGACAATAACGTCACCGACCTCGCCTTCAGCATGGCAGTTGACAATATGGATCAGCCGGGACGATCGCATGTCACCCGATTTCCTCATCCAGCTGGTTTTCGGCAAGATTTATCCAGATCGTCTTGGTCTCGGTATATTGGTCATGCGCCATCAGTGAATTGTCCTTGCCGCCAAAGCCAGAGAGCTTGTAGCCGCCAAATGGCGTTGTGATATCACCCTCGCCATAGCAATTCACTGAAACTGTCCCCGCCTGAAGCCTGCGGGCATAGCTATGCGCACGCGTTACGTCAGAGGTAAACAAGGAGGCCTGAAGCCCATAATTGGTCTGGTTGGCAAGGGCCAGCGCCTCTTCATCATTGGCAACCGGCATCACCGCCATAACTGGTCCGAAGATCTCTTCGATGGCGATTGTCATGTCAGGCTTTACGCCACCAAAAATTGTCGGCGGAATGAACAAGCCCTTGTTGTCTTTGATCGCCTCACCACCTGCCAGAAGCGCCCCGCCTTGCTTTTTGGCGGTTTTGACAAAGCCCATGATTTTGTCAAATTGCTCCTGCGAGACAATTGCCCCCAGCGCATTTCTCGGATCCAGCGGATCACCGGTTCGCCAGTCATTAAGCCGATCAAGAACTCTTGCCATCAGGTCATCATGGATCGATTTATGTACGATCAAGCGCGAGTTCGCGGTGCAGTTCTGGCCCATGTTCCAACAAGCGGCAAACACCACATGGCGGGCAATGTCATCAAGATGTTTTGCATCGCTGAGGACGACGCATGGGTTCTTGCCACCACATTCCAGTGTGATCCGCTTCAAATTGGATTGCGCCGAATATTCAAGGAACCTGCGGCCAATTTCTGTCGAGCCGGTGAAAGACACCACATCCACATCCGGGTGGCGCCCAAGGGCCTGCCCCGCCTGTTCGCCAAGACCGGGTAGCACCTGCAACACACCGTCAGGAATGCCGGCCTCTTGTGCAAGTTCCGCCACTTTAAGTGCGGTCATACTGGTCAGTTCAGCAGGTTTGACAATGACGCTGTTGCCTCCGGCGAGTGCCGGGCCAATTTTCCAGGCCAGCATCATCAGCGGGAAATTCCAAGGCAGGACACAACCCACCACCCCGGCAGGCTCGCGGACAATCATGCCCACAGCGTCATCACCGGAAGGGGACATCTGGTCATATAATTTGTCGGCGGCCTCGGCATGCCATGACAGGCAATGCAGGGTCTCGGGAACATCGATTTCCTGGCAATCCTTGATCGGTTTGCCACTGTCCAGACTCTCAAGGACTGCCAGCGTGTTACGGTGACGGGTCATCAATTTCACAAGCTTGATCATCACCGCCTTGCGATCGGATGGGTGCATTTTCGACCAGCTGCCACTCTTGAAGGCCTTGCGTGCTTTCTCAACCGCCAAATCCACATCAGATGAATCGCAAGCCGAGATGTTTGTCAGCACCTCGCCCGTGGCCGGGTTGATTGTCTGGAATGTCTGGCCAGATTTTGCGGCTTTGAATTTACCGTTGATGAAGGCTGTATTCGGCAGTACCAGCTGGTCCGCGATCGACTGAACCTCGGCCCTATTTGACAAGTTTGACATGGCTCTTTTCCTTGCTGTTCTGCTGATTGTTGAGGATTGCGCCCAAATTGGCCATGGTGGTTTCCATCACCTCACGCAATTCGCGTTTTTG
>Ga0181583_10004377_pt1 | contig 10366 bp, 10 predicted proteins | sample 071ome_31_FD_132461 | JGI IMG/M metagenome (GOLD analysis project Ga0181583, IMG submission 132461) | Coastal salt marsh microbial communities from the Groves Creek Marsh, Skidaway Island, Georgia - 071405CT metaG (megahit assembly) | ecosystem: Environmental > Aquatic > Marine > Intertidal... | reverse complement strand
GGGGTGGTCCGTCCTGGCCCCCCGCGGGGGCGCCCCCGCCCCCCGGGGTCGGGGCGCCGCGGGGGGGGGGGGGGCCGGGGGCTCCCCGGGGGGGGGGGGGGGGGGGGGGGGGGGGGGGGGGCTGCCTCCCTCGGGACCCCCGCGGCGCCGGTCTCGCGGCGTTTCCGGACCGTTCCGACGAACTTTGGGGGCTATACACACCTGATGGTCGTGTCAGTCTCATTCTGGGCCTTCTTTAGCTTTTTCCCGACCTTCTGCTTGACCCGTCTGCGCCGGGGGGAGGGGGGAGGGGCCGGTCAGGGCATTGGCGCCGGCGGGGTCGAGCGGGGGGAGCCTTGTCCGGAAATGGCCGGACCTCCCGCATTCGTGAATCACGTTCTACCGGATCGCCCTAGACGCTCCCGACTATCTGCCCCGCGCGGCCCGGGCGGACGGCGGCAACCCGGGCCCCGCTCACTTGAAGTCCACCCCCACGCCGGGGTTCTTCTTCCGCTGGATGACCTTCCCCATGTTGACAGTGAGACGGGGATTTCCAAGCCGCCGCGAGAATCCCGACGGGCTTCAGGGGCCCCACGTCTCCGCGCGCCCGACCTTCAAGTCCCACCCTACCCGAGCACCCCCCCGGCTGACGGCCGTGTCGGGCACGCAGCGGCCTCCCCCCGGCTCAGTTGAGGGCCCCGCCGGCCTCGACGAAGAAGATCGTCTCCTTCCCCTCCTTCCCCTTCACCCGCTCCCCGACCTCGACCTCGAGCGCGTCCCCCTCCATCGCCGCCATCACCTTGCGCATGGCCTCGCGGGCGCGCGGGTCGCTCCCGCCGTCGCGGGCGACTGGGCCGCCGAGCTCCTCCACGACGCCGGCGACGACGGTCCCGCGGCGCCGGTCGGCGAACTTGCTCAGCGGCAGGAACCCCGTGACCCCGCCCGCCTCCACCACCAGCCCGCCCGCGTTGCTGCTCACCACCGACCCCTTGAGCGGCCCCGCGGCGGCCGCCGCCGCCCCGGCGTCCTTCCGGGGGGCCGGCTTCTTCCCCGCGCCGCCCGGGGCCGCGCGCTGCCCGCGGCCGCCCTGCCCCCGCCCTTGCCTCCGCCCCCGCCCCGGCCCCTGTGTCGGCCCGGCCTCGCCGCGGGCCCCCCTCTCCCCCCTCGCCTTGGCGGCGTCGCTCAGCTGGGCGGCCGTGTTGCTGGCGGCGGCCGCCTGGGCGGCCTGCTGGGAGGCCCCCCTCCTCTTCTTCGCGGCCTCGGCCTTGGCGCGCTTGTTGCGCCGGATCTCCCGCCCGCGCTTCTCGTCGCGCCCGATCCCGCTCACCTCCACCCCCGGGTCCACGGGCGCCACCGGCTGCGCGGGGACGATCACGTTGGAGAGCTCCGAGAGGTGGATGTTGCGCCGCGTGAAGTCCCCTTCCCGGGACCCGCTCACGGCCCCGCCCTTGACCTTCTCCAGCTGCTGCTGCCGGTACGCCTTGGAGCTCGCCCGCGTCCCGTCCTCCAGCTCGTCCGTGTACTTCCCCCCCCCCGTCGCCGCCCGCCGCCGGTTGTGCGCGATCAGGTCCTGGGCCCGCTTCCGGAACTCTGGCGGCTTGGGCCGGCCCTCCACGGCGCCGATCGCGGCTCCCGGCCCCAGCCGCTTGGCCCCCGCGCCCTCCCCCGCCCCGCCGCCAGCCCCCGGCGCCCCCGCCCTCCCCCTGTTCTTCTCCAGCTTCCGTCCCACCGACGCGTGAGTCTGCCCCCGGCCCTTGTCTGCGGGGCGGTGGGGGGGGCGGGGGAGGAGGGGCCGTCGCGGCGTCGGGCGCGGGGCCCGCGGGGAGCGGAGGGCCGGGGGGGGCGGCGGGGCGCCTCACCGAACCCGATGAGGTCGCCGAGCTCCGCGTACATGGAGAGCTCCTGGCTGGCGTCGAGGGCGGCACGGGTCGAGACGAAGTCGTCGGTGAACGACTCGAGGACCTCGGCCTGCTCGTTGCCCCGGAGCTGCTCGCGCACGACGTCCACGGACTCGCCCAGCATCTTGCCGAACTCGACGTACGACTCCACCTCGTCGATGCCGGGGCTAGCCGGCGACTCCTGCACGAGGGGGAGGGCCGCGACGGTGGCCATCAGTCCTCGGGGGCCTTTGCGCGCACGATAGAGAGGTCCTGCGGCTCCTTGCGGGGGGAGGGGGCGCGCGACGCCCTATATTCGCGCACCTCGCGGCCCGTCTTGTTGCGGATTTGGCCCGGTCCGGAGTAATTCTTGTTCTTGTTGTAGCCCTTCGCCCCGACTCTCTGGGGCAGTCCCCGCGCGCTCCTGCCAGCGATGACGCGGCTTGCGGCCAAGAGCGGGGGGGGGGAAGCTGATACAACTGAGTACATGACCTTCCGTCTCCCGAAGACCCCCGACGTTGTCGCGCGACGACCGATGACAAAAGCTCCCTCTTGGAGGTGGGGAGAGCCGTGGAGGGGGCCTCGCGTGGACCGAGCGGGGCAGTGGACGATGCGGGCTCGCGAGCGTGTGCCGGCGATGCGATGCGGCCCAGGGACAAGGGGGGGAGGCGCCGTGACGCCGGGACGAGGAGGGGGGCAGGCGTAGGGCACAGCAGGGCGGGCCCCCGGCACCCGTCGGGGGTCTCGTCTGTCCTGGGTTTGGCCCGCCGGACCGCCCGCCCACATCGACGCCGCGGTCCCTCTTAGGCGTCGAGTACTAGCGCGGAGCGACCATACAGTCCCCAGGACCCCGATCGACTCTACGCGCCCGCGCTGCGAAGCGGTCCCCTCCGGAGCAATCCTCGCAGAAGCCTTCCCCCGTCCTCCCGCTGCAGCGCGCCTAGCGGTGCCACGCCCTGTGGACCACGTCGAACGGTGCTCCTTTCCCTTTCTCTACGCGACCCAAGCACCCAAGAATGGCGGCGGCTTCTTCCCTCTGCGCTGGCACAGCCCGGGCCCCGCTGGAGGGGCACCACTCCCGCGCTTTGACGGGCACGTGCGCCGCGTCCCGGCCTCTGACCACCGCGATGGTGCGGCATGCCGGCGTCGTCACCTCATCTCTCGCCTCTACGAGGGCCACCGTGGTAGTCCGCGCCGTGGGTGAGGCCCGACAGCGCGATCCCCCGCAACCAGCCATCCTGCGCCGGGCACGCGCGGGTAGCGCGCAGCGCGCGCCCGGCGCCCCGCCCGCCAGCCCCCTCCCACCTGCGCGACGACCGTGTGCGACCCCGCCGTCCGCGACCCGCAGGCGGAGCGGGCGACGGGATGAACCCCGAGCTCCGGGACGCCATCGACAAGTTCATTAGCGAGAACAAGATAGTCGTCTTCATGAAGGGCAACAAGATGTTCCCCCAGTGCGGCTTCTCCAACACGGTCGTCCAGATCCTGTCGTCCGTGGAGGCCCCCTTTGAGACGGTGGACGTGCTGTCCAGCGATGAGATCCGCGTGGGCATGAAGGAGTATTCGATGTGGCCCACGTTCCCCCAGGTGTACATCGACGGGGAGTTCTACGGCGGCTGCGACATCATGATCGAGAAGTTCCAGGACGGCAGCCTGAAAGAGGATATTGAGCGCGCCCTCATGTCCTGAGGGGGGGTCCCGGGGGAGCACGGCCCAGGGGGGCACGACCCGGGGGTCGCCCAGAGGTCGCCCTCGTTGAAGCGGCTCCCCCCTCGCGACGCCCTCGCGCCCCGCCCGACTCGCGGGACGGGGGCGCCGGCCGCGCGTGGGGGGTGCGGCTCCCCCCTCGCTTGGGGGCGCTCTAGGGAGCCGGGGGTCATAGATACCGTTTCCCCAGCGCGCCCCGCCGCATCGCCCGTCGACGCGCCCGTTCCCGGACCGCGCACGCCACACGGGAAGCCCCCCCTCGGCCCCCTGTGCCCCGTGAGAGGAAGGCACCAAGATGCCGCCCAAGGACGACAAGGTGAGAGAAATTTGTCCAAGCGGCGCGCGTGCCGCCCAGGGGCGCCCAATTCTCCCCCCTGGCGCTGTGCCGAGAGTTTGGGCGGCGTGGGGCACGGATGGCTAAGGCGCCCGCTGACCTCCGCACTGTCGATTCCCCGGGGCCGAATACGTCGTCCTTCGGAGGTATTACCCATGAATTGGCCACGTGAACCCGGCGCCGTGCCCCCTCACGCGGCTCTCGCGCGGGGACGTCGCGCTTTCCGTTTCCCCCGCTCAGCGCGAGCAATGGAGGCGCCTGGTCTCCCTCCCGACGGCGCCCACCGCCTTTAACGGCAGCGAATAGGAATTTTCTCAACGCGTTCGGCGTGGTCAGATGATCCGCCTCCCCCTGAGGCGCGCGGATCCCCCCACAGCCCCCCGCCACACCCGGGCAGGGCTCCGAGACCCCCCACCCCCCCCTCACCCACACCCGCAGAAGGATAAGAAGGAGAAGCGGGAGAAGGAGCCCAAGGAGAAAAAGGAGAAGAAGGACCGGGACGACAAGGACCGGAAGGACAAGAAGGACAAGAAGGACAAGAAGGAGAAGCGCGACAAGGGCGACCGCGACGCGGCGGCGGGCCCGTCGAGCAGCAAGGCGGACCGGGCCGCGAAGTCCAAGGCGGCCTCGGGCCAGGAGGAGAAGCCGGAGCCGAAGAAGAAGCGCGAGCGCAAGCCCCTGGTGAAGAAGGACGAGGACTACATGGCCAACGTCTTCGGCGGCATGGACTCGTCGAGCGAGGAGGACGAGTCGGCACTTGGGGGCCGCCGCCGCGGGGGCAAGCAGGACGAGGGGACCCTGGAGGTGGAGATGACGGCCAAGGAGAAGGCCAAGCTGCGGAAGAAGGAGCTTGAGGCCGCCGCCGCCATCGAGAGGGCCAAGCGCGCCGCCGTCGCCGAGTCGGACGACATGGTCTTCGACGTGTCGTACGAGCAGCCCAACCTCTCGGAGGAGGCCATGGCCACGGCGACGGACGTGAAGGTGCAGCGACTGACGATCCGGGCCAAGGGGAAGCTCCTGCTGGAGAACACGGCGATGACGATCGCAGCGGGCCGGAGGTACGGCCTCGTGGGCCCCAACGGCAAGGGGAAGTCGACCCTTATGAAGATGATCGCTCGCCGCAGCATCCCCGTCCCTGCCGGGATCGACATCCTCATGGTGGAGCAGGAGATCGTCGGCGACGAGCGCACGGCCCTCGAGGCCGTGATGCAGGCCGATGTCGCGCTTATGCAGCTCAAGGCCGAGGAGGAGGAGATCGAGCGGCTCATGGCCGACCTCACCGTTGAGGAGAAGGACAAGCGGTATGCGGACGGGCGCCCGTGGAACGCCGACGAGGCATCTGAGCGCCTGAACGGGATCTACGAGGAGATGGAGAGCATCGGCGCCGCCACCGCCGAGTCCAAGGCGTCAAAGATCCTGGCCGGCCTCGGATTTGACGCCGACATGCAGAAGCGGACCACCAAGTCCTTCTCGGGCGGGTGGCGCATGCGCATCTCCCTGGCGCGGGCGCTCTACGTGACCCCCACGCTGCTCCTGCTCGACGAGCCGACCAACCACCTGGACCTCCGCGCCGCGCTGTGGCTGGAGGAGTACCTGACGCGGTACAAGAAGACGCTCATCGTCGTCTCGCACGACCGCGAGTTCCTCAACTCGATCACCACGGACATCATCCATCTGCACGACCTTGAGCTGCACCAGTACAAGGGCAACTTCGAGCAGTTCGAGGACATGTACGCGCAGCGGCGGACCCAGGTGAACAAGGAGTTCGACAAGTTCACCAAGGCCATGAAGGCCGCCAAGGCCTCGGGCGACAAGAGCAAGGCCAAGGACCTCGAGGCCAAGAGCAAGAAGGACCAGAAGAAGGCGCAGGACAAGCAGGGGAAGAAGAAGGACAAGGGGATGGGGATGGCGGCGGCAGACGACGTGGTGACGGCTCCGCCGAAGAAGTGGGCCGACTACACGGTGCACTTCGCCTTCCCCGAGCCCCCCGAGCTCAACCCGCCGCTCATCCAGCTCACGGACGTCGACTTCAAGTACCCGGGGCGCGAGGACTTCGGCCTCAAGAACATCAACCTCGGCATCGACATGGGCTCCCGCGTCGCCATCGTCGGGCCCAACGGCGGCGGCAAGTCCACCCTCATGAACCTCCTGTCTGGCGACCTCGAGCCCGTCTCCGGGTGGGGCCGCCGCGACCCCAAGCTCCGCATCGGCCGGTACAACCAGCACTTCGTGGACAGCCTCAACATGGAGGACACGCCCGTGTCCTACCTCATGAACAAGTTCTTGGGCACGGTGGAGCGCCTCAACATCGAGTTCGTCCGGGCGACCCTCGGGCGCTTCGGCCTCGGCGGATCGCACCACCTGCAGCCCATCCTCAAGCTGTCGGGGGGCCAGAAGGCCCGCGTTGTGTTCGCGGCCATTGCCCTCGAGTCCCCGCACATGCTCCTCCTCGACGAGCCCACCAACCACCTCGACATGGAGTCCATCGACGCCCTCGCGGACGCCATCGAGGAGTACTCTGGCGGCGTCGTCATCATCTCCCACGACTCCCGCCTTCTGTCTCGCGTCTGCGACGACGAGGAGCGCGCCGAGGTCTGGATCGTCGACGGCGGCGAGATCGAGTTCTACCGCGGCGGGTTCCTCGAGTACCGCGAGGAGCTCATCGATGAGATCTGCGCCGAGCTCGACGAGGACTGAGGCGCCCCCCCCGCGGGCGCACCGGTGTTTCAAGGCCCCAAAGAGCCGGCCCCTCAGCGGCGGTCGCGGTACCCTCCGCGGCGGTCGTCGTAGCCCCCGCGGTCGTCGTACCGGTCCCGCCCGCCGTAGCCCCCGCGGTCCCTGCCCCCGCCGTACCCGCCCCGGTCGCCGCCGTACCGGTCGCGGTCGTCGTAGCCCCCGCGCCCCCCGTAGCCCCCGCGCCCGCGGTCGTCGTAGCGGTCCCGGCCCCCGTGCCCCCCGCGGTCTCCCCCGTACCCCCTCTCCCGCGACCGCTCCCTCCGCCGCTCCCCCGCGCCCGGTGGCCCCGACACCGCCTCGGCCGACCGCGTCCGCGTCCGCAGCCGCTCGTCTATCTCCTTGAGCTTCTCCCGGATCTTCTTCCACCCCAGGTACTGCGGGGTCACGCATGGCACGGGGGGGGGGTTACTCGCATCTCCGCGACCCGCGCCCGTGCGGCCCGCCCGCTCCCCCGGGACGCCGGCACGGATCACCCCGGTCCCCACCCCGGCGCCCACCCCGGTGCCCACCCCGGCGCCCACCCCGGAGACTACCCCGGAGACTACCCCGGCGCCCACCGCGGCCTCACCTGCTTGCCGTTGTAATGGTCTTGCTTGCGGGACTCGTTGTCGGCGCTGTTCATGTAAACGGCGGAGATCTCGCAGACCTCGAGGACGCCCCTGCCGCGGCCGCCCTTGGTGGTGAGCATGCGGTGCTCCTCCTCGCGCCGGGCCTTGAGGTCCTCGGACGCGCGGGTGGCCTCCTCGGAGCCGTCGATGTCCCCGGCCTCGGCCAGCTCGGTGGCCTTGCGGACGAGCTCCGAGACCTGGGCGTCCATCTCGTTGAGCTTGGCCTGCTCCTCGGCCGTGAGCTCCTTGGGCGCGTTCTCGATGGCCACGCGCTCCTTCCCCTCCGCCACCTTCTTGTCGCACGACCGCACCAGGTCTCGCAGGATCGCCTGGCAGTCCCACTCCCAGCTCCGCTTGTCCTTCTCCGCGTCGGGCCACTTCCTGAACTCCTCCTGCAGGCTGTCGTCGTGCCAGCGGAACCCGCACTCCCCGAGGTCCCACTTGGTGTTCTTGAAGAGGGTGTACGGGCACAGGCCGGCGAGGTGGTGCCTGCGGGGGGCGCGCGGGGCGGGGGGGGATGAGCGCGCGGGGCGGGCGCAGCACCGGGCGGGGGGGTAGGGCGCGAGGGTGGGGGCTCGGCGGTGCGGCGCCGCGACTCACTTGCACACGTCCGCGTCGGTGATCTGGCGGGCCGTCGTCCCGCCGCCCAGCTTGGCGTTGCGGTTGGGCATCAGCTCGTCGAGGAGCTGGCGCTGCGCGGGGGGAGAGCCGTGGGACGGTGAGCGCGGGGGCGGAACGGGGGGCTCGTGGCGGCGGCGCGAAAGGAGGACCCCGCAAAAAGCCAATTCCGGCAGAGGTGTGTCCCGGGGACGGCGGAGAAGCGCCCCAGCGGCGCTCTCCCACCACCTCGGGCGACCCGGGGAATGGGCCGCGATGGCGACGACCACCCCATGATTCGCCACCAGATGCGCGTCATGCGGGCACATGACACGCGATTCACCGCAAGAGCCCGCCCGCATTATCAACTAGCGACGTGGGGGCGCGCTAGAGGGCCCCGGTTCCTCTGACCTGGTAGTCGATGCCCCCTCGGCTCCCCATTCTTCTCGACGTCGCAGGGATGCACTGGGAAGTGCGGACGCCGGACAGTCCAGGCCGTCCTATGTGGGGAGGGCCTGGCGTGCGGCGCCTCCCTTGGGATCTGACGTCGAAATCTTCCCGTCGCACGCGGTAATTTCGTCAGGGTTGGTCCTCCCCTCAGATCGCCGTCCTCTTCTTCCCCGGCGTAAAACACAATCGGTACATCGCAACAGTTTCATAATCAGCGCCGCAGTTCCTCAGATCCCCCGCTCAACCCCTCTCCTGGTCGCACGGGACGCTTTCTTTGGAGGACCGAACACCACCCTCGGATGCCCCCCGGCTCTCCTGCGGGTAGCAAGGGATCCCCGCTCCTGGCCTTTCTCACGCTCGGCGTTGGGCCCATTGCCGTCGGCGTCGCGTACAACTACCTGGCCACGGCGATCCTCGACCCGGGCCACGACGTGTCTCAGGACAGCGGCTGCCCCTGCACCACCCCCCCGCTCGCCCCGAAGACGGGATAAATAGAGGATGGCGGAGCCCTTCCCGCTCGATGACCTCCCCACAGATGTTCTCATCGAGGTCGGGGGCTTCCTCGACGGTGAGCCGGCGCCCTTCCCTGCTCCCCCCGGGGCACCGGCCGCCCGGCCCCTCGGCACGGGCCGCTCCCCCTCGCTCCCCTCGGCCCGCCCCAGGGTGCCGAGCCCCCGACTGGGACGTCGCGTCCGCCCTCCCGCCGCCCGACCCGCAGTGAGGAGTGTCGGAGCGCTCATGTGCGCAAACCGGCGCATGAGGGACGTCTACGCGGACCCGTTCGTCTGGCGGAAGATCGCCGAGCGCAAGTTCGGGCGCCACGTGGACCGCGTGCCCGCCGAGGTGGGCGCTGCCGACTGGAAGCGCTACTGCACCCGGCGCATGTCCTTCGTGAGCCGGGAGGTGAGCCCGCTGGCGCTGATCCAGGAGCAGTTCACGGACCCCTTCTCCCACCTCATGGCCTGCGCCCTGTGCTCGCGCACCTCGGGGTCGGAGCTCATCCACCGCACGATCTGCGACACGATCCGGAGCTTCCCCAACCCGAGCGCCGTCCTGGACGCCGACGACGGGGACATCTGCGCCCGGATCCTCCCGCTCGGCCTCTCGGAGACCCGGCTCCGGACCCTCCGCTCCCTCGCCGAGGGGTTCCTCCTCACCGACTTCGAGGACCCGAGCGAGTTCTGGGGCATCGGCGAGTTCGCCAGTCAGTCGTACCACCTCATGTGCCGCAACGAGCTCCACCTGCCTGCCGTCGGGGACTGCAACCTGCAGCGGTGGCAGAAGTACCAGCTCCGCCTCCTGAGGAAGGAGCGGGGGGAGGGGGAGGACGAGGGCGAGCAGGGGCAGGCGCCGAGGAAGCGGGCCGCCCCCAAGAAGAGGGCGGGCGCGGTGTCCCGCAAGGGGGCGACGGGGAAGGGGGGGGCTGGTGTCGCCAAGGTCAAGGGCGCTCTGGGATCAACGCGGTCGGGCAAGAGTTTCCGCGGCGAGGTGGCGGGGCGCGCCGAGCGGCCCCGCCGCGTGCGGACCTGAGCGGTGTTCAAGCCGACCTCCCGGGCGAGGGGATTCTGGGGTCGGGAATGGCCAGCAGCACCGGAACCCCGGTCATTCGGCCGAAGGGACCCTGGCGTCGAGATCGGCGGCAGCCTGCCGCAGGGCGGCGAAGCACTGCTCCCGCTCGCGCGCCTCCCGCTCCCGCTCTTGCACCTCCCGCTCCCGCGCCTCGCGCTCCCGCACCCCCTGGAGCTCCAGCGCCCGGGCCCGCCGACCGTCCGCGCCCATCCCGATCACCGCGTCCAGCGCCAGCAGATCCGCCCGGTACCAGCCGAGCTTCGTCGAGCACTGCGGGGGGGAGAGCGTGTGTCCTGCGTTGAGGTCTGTCCCGGGGCTCACGGGACCGCGTGCTTCCAAGACAGGGAGTCGTGAAGGAGCATACCTCCATCTGGTGCGAGAAATAGTAGTCTTCACACTTTTCCCGCCTCTTCTCGCTCATAAAGGACTTTGAGAGGGCCGCCTTGGCCTCCTTGCTGCAGTCCCGGTGAGAGACAGAGGGGGCACCTTAGGGGGGGAGCTGCGACGCC
>Ga0181583_10004374_pt1 | contig 10374 bp, 10 predicted proteins | sample 071ome_31_FD_132461 | JGI IMG/M metagenome (GOLD analysis project Ga0181583, IMG submission 132461) | Coastal salt marsh microbial communities from the Groves Creek Marsh, Skidaway Island, Georgia - 071405CT metaG (megahit assembly) | ecosystem: Environmental > Aquatic > Marine > Intertidal... | reverse complement strand
CCTTCCTCCCGCTGCTTTGCGCCCGGATCGCTCTCATACCACCTGGTATGGCCTGCCGGGCGCTGCCAGAACCCCCGAAGATTCGCATGGAGCCTGCCTTCTTGAGCACACTGACGATGGCATCGAGCTCAGCCTTTGCCGATTCGAGAATACGAAGGTCATCCACATGATCCTCGGAGCCCTCCCACTGCTCCTGCAGGAGCTGGCGCAGCCTCCTGATGAGCATGGCGTGGAGAGCAGGTTTCCCAGTGAGCAGGGGGATGATGGCGTTGATCTTGAGCTCCCACACCGTGCTTGCGGACAGAGCCTGGAACCCCCTGGTGCGGAGCTTCCACTCGGGCACCACGTCCGCGAGGAGGGCGGTCTCCCCCACCACTGCTGGGCCCTCAATAACGTCCTCTACGGCATCGTGGACAAGCGCGACGGCCTTTCCGTCCTGGATGACGAAGATCGAGTCGTTGGTGCTTCCCTCCTCGCAGATGTCATAACCGGGGGCTATGGACAAAGGGTTGAGCTTGGAGGTGATGATGTTGAGGAGGGAGGGGTCGATCCCCTCGAAGAGAGGGAGCTTCTCCAGCAGTCCCGCCGCCGAGTACTGGGTGATTTCAGTGCGGAGGGCCGGGGGCAGCTCGTTGACGAACTGCCAGCTTACCGTGTTCCTGCTGCTTGCGTCTTGTGTCGAGAGGTAGAACATGCGAGTCCTTCGGATGAGCTCTGCCGGCATGCCCATCCGCACCATCCAGGCCACCCTCGACTCGAGATGGGCGCGGAAGGCCTCGAGGGCGTCCGACTCTTTGTTCATACGCTGGATCATGGTAGTGATGGAACCCATGACGCTGGCGAAGAAGATCACCCCGAACATCTCGACGAAGAGCATAAGCGTGCGCTCCGCGTTCGAGAAGGGTGTGATGTCGCCAAACCCGATAGTCGTCACCGTGGTGAGCGCCCAGTAGACAGAATTCATCCACTGGCTCGGGGCCTCGTGGTCCGCGAACCCGTTGAACTCGACCCACGTGCCAAGGAACTCGGAGTCTTGGAGGCGCGCGAAGGCGAGGAGGAGACAGCCGATGAAGTTGACGATGATGAACCCCGTCAGTAGGAGAAGCGAGAAGAACTGCGTCTTCCGCCCCGCCCAGGCCGGCCAGTACCGGGAATCGTTCTCGCTTTTGTTCGCTGCCACGAAAGTGGTGGCAGCGAAGCTGAAGAGCCGGATGAGGCGGAGGGCACGACTCGCGAGCGCGGCATCGACAGTGCCTTCGGTTCTGAAGGCCATCCCGATAATCTGGACGAGGAGGGGGAAAACAGAGATGAAGTCAATGGCGGCCTTCGGGCTCCTGAGGTAGTACTTCAGCGACTCCAACCCGTCCAGGATGAGCTTGCGCCTGAAGTTGTGGCTGATCATGAAGCCGATGTGCAGGGAGATGACCATATTGGCTAGGAAAATGGCGCCAGCCACAAAATCAACCGCAGCGACCCAGTTCCATCGCACCACTGACTGCCCAGAAGCCATCGAGATGGGGAGGAGGATGGACGAGTACGCCAGGTCGAGGAACATGATGAGGGTAGTCCACCGCGCGATGAAGGGGTGCATTGGCGACAGCATGGGCATACCCAGCACCGACCGATTCCACCAGGGCGACCCTTGATGCGTGACCACGGACCGCGTGTCTCCCCGCCTTGATGTCGCGGAATCGCGCTTTTCCTGCGGCACCAGAAGGGGGGCTGCCTTCACCTGGGCTGCACGAGGCTGGTCCAATCCCATGCCCAAGGGTAGGAGGGAAAACTTACCTGCGAGGCGAGACCCCCGTCCTCGTCGGTCCCAGTCGCCCGCTTCTGCGACGCAGCGGACTTCAGCTTGGCCCCAGGGGAAGGGGACCCTCGCCCCCCGACCCCGGTGATCGACCTGGGGCGGGCCGTGGGGTAGGGCGCTACAGAGCTCGCTCCCCTGCGCCGACTGTTGGACCGGTTCCCCCGGTTCGGCTGTCTGGCCAGCTTTGCGAACCGATCCCACTCGGCCTTGTTCACATTGACAGTGCGCGCCTGCCCGAGCCCCAGCTCCATCCGCGCGTACTCCTCCCTCACCGCCTCACGGTGCTCCTCTCGCAGACGTGCGGAGTCCCTCCCCAGGTGCGCCTCCTCGCGCGCGAGGTCTTCGTCGTCGAACTCATCGTCGATGTCGTCGTGGTCACCATAACCCAGCCACTCGTCTAGGTGGCTCTCATCGCTCGGTGTATCCCCGGCCTGCCACGTTGGGAACCCGTCGTTGGGCCCCATCCTCCTAGCGAACCGAACCTCCCTTCCTCCCTGCGCCCAGCGGTGCGGAGACGCATGTTCCAGGAGCTGTCGCGGCACGCGGCGCATTGATGGGGTTCATCGTCTTCTCAGCCCGCAACGGCCACCAAGTGCTCGGAGGAACGGCGCGCCCTCGGGCATGACCAGGGAATTGACCAACCCCTTCTCCGCACGGCGCGGGCCGAAGGCCCGGCAAACGCTCGCAAAACCCCGTGCGAAACGTATTCACAGATAACTTGTCGTCGCGGCTGCAGCAAGCGGGTCCCCGGTGGTGCTGCGACCTCGCCGGGGTCGAGAGCCCAGCTTGCGCCCCAAAAACTAACATAGAACATGACGCGCGGAGGACGCGCAGGAGAGCGTACCAGGAGGATAACTCGGGCGCTCCCTCTATGATCGCCCCGAAGAGCCCAGACGGCAGGAAAAGAGTCCCTGCTCCACAGCGGGCTGGATTTTCCAGGGCGATGTCCCCCTTGAGCTCACTGCTCTGTGTACGAGCCGTCGGCCGCGTGGAACGGAGGATTTATTCGGCGTCGTCTGGCGTGTGTCGCCTATCTAAACGCACTGGAGGAACGCAGACCAGGAAAAAGGCCCTTGCCGGGCCCCTCGGCGCCACCTGGTCAGGCACTATCTGTTTTCCTTCAACACGCCAACACGCCGGGCCCCTTCGAAGAAGAAGGGGCAGTTCCGCGAACGCCTTACCACCACTGCGGCGCGGTCCCCCATCGGCTTGCGTGCGTCCGCCACTTGAGCTCCCGGACACGATGCCCGTGACGCCCGAGACGCACTGGGAGGAGACGCCGGGTGGCATCACCGGTGAGTGCTAAAAAAGTCTGTGAACCCTTCTCGCGCGCCTCGAAAGGGGACTGGATTGCAAGCGCTCTAGCGCGAAGGGCCACGGCTATCCGTCGAAAGCCATGATGGGGGTGCGCGGCCTCCTCGGCGCCGGTATCTCGTGCCATCCATGTCCGCGTGCCCGCAGTCCAGGTGAAGTTCTCGGGGGTGTCGCGCGCGAGGATCGATGTCTTCGCGACCGAGTGCCTCCTGAAGGTCAACGCGCCCCCCTACTTCTACCAGGTCGACGTGAGTGGCTTCCCTACCCGCCACAGCCCGCTGGCGCCCTGCGCTGCTGCGCCCCCCCACTCGCCGTGCCCTCCCCGCACGCCTCGCCCCACGACACCACACCCCTGCGCCTCACCCGTGACCCCGCCCCTTGCGTTTGACGCTTCGCAGTTGAGCGGCGAGATCGACGATGCCCAGACGACCGCGACGGTGGACTCGGCGGGTGTGACCTTCCGCGCCGCCAAGAAGACCCCGGGGCTCTGGGGCAAGCTTGCTGTGGAGGGGCTGTCCAAGGAGCAGCGCCAGGCGCGCCGGGATGCCTCGGTCGAGGCCGCCCACGCCCGCCTCGAGGTGAGATCCCCCCGTCCCGCTCCGCCGTCCCTGCCCCCTGGCCGCACCTCGGGTCGCAGGGCCCCGCTCCCGCCTGCTCTGCCCCCGCCGCCTGGGGCTCACGAGAAGGCTGGGTGGGATGGCCCCTCGCAGGCTGCGAGGAAATTAAAGCTCGACGAGCGCAAGCGGTACGAGAAGGACCTGACGCACCAGACCTTCGACATCGACAGCGCCAAGCGGAGCGAGATCGAGCGCCTCAAGGCCCTGGAGCTGGAGGCCGAGCGCGCCCGCGTGGGCCTCGGAGGCACCATTGGGGGGGATGATGAGTCAGGGGACGAGGAGGAGCCCCTGGCCCTGGCAGCGGCGGACCAGCCCATGCCCGACCACCCTGACTACCACGGGCGGGGCTGGCGTAAGGACTACGGGGAGGGTGGCGAGGAGGGGGAGAAGGAGCAGTGGGGGGAGAAGCACATAGTTCGGGTGATGGGGGACTCGGACGAGGAGGCACCAGGGGGGGGCGGCGAGCAGCCAGTGGCCACGAGGAAGGTGGTCGAGGCGGCCCCGTTCCGGCCCCTCCCGCCCCCGAGGCTCAAGGCGGAACCCGTCAAGGTGGACTTCACGGCGCTGCAGATGGCCCACTTGCCCGCAAGGGAGAAGCGAGAGGCGGAGATCGCCGACTACCGGCGCAAGCAGCAGGGGGGGGGCGCCCGACTGGACGAGCCCAACGACATTGCGGAGCGGCAGCCCATGTTCCTGAAGGACAAGGGGGACTCGCTCTTTGGCAAGGGGAACCTCGAGGCCGCGCTGCACGCCTACTCCCGCGCTATCGAGCTGGACGACCGACTCGCGGTGCTGCACGCAAACCGCGCGGCGTGCCACCTCAAGATGGGCATGTTCCAACACTGCGTCACCGACTGCAACCGGGCGCTCGAGCTTTCCTCGCCGGCGGCTGCTGCGGCTACTGGGGAGGGCGCCGCGGCGCCCGGCCCGTCAGCGGGGAGCGGGGTGGCAGCGGCAAACGGGGGCCTGGACATCACCCTACCTGGTGCGCCTGGCGATGTGACGCTTCCCCAGGTCGACACCGAGAAGCCTGCCGCCGCCGAGGACAAGGCCGCGGCCATCGTCGCAGAGGAGGCTGCGGCCCGAGCCGCTGCCAAGACGCACAGGATGCGGGTTAAGGTGCTCTGTCGCAGGGCCAAGGCTCTCGCTGCCATCGGTGACGTGCGGGGCTCCCTTGCAGACTTGGAGGAGGCGAGCAAGATGGAGCCCAACAACCCGGAGATCACCCGTGCGATCGAGGACGCCCAGCTGTCCCAGGGGGCGCAGGATGTGCCGACGGTCATGGAGTTCGGGAACAGGCGGTTCAAGGAGGGGGACTTCGAGGGCGCTGCAGAGGCCTTCGGGTGCGCGGCCAGGATGGCGGCTGGGCACGGCATGTCCGAGGCGACCGCTCTTACGGCGCGGGCTGCCGCTTTGCTCCAGCTAAACCGCTTTCGTGCGGCCGAGGAGGACTGTACCGAGGCGTGCCGGGTGCTCGTCGGCGTCGCCAAGGCGGAAGACGCTGGTGCCGCCGTGGGGATCGACTACGCGGGGGACGCAGTCTCCGTTCTTTGGTCGCTGGGTGTGCCCCAGAGGTGGGGGTCGGGCGCGACACGAGAGGGCCAGACGCTGACAAAGGCGGTGGGCAGGCGGGCGGTCGCCCTCGGGCACATGAAGGAGTACGAGCGCGCCCGTGGGGACTTCGCTGCTCTGGCTGAGTTGTACCGCCTCGGAGGCCTGACTGACAAGGCGACTGCTGCCGAGAGGGACGCCGAGAACATGGCCAGCATGATGCGGGGAGCGATCGCGCCTGCCGCATCGTAGGTTCCGGCACGCGCGGGAGAGTGACTGAGATGAGCACCTTCAATTCGGCATTGAAGAAGCACTTCTTTCCAGCTCACCTCCCGTACTCCTCAAGAGTGATGGCCCCCGTCTGGAACATCCCGAGCGATAAAGTGGAGAACAACGCCCATGTGAGGCAGGCGTAGAAACCGACAAAGGTCGGCAACGTGTCGGCCATCTCGGGGGAGAGCATGACCATCTCGTACACCCCCTGAGACGGTGCACGCTGCCCTGCTCCCGACCCCGCTGTCATGACCAGCGTTGACATCGCCAAAGCCAGTGCCCCCGGCGCCACCATCTGTGTAGCCACACGGTGGAGGAAGAAGTTGATGACCTCATTCACGTCCCTGAGACGCTGCGCCACCTTCCCGCTCGTGTCGCCGGAGCCGTGGGTGGCGTGCTTGGTCCCATGCCACGCGACCACTGCTGTGTTCAGGTACGATTGGATGCTCGTCCGCGCCGCGGCCAGCGTTAAGGCGCCCCAGACCGCCACCAGAATGGCCCGGAACCTCCAGACGTCAAGCATCGGCGCCAGATCTGCCACGCCAAGGGGCTCCGCGAACGACGCCACCACGAGCACGGGTGCTATGAGCGACCCGTGAAGGATCGCCCTCCCAGCACGGGACGCACCCAGGGACTCGCTCGTGTCCCAGGACGGGGGCACGGTAGCCAGACGGTAGCACCTGCCAAAGCGCAGGGCGGATGGGACAATGCACGCGCCCATGGTCCCGGCGACGGTGGACAGGAGGGTGACCATCCACAAGGGTGTGGCTGAGGCCCCCAGCGCAGCAGGCCTGCGAGGGTCTACATCGAGCCACTCCATGAGGTTGTCGGGGATCGGCTGCCCAAGTCGCAGGAAGAGCTTGACGATGAACGACCGCTTCTTCGCGACCCAAGCAGCGAAGTACGGGCCCAGGGAGGCTGCCGCCCTCCTCTCCCCGAACTCGAGAACAGAGGTCGGCCCGAGGCCCACCCACAGGAAGGTGGCGAAGAAGGACAAGAGGCCGATCGACGCGATGATGGACCGGTTGCTCTTGGACGTGTACTTGTTGAGGGGCTCCGCGACAGCGAGAGCTGCGACAGCGTGCCCCGCTGCGAAGAGGGCCAGCGGCCCAAGGACGGGGCTCCGGGGAAGAGACAGCAGGTGGAACTGCGACGCAGGGGGTGCTGGGCGCGGTTAGGGGGGGCCGGGACTCGGTGGCGGCACCATCGGGCGGTCGATCCCCACGTCAACTCACCAGAGCCTCCTCGATCAGTGCGCACAGGAACGCACTGGATGAGAAGAGCAAGGCAGTGTCGAGGCTGCGTATGGCCCGGGGCCCAACGACGGTGCGCTCGGCGACCTCCACGGCCAGCAGCTGCCCCGCCTTACCAAGGTTGAGCACGTCCGCACGTTCCTTCGCTCCTGCGCGAGGGGCGCGGGCTGGCGTGAGCGCGATGGTTGTAGTGGCCCGAGAGCGGGTCCCTCGGGAGGCTGCCCAGTGTGCGCTCACCCTTCTTCTTCCGCTCCTTCGGCTCCAGGACCGACGTTCCGGAGATGCCGCCGCCCCGCTCCTTGGGGACCAGGAATTGCTGAAGTCCGACCATGATCTTGTTCAGGGGCCGCAGCCACGCCAGTCCCAGTGTCACCACCGCGAAGACTGCAAGGGAAGGGGTCGGGAAGGGGTCAGGAGGGGTCCCGGGGGGGCGTGGGGCGAGGCGACGGAGGGCGCCTGGACCCTAGCCAAGCAAAGATATACGGTCCCGGACAGGCCGCGGTTACAAGTGTAGGGATACTCGCCACCGACGTGCACCACGAAGGGCACGATGCTCGTCTTGTCCAGGGCCATCGCGCCGACGGAAAGGTGACAGGAGACCTGTTCCCACAACACGGCTCCTGCGGCGGTGGTGCGCCCCCAACTGTGCAGGTACGACCACGAGTGGAGCCGCTGGGCCGCTGTCGGGAAGCGGCACTCAACTGGGCTATATCTGGCGTCCCGGGGCACAGCGGGGGCCGTCGCCGACGGCGTCGGGCGAGGGGGGGGGGCGTTCTGGCGCACCTCGAAAACGCGATGCGCCCCTTCGCCAATGCGGGGCCTCTGCGGCCATCCGCCATGCAAAATCTCGCAAGCAGAGCTCGAGTGGGTGAACGGGGAGGCCCGGAGCTGCATCAAGACGGCAAGGACGCACGAAGTGACGAAGAGGGCACACCCCACATAGGACCGAAGGCTTCGGGAGGGAAGGAGTGGTCGCGATGTTCCGGAACCAGGTGAGCACGACAAACCCGGGCTCAGATCCGACACCATTGCCGCCGCAGCTCTCAACCCATTCACCGGGGTGCCGAACCCCCCCCCCCCCCCCCCCCCCCCCCCCCCCCCCCCCCCCGCCGCCCCCCCCCCCCCCCCCCCCCCCCCCCCCCCCAACAAACTCATTGGGGCGGGGGAGTTTTTTTGTTGCCGCACATGATAGGAACGCCCAGATCTCGCACCGAGTACGCAGTATGATACCGAGGTGAACACATGGAGCCCTCACGGGCGCCTCCACCAGGTCGAGTACGCGATGGAGGCCGTGAAGCAGGGCTCGGCCTGCGTGGGACTTCGGAGTGACAAGTTCGTCGTGCTCGTCGCGCTCAAGGTGCGTGTGCGCACGAGACGCCCCCCGCGCTTTCACAACCCGTGAAGCCGTGCGACGCGTTGACCTTTCCCCCATCGCCCTTGCCGCGTGTGCGCAGCGGTCCCCCGGGGAGCTCTCCTCTTACCACCGCAAGGTGCACGAGATTGATCGGCACCTCGGGATCGCCGTGGCGGGCCTGACGGCGGACGGCAGGATTCTATCCAGGTACATGCGGAACGAGTCCATCAACCACCGCTTCGTGTTCGACTCGTCGATGCCCGTGTCGCGCCTCGTGCGGCAGGTCGCGGACAAGCACCAGGCCAACACGATGCAGTCCTGGAGCCGCCCCTACGGGGTGGGCCTTCTGGTGGCCGGCTACGACTCCACCGGGCCCCGCCTTTTTCAGGTGCGCGTGCATACGAGGAGCAGCTGCCTTGCCGAACCGCTCGCGAACCCCCCTCACGGCGCTCGGTGTGACCACCGCCCCCCAACGCCCGCCTGCCCAATTGCGCCCGCAGACCCAGCCTGACGCTGACTTCCACGAGTGGAAGGCCATCGCGATCGGGGCGAGGTCCCAAGCGGCCAAGACGTACCTTGAGAAGCACTTCGAGTCGTTCGCGGCCCTGGGTACGGACGAACTCATCCAGCATGGCCTCAGCGCGCTGACGGGGTCCGTGGCGGATGGGGAGTTGACAGCGGAGAACACTACGGTCGCGATCGTGGGGCAGGGGCTCGACTTCACGATCCTGGAGGGCGATGATCTCGCCCCCCACATCGCAAAGCTGAAGGAGGGGGAAGTCGGCTCCGGCGGGGCTGCTGCTGGCGGTTCCATGGAGACGGACTAGGGTGCTACATTGAACTGGGCGCCCTCACGTGCTCCGGAGTATCTCTATCTTCTTGTGCGAGAACGGCTTGGCGGCGCCCTCCCCAGCGAGCTGGTAGTGGTACACCTCGATCCTGTCAGGGGACTCGACGTTCAGGACGACGAAGCTTGGGGGACCGCTGCCGCTCTGCGCCCCCTCGCATGCGCTCCCGGGGCACAGGAGGCGCACGCCCCCCTCGTTCACGAGCTCGAAGCTGTCCGAGTGCCCGTGCAAGAGCAGGTCCACTCCCAACTCCCGTTGTCTATCGGCTAGCGCCCCCTTGCTCCCCCAAGGCACAACCTGGTACCCGTGGATGACCCCGATGGACCACCCCCCGACCTCCTTTGTCGCCACCTCGGGGAGCCCCCCCTGCTGGTCCAGGTCCCCTCCCACGCACACGACATCGCTGCAGAGGCTCTTCAGCCAGACCGTCACTTCGTTACTCGTCAGATTCCCCGTGCACAACACGTGCTGGACCTTGCCCGGCCCGATGAGCTCCTTGACTCGCTGCGACAGACACGTGGAGGAGAGAGGGGTCCAGGGATGGGGAAGAGGAGAACGGCGTTTCACGAGCTGCGCGAGCCGTCGAGAAGTGCCCAAGGCAAGCCACAGGCGGGACTGACGGGGAACAGAGACATGGCAGTGGGTTGGACCCGCGCGATTCCCGTGCGGCTGGCGCGCTAGCTCACAAGAGCCCCAAACACGGGGGGCTCACCGGCGACACCTCCAGCGATTTCTGCGGGACGAAGAAGTCCCCGATCACAAGCACAAGGGAGCCCATCTTTCCGCGTTGAGCCCGAACTCCGCCGTTTCACTTTTTGACAACCTAGTTGCCGTAGGGGTAGGCGCGCAGCTCCCCGTTTCGGAGTTCTGCTGGGACTGCTGGGGCTCGACGTCAACGCCTCTGCAGCGAGGTGGCGGGGATGTTGGCGCCGGGGGGAATAGGCGTTCTGTGAGGGTCGCGGCTACGCTCGGCAACACGAGGCTCCCGGCACGACATCGCAAGTTGTGGGGACCAGGACCGACGAACCGGGCACTGACTGCTGGGACTGCCGGGGGCGCCCTGGGGCGGGCAGGCGTACCCGGGGTCACTCACCGGCAAGCCGGCACCCGGACTGTCGGACGTGCGGTATGATACGAGGACCCACAGGGAGAGGTTGCCCCGGCATCTCGCGCCCTCCTGTGGAGGAATGAAAGACCAGGCCCATCGCCGCCCGTGGGTGGCGCGGGGCGGGTTTCCCCTGTGGGCCTTGGCACACAGCGGCCCAGGACGCCCCGGGGGCCGCGGTGCCAAGGACGCCAGCGGAGCCGTGCACGTCGCTGACGAGTTCGAATGCGGCCGGGGGCAATGTTGCGG
>Ga0181583_10004368_pt1 | contig 10380 bp, 9 predicted proteins | sample 071ome_31_FD_132461 | JGI IMG/M metagenome (GOLD analysis project Ga0181583, IMG submission 132461) | Coastal salt marsh microbial communities from the Groves Creek Marsh, Skidaway Island, Georgia - 071405CT metaG (megahit assembly) | ecosystem: Environmental > Aquatic > Marine > Intertidal zone... | reverse complement strand
GAAAAGGACTTGGCTGGTCACGGGCTGGCAGACGCCTTGGCGGGCGATCCGGCCTTGGTGGTGGCGGGTGGCCACAATCACGCAGGCGGCGAAGCCGTTGCGTTGGATATCGGCGCCGTGCGCGAATGGCTTGCTGGTGACGGCGGACAGGTGTCTGCTTATGCCGTCGCGGGATTGTTTGCCACGCGGAACGCCGCGCATGAACTTGCAGTGGCCGAATTGGTTGCCGAGATGACAGGCAAGCCAGTCAGCCAGTCACATCAATTGTCGGCCAAGCTGAACGGGCCGAAGCGGGCGCTGACGGCGGTGCTGAACGCGCGCTTGATCGGGATGATCGACCGGCTGATCGCGCAGGCGCAGGGCAAGCTTTTGTCCTTGGGGATCCATGCGCCGCTGATGGTGGTGCGGGGGGACGGGGCCCTGATTTCTTCGGATATGGCGCGGGAGCGGCCCATCGAGACAATCCTGAGTGGGCCGGCGGCGTCGATCGTCGGGGCGCGATGGTTGACCGGTGCGGACGAGGCGCTGGTTTCGGATATTGGCGGGACAACGACGGATGTGGCGTTGCTGCGGGGCGGACGTCCTGTGATTGATCCGGCAGGCGCGCGGGTGGGAGAGTATCGCACGATGGTTGAGGCGGTGGCAATGCGGACCTCGGGGTTGGGCGGCGATAGCGAGGTGCATTTCATCAGCGAAGGCTTGCAGGGCGGTGTGACTTTGGGGCCTCGGCGCGTGATGCCCGTCAGTCTGATGGCGGTCGAGGCGCCCGAGGTGGTGCATGACGCTTTGGAGCGGCAGGTGCAGTCCGAACTGATCGGCGAATATGATGGGCGTTTCGTGCGTGCGGTACCGGGGGTGGCGCGCGACGGTCTGGGCGGACGCGATGCCGATTTGCTGGACCGGATTGGGGATCAGGTCTGGCCCTTGGGCAAGCTGTTCCGCACGCGGCTGGATGCGCAGGCGATGAAACGTTTGGTGGGGCGTGGGTTGGTGCAGGTGGCGGCTGTGACGCCATCGGATGCCTCGCACGTCTTAGGGCGGCTTGAGGCGTGGGACCGCGAGGCGGCTGAAAAGGCGCTGAGATTGTTCGGGCGCAGACGCACAGGCGCGGGGGTGGTTCTGGCAAAAGACCCAGCGATTTTGGCGCAAATGATCGTGGACCGATTGACCTATCAGACCGGACTGGCGCTTTTGGAATGTGCCTTTGCCGAGGAAGCCGAAAGCTTCGGTTTGTCCGAGCAAGAACTTGCGCGGCATGTGCTGATGCAGCGCGGTTTGGGCGGGCATCGCGGGTTGGTGCGGCTTGAGACGGGGCTGGCTGTGGATGTTGTGGGGCTTGGGGCATCGGCCGCCAGCTATTATCCCGCAGTCGGTGAAAAGATGGGGTGTCGCATGATCTTGCCAGAGCATGGCGGCGTGGCCAATGCCATTGGTGCTGTGGTCGGGCGTGTGACGATGCGAAGGGCGGGGACGGTATCCTCGCCCGCGGAGGGCCGGTTCCGCGTGCATCTGGAAACCGGTCCTGAGGATTTCCCTGACTGGTCCCAAGCTTTGGAGCGTTTGGAGACGGTGTTGCGGCAGGAGGCGGTTGCGGATGCCGAGGCTTCGGGTGCGGAAGATATTCATGTGGATGTCACGCGCGATATCCGCAAAGCCGAGATTGAAGGGCAGGACATTTTTATCGAGGCAAGCGTAACCGTGTCTGCATCGGGTCGCCCGCGGATCGCGGTCGACGCGTGAGGGGCGCTGCCCCTCGGCCTTCGGCCTCACCCCAGAGTATTTTTGGTAAGATGAAACGGGATTGTGATTGGCAATTCGCGGTTCGGGATCCACATTAAGGTGGAACGGAGGTGACCATGGCGAAATATGCAAAAACACCCGAGGCGATCGCGGCTCTGGATCCTATCCAGTATCATGTGACGCAGGAAAGCGGGACCGAGCGACCTTGGACCGGACCTTTGAACGGCAACAAGGAGCCGGGTATCTATGTGGATATCGTCTCGGGCGAGCCACTTTTTGCCTCTGCTGACAAGTTTGAAAGCGGCTGCGGTTGGCCGAGTTTCACCAAGCCGATTGTTCAGGACCACGTGACCGAACATCGGGATATCTCGCACGGTATGGTGCGGGTTGAGGTGCGCAGCTTGCACGGGGACAGCCATCTGGGGCATGTGTTCCCGGATGGTCCTGCGGATCGGGGCGGTTTGCGGTACTGTATTAATTCGGCGTCTTTGCGGTTTGTCCATCGGGACGATATGGAGGCCGAAGGTTACGGCGATTTACTGGATCAAGTGGAGGATATCTGATGGCGGAAGAGCGCGCGGTTCTGGCTGGTGGCTGTTTTTGGGGGATGCAAGATCTGATCCGAAAAATGCCCGGCGTTTTACGCACGCGGGTGGGCTATACTGGTGGGGATGTTCCGAACGCGACCTATCGCGATCACGGCACCCATGCTGAAGGCATTGAGATTTTCTTTGATCCCGAAAAAATCACCTATCGTCGTTTGCTGGAGTTTTTCTTTCAAATCCATGATCCGACCACTGTGAACCGTCAGGGCAATGACATCGGGATGAGTTATCGCTCGGCGATTTACTATTGTTCCGACGCGCAGCTGGACGAGGCGCGTCGAACGATTGCCGATGTCGAGGCTAGCGGAAAATGGCCGGGAAAAGTAGTGACCGAGGTCGAACCGGTGGGAGATTTCTGGGAGGCCGAGCCGGAGCATCAGGATTACCTGGAACGTATTCCAAACGGCTATACCTGCCATTTCCCGCGGGCGGATTGGGTTCTGTGAAAAGGTTAACACATCAAGAAGTGCGTTGACCTTTTCGGGCGGATCGGACAGCTTGGGCGCATCTAGTTAAAAGAAAGCCCGCTATGTCTCCTGTCGGGGGTATACTGCTCAAAATCCTTGCGTTGATGTTGTTCACTGTCATGGCCTCGTTGGTCAAGGCGGTGGTTGATGTTGTGCCGGCCGGGCAGGCTGTTTTCTTTCGGGCGTTTTGTTCGCTGCCTATTATCATCGGATGGCTGATGCTGCGCGGCGAACTTAGCAGTGGGTTGCGCACGAAACACCCGTTTTTGCATTTGTGGCGCGGTCTGATGGGAGGAGCCGCGATGGGGACCAACTTTGTGGCTTTGGGCCTGCTGCCCCTGCCCGAGGTGACCGTTGTCGGCTTTGTGGCCCCCATCCTGACCTTGATTTTGGCGGTTGTAATATTAAGCGAAACCGTGCGGATCTTTCGTTGGTCGATGGTGGCGCTTGGGCTGGTCGGGGTCATGATCGTGGTCTGGCCACGATTGAATTTCAGCGGTGCAGATGCAGACAGGTTGGCGATGATCGGTGTGGGTATGGCGCTTGCGGCGGCAAGTTTGCGGTCGGTCGTTCAGATCCATATCCGAAAAATGGTCAAAACCGAGACGACACCCGCGATCGTGTTTTATTTCGCGCTGACGGTGAGTATCGGATCTTTGCTGACGCTGCCCTTTGGATGGGTGATGCCGAGCAGCCAGATTTTGTGGATGATGATTGCGACCGGATTGATCGGGGGCACCGCGCAGCTTTTGATTACGACAGCGTTCCGCTACGCTGATACGTCCGTTCTGGCGCCGTTCGATTATGTGTCGATCCTGTTTTCCATGTTGGCGGGATATTACTTTTTCGACGAGGTGCCTTCAGGGGCGATGCTAGCTGGCGCCTGTCTAGTTGTTCTGTCGGGAGTTCTGATAATTTGGCGCGAACGCAAGATCGGTATTAGCAGCCGACCCGAGCGGGCCGTGCCACCCCCTCAGCAATAAAAAACGCCGCCCGGATGGGCGGCGCAAGGAGGCCTGTCTCTGAGGGGAGTGAGAGAGCAGGCGATATGTTACGAGCGCACGAGCTCTTCATAGGCTTGTGCGATGTTGCGGGTAATGTCGCCCACTTCAAAGGTGTATTCACCGATTTGCCCAACCGGCGTAACCTCGGCTGCGGTGCCTGTCAGCCAGCACTGTTCGAAATCGGCCAGCTCTTCTGGCATGATGTGGCGTTCGTTTACGGTGATGCCCTGCTCTTGTAGCATGCCGATAACCGTTTGGCGGGTGATACCGTTCAGGATAGCATCCGGAATCGGCGTATGAACTTCGCCGTCCTTGACAAAAAAGACGTTCGCGCCGGTCGCTTCGGCAACGTAGCCGCGGTAGTCCATGAACAAGGCATCCGAACAGCCTTTGGCTTCGGCCTGATGTTTGGACATGGTGCAGATCATGTAAAGGCCGGCGGCTTTTGCGGCTGTCGGAATGGTTTCCGGCGACGGTCGTTTCCACTTGGCGATATCCAGTTTCGCGCCCTTCATCTTGGCGTCGCCATAGTAAGCGCCCCATTCCCAAACAGCGATGGCCATGCGAACGGGGTTGCGCGACGAGGCGACACCCATGTCTTCGCCGGCACCACGCCAGGCAACGGCACGAACATAGGCGTCGGTCAGTCCGTTGGCTTTCAGGGTTTCTTCCTTGGCGGCTTCGATCTGATCAACAGTGTACGGGATTGGCATGTCCAGCAGTTCGCCCGATTTTAGCAGACGCTCGGAATGCTCGCGCGATTTGAAAATCTTGCCGTTATACGCGCGCTCGCCCTCAAAGACCGAGCTGGCATAATGCATGGCATGGGTAAGGATATGCACCCTTGCATCCCGCCACGGAACAAGTTCACCATCCATCCAGATGAAACCATCACGATCGTCATATGCGCCAACCATTGAATTACCTCTTGTATTTTCATTTGTTGCGCAGCTTATGTCCGATGTGGACATAATATTGCGCCAAACCGACGATTCGGTATCAGTTGGAACTTGGAAAGTCAACAAGGCTGACGTATAATGAGGATGGGTTTTATCTGTATTTGAAAATTGATTAGGACGTTTACATGGACGATAATGCATCACGAGGAGGCGAAAACCTGCTTTTCCTGACGGATGAGCAGTTGCGTAAAGGGATCGAGGCAATGTTTTTTGCCTATCGCGGATTTACCGCAGATCCTGACCGGATACTGGCAAAAATGGCCTACGGGCGGGCGCACCATCGCGCTATTCATTTTATCAATCGCACGCCAGGGACGACCGTAAATAATCTGCTGTCGATTTTGGGGGTGACCAAGCAGTCGTTGAACCGCGTCTTGCGAACATTGATCGAAGACGGTTTGGTGGAAAGCAAAGTCGGCATCCGAGACCGCCGCGAGCGTCATCTGTTTCTGACCGAAGAGGGTCAGACTCTTGAGCAGAAACTGTCAGATGCCCAAAGGGCGCGGATGCGGTCTGCGTTCCGTGCGGCTGGGCCTGATGCGGTGACCGGATTTCGGACCGTTCTTGAGGCGATGATGGATCCGGATCTTCTGCGGCATTTCCATGATGAAAGGACCCTGCGCTGATGAGCGATGTTCCAGCCCACCTATTGGTTGTCGATGATGATGAGCGCATTCGTGATCTTCTGAAAAAGTATCTGCTGAAGCAGGGATTTTTGGTCAGTGTCGCCCGCGATGCCGTGCATGCCCGTCGACTTTTGGAGGGGCTGGAGTTCGATCTGCTGGTGCTTGATGTGATGATGCCCGAGACGGACGGGATATCGCTGACTCGCGAGTTGCGTCAACGAATGACAACTCCGATCCTTCTGCTGACCGCCCGGGGTGAAACCGAAGACAGGATTGCAGGGCTGGAAGCAGGTGCTGATGATTATCTTGCCAAACCATTTGAACCCCGCGAACTGTTGCTGCGGATAAACGCGATTTTGCGGCGAATCCCTGACGAGCCAAGTGTGGAGGCAGTTCCAAAAATATTAAACCTCGGTCCACTGGTTTACGAGGTCGAGAAAGCCGATCTGCGCAGTGATCAGGGAGCCGTGAAATTGACCTCGACCGAGATTCAGTTGATGAGGGTCTTTGCAGCCCGCGTGGGGCAAGTCGTCAGCCGCATTGAATTGGCCGAGGAACTGGGTCGTGATCGCGAGCTGGCGCAAGAGCGCGCGGTTGATGTACAGATCACCCGTCTGCGCCGTAAGCTAGAGACAGACCCGAAGCAACCGCGGTATCTGCAAACCATCCGCGGAGCGGGGTATATGCTGGTGACCAACTGAGTTAACGGATTATAAACTCTGCGTGGATAGCACCTGCGGCTTTGATGCTTTTTAGAATGTCGATCATGTCACGCGGCCCGACGCCCAAGGCATTCAACCCCTCGATCACTTCCGAAAGGGTCGTGCCTCCTGAAACTTCGGCCATGGCGAGTTGCTGATCTGTGTCGAGTCCAACATCGCTTCGGGTGACAACAACGGTTTCCCCTTCTGAAAATGGGCTGGGTTGCACGGCGATCGGGCGCTCTTGCACCCGTAGGGTCAGGTTACCCTGGGCGACGGCAACACGCGAAATGCGGACCTCTTCGCCCATGACGATCGTGCCCGATCTTTGATCAATCACCACCCGCGCCCGCCGTTCAGGTTCGACAAGCAGGGTTTCTATCCGGCTGATGAAATGCGCGGGGCTGCTTTGACCGGCTGCTGCCAGATCAATCAGCACGGTCCCTGAATCCTGCATCACCGCCGTGCCCGCCCTGATATTCAGATTGACCGTTTCTTCGATCCGGCGGGCGGTGGTGAAATCTGGGTTGCGCAGGGCCATCCGCAGGCTTGTCAGGGCGGTGAAGTCGAAATTCACCTCTTTCTCGATCCGCGCGCCCGAAGGGATACTGCCCGAGGTCGGCACGCCCGTGGTGGTTTCTGCTCCTTCGCCGCTAATACTCGCCCCGCCTGCCAAGAGCGACCCTTGGGCAACAGCGTAGACCTGCCCGTCGGCGGCGTTTAGTGGGGTCATGATCAGCGTACCGCCAAGCAGGCTTTTGGCGTCGCCGATCGCAGACACGGTCACATCAATCCGCGACCCCTTACGCGCAAAGGCGGGCAGTTCGGCAGTCACCAAAACTGCGGCCACGTTTTTGGGGCGAAACTGCTCACCGCTGACATTGATGCCCAGACGTTCAAGCGTATTGGCCAGCACTTCCTCGGTAAAGGGCGCGTTGCGCAGGCCATCGCCGGTACCGTTCAACCCCACGACCAGACCGTAGCCAACCAGATCATTTCCACGCACCCCGTCAAATTCGACAAGATCCTTGATCCGGACCGGCGCAGCACCGACCGCTTCAGTGGTTATAATCAGGCAGGATATCAAAAGTGCTAGAGATCGGATCATAGGAACCGCGTCAGGGACAGTTGGGAAAGCCGCGCGGTAGTGGTGAACAGCGCCTCGAGCCGGAATTCGGCGTCTTTGAGTTGCGTGGCGGCTTTGAAGGGATCGACGCCCAAAAGATCATTCTCGGCCATTTCCAAATGTGTTCTCTGGCTGGCATTGCGCACGCGTGCCTGTTCCAGCCTGTTTTGCTTGGTGCCGATATCGGCTTGAACCTGAACAAGCTGGTCGCTGTCAGAAATCATTTTAGATGCTGCGTGTTGCAGCGCATTTTGATCTCTTGCCCCGCCGCCAATCAGAAACCCTTGGGCCAGAGTGGTCAATGTCTGAACCACGGCGTCGGGTGCCGTCTGGGACGAGACATTTATGGTTTGAAGGTCGCCTATAGGGATGTCTGGCACACCTTCCGGTGCTGTCAGCAGGTCTGTTAGTGCAGTGGCAATTACGAGCTCCGGTGCTTCATGAGGAGATTGGGCCAAAGCTGTCTGAAGATGTGTTGTGACTTGCGCGGCATCCGGCAATCCCTGTGCCCACGCAAATGCCTTGCGTCCGGCGTGATCGGTTTTAAGCACGGAAATGGAGCTTTCAAAGGCCTGCCGCGACGCCATGACAAAGGTTTCTTCATCGTTTCCTAGGGCGGCTTGAATGGCGGGCTCTAAGCCTGTTTCCATCGCTGCCATGGCAAGCTGCTGCGTTTCGAGTAATGGACCGATTTCACGGGCTGTTGTGTCAAATGCTTTTAGCTTGGCGATCTGATACGTTATCGCATGAATCTGTCCGGTTTGACCTGACATATGGGCGCGCGGGTTGCTGACGCGACCGGTTGTCAATTCGCTGGAAAGGGCAGAAATGCGGGATTTCAGAAGTGCGCTTTGGGATTGAAGGAATATCCCGCGGGTTAGGTCTCCAATTGGTACCATGTGATTATCCTATGCTTAAAAGGTCATCCAGCATTCCGGAAATGGCCTGAAGGGCTTTGGCGTTCGCGGCATATGTTTTTTCAATGCGCAACAGCGTCTGCAGTTCGGTGTCGGTATCTACGCCCGATCCGCCGAAGCTTTCCTGAAGAGTTGCGTGGGTAGCTTGGGCGGCGGCAAGGGCGCCTTCGTTCAATAGAATTTTCTGGGACAGATCAGTTGAAAGCTCAAAGGCATGCTGGGCAAACCCTGATCTGCCAAAAACATGGTCGGTTTCTGCAGTCAGCCCGCCTAGAACATAAGTGGCTTCGACTTGTGCTTGATTCACCGTCAGCGATGCGGCTGGGTGATCAAGGCTGTTGCTTGCGAACAATTGCGTCGCGGCATTAGGGTTGTATGTACTTTCAACCAGATGATCTGCGAGCGAATTCAGTTTTTGCAGGTTCTGCGGTGCGGTTTCATCGCGCATTTGAAGGAAGGCAGCCAATCGCCCGCCGCTGGGCAGGTTCAGGGTTGTGCCGTTTACTTTGGGCGTATCAAGAGCGCCGTTTTCTACCGACTTATCCGCGGTGATCAGTCCGCCCGTTGAAAATGATATTTCGTAGGGCAGTTCATCCAGCAGAAATTGTCCCTTGGTGGTGACCAAAGCAATGCTTCCATGCGGACGGGCGATCTGGCGGATCGGGATCAGCTTTGACACTTTGTCGATCAACGCCTGTCTTTGGTCCTGCATGGAAGCCGTGCTTTCGCCGTTAGACGACACAATGGCCGTGTTGAGCTTGGCGATGGTGGCCAGGTGGCCGTTCAGGGATTTGACGTCAGATGAGATTTGCCGGTCTGCATCCTGGCGGGTTTCCTGAAGCCCCTTTGCGATACCAGAGATTTTGTCGGCAAGCGCCTGAGCCGATGAGTGCACCGCATTTAGACGTGTCGCAGAGCCCTGATGGGTGGCAAGCGACTGTAAAGAAGTCTCAAGTTTGGTGGTCAGGGCATACAAGCTAGCGGGGTCGTCAGACGTTCCCCACAGGCGTTCGATTTCGGTCAGCTGACCAACCGTTGTTGACAGCCCGCTGGTGGTCGCGTTGGACAGTCTGAGTTGTGTCAAAATACGCTGATCGACGGGGCGGTTAATTCCGGTGACGACAGCGCCGCCGTCGCGGCGTGTTTCGATGCTGATATCCCGGCGGGCATAGCCGTCTGACAGGGCGTTTGCCAGATTGGAAGATGTGACACCCGCAGCGCGAAGGGCGACAGTTAGGCCAGAGGCGGCGTTATTGAAGGCGGCGGTCAGGGACATGGGAGTTACCGTTTGATGTTCGTTGTTTCCTGCAGCATTTCGTCAACCGTCTGGATGACTTTTGCGTTGGTGGAATAGGCGCGCTGGGTTTGGATCAAGTCTGTAAGTTCTCCGGCAACGTCGGTGGCGGATTCTTCGCGCGCGTACCCCACGATTTCACCTGTAGGACCAGTGCCGGCATCCCAAAGGAAGAACGTGCCGCTGGTTGTCGAGGGGCGATAGGTTTGTTGATCCAAGGCTGTAAGACCGTTGGCATTAGGCATATCCACCAAGGGCACCTGATAAATCGTGCGGTAAACGCCTGTATCGAACAGCGCATTCACTTTGCCGCTTGCATCGACCTCGACCCCGATCATGGCGCTGGTGGGCGAGCCGTTTTTGTTTAGATTCAAGGGTACAAAAGTATCGGACAGCTGGGTCATGCCCGTTTCATCACCCAAGCCACCGATGTGTATCGAGATGTCACCCCGCCGCGCTGTGACCGAGATTCCGCCGGTTGCTGGATCATAGGCCCCACCCATACTGTCTGTGACGGATTCCAGTGTACCGCCTGCAATCCGGCTGTCTGCAAAGTTGAGCAAATAGTCGCCTACAATGGCGTCTTCAGATGCCCCATCTCGCAAGATCATACGCCAGCTGTTTGACGCGCCAGACGAGGGAACCGTGGGGATGAATTCTACATTCATGCTTTGGACAAGCCCAAGATTGTCGTAGTAGGCCACTGAAAGTTGCTGGGTTTGCCCATCGGATCCCGCGATTGTGTCTGTTGTGGGAAGATTGAGGCCAAGGTTGATTTCAGTGGTTGCCTGTCCGTCAAGCTGGTTGGCGTTGATGCGGATGGGTTGTAATCCTTCGGACGTGTCGCGGGGGTAGGTCGGAATGGTACCGTCTGAATTTGCAGGCCATCCCAAAAGGATCATCCCGGATTCGTTGCGCAGATAACCGTTTTCGTCCGGTCG
>Ga0181583_10004366_pt1 | contig 10381 bp, 8 predicted proteins | sample 071ome_31_FD_132461 | JGI IMG/M metagenome (GOLD analysis project Ga0181583, IMG submission 132461) | Coastal salt marsh microbial communities from the Groves Creek Marsh, Skidaway Island, Georgia - 071405CT metaG (megahit assembly) | ecosystem: Environmental > Aquatic > Marine > Intertidal zone... | reverse complement strand
ATAGCCTTTATGGTCCGGGCAAAATGATCTGCCCCGCCATCGCTTAAATCATCTCTGTCAACAGAGGTAATCACCACATGTTGCAAGCCAAGCCGGGCGACCGCCAGCGCGACATTATCCGGCTCATGCGGGTCAAGCTGATCCGGCTTGCCAGTGGCAACATTGCAAAACGCGCAAGCGCGGGTACAAATAGAGCCTAAAATCATCATGGTGGCGTGTTTTTGTGACCAGCATTCGCCAATATTCGGGCAAGCGGCCTCTTCACATACAGTGACCAAATCCAGCTCGCGCATTAATTTTTTGGTTTCGGTAAAGGCGCCCGCCTGCGGGGCTTTTACCCGCAACCAGTCAGGTCTGCGCGGCTGGGGCCGGTCTTCATTGCGACGTTTTTCCGGGTGACGCTCTGCGCCTTTGGTCAAATTTGGTGACGGCATAAGTGTTTCTTATTCCCTCAAGCATCAAAGCAGATAAGTTTGGTGTTTCTTAACCCTGACAGCCAGTCCCGAATTACGGTCATAGCATAGCCAGCCCATCAGGGCTATTGCCTCTTTTAAAAATGAATAGCCCGTCCATAGGCATCCAGAACCGATTCATGCATCGCCTCTGACAAGGTCGGGTGCGGGAAGATAGTCTGCATCAATTCTGCTTCGGTTGTTTCCAGGCTTTGGGCAATAACATAGCCCTGAATTAGCTCGGTCACTTCCGGGCCTATCATATGCGCCCCCAGCAATGCCCCGGTCTTTTCATCAAAGATGGTTTTAATCATCCCCTCATCATCGCCAAGGGCAATTGCCTTGCCATTGCCAAGAAAGGGGAATTTACCAACCTTAATCTTATAGCCTTTAGCACGGGCAGCCGCTTCGGACAGGCCAACCGATGCAATTTGCGGGCGGCAATAAGTACAGCCCGGCACCATATCTGCTTGCATGGTATGCAGATTTTTTTGCCCGGCAATGGCTTCCACACATAAAATCCCTTCATGGCTGGCTTTATGGGCAAGCCATGGCGCACCTGTAATATCACCAATAGCATATAAGCCAGGCTCGGCTGTACGCATCATCGCATCTGTTTTGATATGGCCGCGATCCAGCTCAACCTTTGTGCCTTCCAGACCCAGCCCTTCGCTATTGCCGGTAATCCCGACCGCCATAATTACCTTGTCTGCGGCAAGTTTTTGGCTCTTGCCGCCTATTTCCACCTCGGCTGTTACCCCGTCTTTGGCAGAGGTTAATTTTTGCAATTTCGCCGAAGTATGGATAGCGATCCCTCTGGCTGTAAAGGCTTTATGGGCGAGAGCAGAAATCTCTTCATCCTCGGCATTCAGGATACGATCCAGGGCTTCTATAATCGTCACTTCTACGCCCATATCGGCATAAAAGCTGGCAAATTCCACCCCGATGGCACCTGAGCCCACCACAATCAGGGATTTTGGCATTTGTGATGGTACCATCGCCTCTTTATAGGACAGAATATTTTTGCCATCTGTTTCCAGACCCGGAATTTGCCGGGCGCGCGCGCCTGTCGCCAAAATTACGTGGGCAGCCTGTATTTTCTGGCTATCTGCTTTCTGGCTATCCTTGCCAGATATTTCCACCACCCAGTTTGCACCGGACCTGGCGCCCAGCCTGGCGCTGCCGTCTATGACAGTGACCTTGTTTTTTTTTAGCAAATGCGCCACACCCGAAGAAAGCCGCGCCGCCACTTTACGCGAACGGCTGACCACCTTTTCCAGATTGACCTTTACCTCGCCTGTTACCTCAATCCCAAAATCAGACATATGTGCCAGATTATGGCGCATTTCTGCGGCACGAAGCAGGGCTTTGGTAGGAATACAGCCCCAATTCAGGCAGATACCGCCCAGATGCTCGCGCTCGATAACCGCTACCGATTTTCCCAGTTGGCTGGCGCGGATAGCCGCCACATAGCCGCCTGGCCCGCCACCAATAACCACAATATCAAAAGATTTCATCTGCATAGCTTTACGCCCTTATCATTCTTTCAGGTTTGCCTGAGCCGTGCTTGCTTACAACAGCATGGTCACCGGGTTTTCAATTGCCCCTTTAAAGGCTTGCAACCATTTTGCACCGACCGCGCCATCCACAATGCGGTGGTCGGCAGACAGGGTCACGCTCATCACTGTAGCAATCGCTAAATCATCCCCGCGCACAACCGGCCGCTTTTCGCCTGCCCCCACAGCCAAAATAGCGGCTTGTGGCGGATTGATGACGGCGGCAAATTCCTTGATCCCGAACATACCGAGATTGGAGATGGTAAATGTTCCCCCGCTATATTCAGACGGGTCAAGCTGGTTATCACGGGCACGTTTAGCCAGATCAGCCGAGGCGCTGGCGATAGCCGACAGGCCAAGATGGTTAGCAGAGCGAATAACAGGGGTGACCAGACCGCCATCAACCGCAACCGCGATACAGATATCGGCATCACTAAAATAGCGGCATCCTTCTGCTTCAAAATAGCCATTTACCTCTGGTACAGCAATAAGGGCGGCAGCGGCTGCCTTTACCACCATATCATTGACAGAAATTTTCACCCCTTCAGGGGCGGCGTCATTTAACGCCTTTCTGGCTTGCAGTAATGTATCGATTTCACATTCCACCGTCAGATAGAAATGCGGGGCGGTCTGTTTGGATTGCTGCAGGCGTTCTGCAATCACCCGGCGCATCGCATTATGCGGCTCAAACCGCTCAGATTGCGCGGATGTGCCAGCCGGTGCGACTGCTGCAACAGGGGCAGCTACGACCTTAGCCAGGGCATCTTCCACATCGGCGCGGATAATTCGGCCATGCGGGCCTGTTCCCTTAACAGCCGCGATATCCAGACCTGCATCCCCGGCAATACGCCGTGCCAGAGGGCTGGCAAAAACACGCGCCCTGCCCTCTGATGCCGCTGGCGCTGGCACAGAAGCGGGTGTAGGCGCTGGGGCTGGGGCTGGTGCAGCAACCTGTTCAGCTTCAGCCTTTGGTGCAGAGGCAGGGGCTGGGGCTGGGGCAGCTTTAGCCGGTGCGGGGGCAGCGTCTGCGCCCTCGGCCATTTTTGCGGCTTCAGATACATCCTCGCCCTCTTCGGCCAGAACCGCTATCAGCGCATTTACCGCAACATTCTGACTGCCTTCTGCGACAACAATTTTCGCCATGACCCCGTCATCCAGAGATTCCACTTCCATAGTGGCCTTATCGGTTTCAATTTCAGCGATCACATCGCCTGAACGCACCTTATCGCCTTCGCCGACAAGCCAGCGTGCCAGCGTACCATCTGTCATGGTTGGCGACAGAGCCGGCATGAGGATTTTTACCGCCATTTTACTGCCCTCCTGAACGATAGCATACCGCTTTGCCTGCTTCGACAATATCGGTGATTTGTGGCAAGGCCAATGCTTCTAGATTAGCGGCATAGGGCATTGGCACATCCTTGCCAGTTACCCGCATGACAGGCGCATCCAGATAGTCAAATGCCCCTTCCATCACCTGCATGGCAAGCTCTGCACCTATGCCGGCAAACGGAAAGCCTTCTTCACAGGAAATCATCCGCCCGGTCTTTTTAACAGATGCCAGAATGGTTTCAGTATCCAGCGGGCGCAGACTGCGCAAATCAATCACTTCGGCATCAATGCCGACAGAGGCCAGAGCTTCGGCTGCCTCCAGTGCCTTGCCGACCATGATGGAAAAAGCGGTAATGGTAACATCGCTGCCTTGGCGCACAATATTAGCCCGGCCGATTGGCACGACCCAGTCTTCGGCTTCCGGCACCTCAAAGCTTTGCCCATACATCACCTCATTTTCCAGAAAAATCACTGGATTCGGGTCACGGGTGGCCGCCTTTAACAGGCCTTTTGCATCGGCCGCTGACCAAGGCGATACCACCTTTAGACCCGGGCAATGAGCATACCAGCTGGCATAGCATTGTGAATGCTGAGCCGCCACCCGGCTTGCCGCGCCATTTGGCCCTCTAAACACAATCGGACAGCCCATCTGACCGCCGGACATATACAGGGTTTTTGCTGCGGAATTGATGATATGATCAATCGCCTGCATCGAAAAATTAAAGGTCATAAATTCGATAATAGGCCGCAAGTCCCCAAAGGCAGCCCCGACACCCAAACCGGCAAAACCATGTTCGGTAATGGGGGTATCAATGACCCGTTTTGCTGAAAATTCTTCCAGCAGCCCTTGTGTAACTTTATAAGCGCCTTGATATTCTGCAACTTCCTCACCCATTACAAAAATCCGCTCATCCCGGCGCATTTCCTCGGCCATCGCATCGCGCAAGGCTTCTCTAACCGTCATGGTGCGCGTTGGCCCCTGCCAGTCCGGATTTGCGCCCACAGGGGCAGCAGCAGGGGCAGCTACAGTGGCCGGAACAGACCCAGATACAGCTTCTGTTGCGGATTCTGCTGGCGGCACAGAGGCTGTTTCGATTGCCGCCTCGCCAACAACAGCTGCTGTTGACGGGGCGGGCACTTCTGTTTCGCCCTCTTCAAGCAATGTTGCGATAACCGCGCCAACTGCCACGCCATCTGTGCCCTCATTGACATGAATAGCCCCGATTGTGCCTTCATCAATGGCTTCCACTTCCATCGTGGCCTTATCGGTTTCAATTTCTGCAATCACATCGCCCGATGCGACCTTATCGCCTGTCCCCACCAGCCAGCGTGATAACCGGCCTTCGGTCATGGTAGGCGATAAAGCGGGCATTTTAATTTCAATAGCCATATTCTAATTTCTCCTGCTGTCCGCTTTTTCAGGCGACAATAATATCTGTGTAAAGTTCGCTGGCATCCGGCTCGGGGCTGGCCAGCGCAAAATCAGCTGCATCCCCAACAATTTTCTTTACCTGTTGATCCAGCTCTTTTAATTGTGCCTCTTCTGCGCCCTCGCGCAGCAACACATCACGCAATTGTTCGATGGGGTCATGTTGCTTGCGCATTGCATCCACTTCTTCGCGGGTACGATATTTGGCCGGGTCAGACATGGAATGTCCGCGATAGCGATAGGTTTTCATTTCCAGAATATAAGGCCCTTTGCCAGCACGGCAGTGGGCAAGGGCTTCTTCAGCAGCAGAACGCACCGCCAAAACATCCATCCCGTCCACCTGTATGCCCGGAATGCCATAGGCTTTGCCTCTATCGGCCAGCTCCTGGCCGGCGGCGGCGCGGGAAACAGATGTCCCCATTCCATATTGATTATTTTCAATCACAAAGATGACCGGCAAGCTCCATAAGGCGGCCATATTAAAGGTTTCATAGACCTGTCCCTGATTGGCGGCGCCATCGCCCAGATAGGCCATATTCACCCCGCCATCGCCTTTGAATTTATGGGCAAAGGCCAGACCAGCCCCAATCGGAACTTGCGCCGCCACTATCCCGTGCCCGCCAAAGAAATTTTTCTCGCGGCTAAACATATGCATCGAGCCGCCCTTGCCGCGCGAATAGCCATCCTTGCGGCCTGTCAGCTCGGCCATCACGCCGCCGGCATCCATATCACAGGCCAGCATATGACCATGATCGCGATAAGAGGTGACAACCGAATCTTCCGGGCGGGCAACTGATTGCATCCCGACCACGACCGCTTCCTGGCCGATATAGAGATGACAAAAACCGCCAATTTGCCCCATACCGTAAAGCTGGCCTGCCTTTTCTTCAAAGCGGCGGATCAGTACCATCTGGCGATACATTTCCAGCATCGCTTCGGCAGACGGTTTGTCATTGATTATGGATTTCGGGGGGCGTCCGCGTTTGCGTTCGGACTTTTTGCTCTCAGCTACTTTGCCAGCCATCTTGCCTTCCTCTATCTGAACATATGGGGCATTTCCCCATTTGACAGATAGGATGGCACAAGATTTTTTATTTTTGCAACAATTTTATTATGTTGATTTTATTGTTTATTTTTTGAATAAACTGAATTTTGGTTAACACCAGCTTTATATTAAAATTTCAATTTATCCATATCAATTGAAATTATGACATCATTTTCCGAATAAAGCCCTAATTGGGCGCGCGCTGTCTCGGCCAACATATCAGCATCTATCGCCCCTGCTCGAAGCAGCCGAATGCGGCTTTCCATCAGATTATTTTGCTTGTTCAGCAAGGCCAGCTCTTCCTGTGCCATCAATATCTCACGGTCAAGGCCACTTCGCGCAAGCAAGCCGCGCTCTCCGGCAATGGTATGAAATCCGAAAAATACAATGAGGGTTCCGATCAGCAAAAAACTGCCCGCATAGGAAAAAGGGCGACGCATAAATGCTTGCATATCCAGCCTACCTTAAAGCGTGTTGACGGCCAAAATTAGCCGATAATAAGGTCAGTGAATCAAATCCGAATCACGAGGTCAAGTAAAAAGCGAATCGCCGGATTCATTAAGGTTTTTTTAATATATTTTGTCAGCCTAAAGCTGGCCAGCTACCCTCAGGCAAACAAATTGCCAGCATAAACAGCCATTGGCCCCAGCTCTTCTTCTATACGCAAGAGCTGGTTATATTTGGCCAGCCTGTCAGAACGGGAAAGCGAGCCGGTTTTTATCTGGCCAGCATTGGTTGCTACAGACAAATCAGCGATAAAGCTATCTTCTGTCTCGCCGGAACGGTGCGAGATAATCACCCCGAAGCCTGCCTGTTTGGCCTGATAAATCGCGTCCATAGTTTCCGATAATGTACCAATCTGGTTTACTTTAATCAAAATCGCATTGCCGGCCTTTTCTGCAATGCCGCGCTGCAAGCGCACCGGGTTGGTAACATATAGGTCATCCCCGACAATTTGCACCCTATCGCCGATTGCGGCTGTCAGTGCTGTAAAGCCTTGCCAGTCATCTTCTGAAAGCGGGTCTTCGATAGAGACAATTGGATAGTCATCTGCCAGAGATTGCCACATCGCAACCATTTCCTCGCTACTCAGGGCGCGTCCCTCGCCTTGCAGATGATATTTACCATCCTGATAAAATTCGCTCGCCGCCGCATCCAGCGCGATGACCACATCACGCCCCAGCCCATAGCCAGCTGCCTCTACTGCCTCTGCGACGGCATCTGCGGCCTCTTTGGTGCTGTTAATGGCCGGGGCAAAGCCGCCCTCATCGCCTACCGCAACCGAAAGACCCTTTTTGCCCAAGCCGGATTTCAGGGCATGAAAAATCTCTGCCCCCATTCGTAAACCATCGCTAAAGCTGCCTGCCCCTACCGGCATAACCATAAATTCCTGAACATCCAGCGCATTATCGGCGTGCGCCCCGCCATTTAGGATATTCATCATCGGGGTCGGCAGAAGATAGGCGTGCACCCCGCCCAGATACCGCCACAAGGGCAGTTGGCACGACATGGCAGCGGCTCTGGCCGTTGCCAGGCTAACGCCCAGTATTGCATTTGCCCCCAGCCTGGATTTGTTTTCTGTCCCATCCAGCGTGATTAAATCTGCATCAATTTGTTTTTGATCCAGCGCATCTGCCCCGGAAAGCGCATCAAAAATCTCGGTATTAACAGCAGAGACCGCGCCCATCACCCCCTTGCCGCCATATTGGCCATTATCCCCATCGCGTAGCTCAACCGCTTCATAGGCGCCAGTGGACGCCCCGGAAGGCACAGCTGCACGTCCAGCACTACCATCTTCGAGAATAACATCCACCTCTACGGTTGGATTACCACGGCTATCCAGAATTTGACGGGCATGAATATCGATAATTTCAGACATATTTTCCTCTTTTTTAAAGACTATCTAGCCTTTGCTGGCGTCAGCAATTCTGGCAAGGGAGGTTAAAAGCGCAGGCATTTCATTCAGCGGGATCATATTTGGCCCATCTGACGGGGCATTATCCGGGTCGATGTGGCTTTCCATAAACAGCCCCTGTACACCAACCGCTACAGCCGCTCTGGCCAGAACCGGCACAAATTCGCGCTGGCCACCAGATGCCCCGCCCAGCCCGCCTGGCTGTTGAACAGAATGGGTAGCATCAAAAATCACCGGAAAGCCGATATCGGCCAGCTGTGGCAAGGCGCGCATATCCGAGACAAGCGTATTATAGCCAAAGCTGGTTCCGCGTTCGGTTAGTAAAATCCGCTTATTACCAGATTGGGCAACCTTTTCTGCAACATGGCGCATATCCCATGGCGCAAGAAACTGGCCTTTTTTGATATTTACCGCTGCCTTTGTTTTGGCGGCCGCGATCAGCAAGTCTGTCTGCCGGCATAAAAAGGCAGGGATTTGCAGGATATCCACCGCCTCTGCCACCATCGCGCATTGTTCTGGCAAATGCACGTCTGTCAGAACGGGACAGCCAATAGAATCGCGCACCGCGCCTAAAATTTCCAGCCCCTCATCCAGCCCAACCCCGCGCTGGGCGCCAAGCGAGGTTCGATTGGCCTTGTCAAAAGAGGATTTATACACAAAGCCAAATCCGGCTTGCATGGCGGCTTGCGCCAGTTTTTCGGCGTGCATCAACGCATGATCGCGCCCCTCAATCTGGCAGGGGCCGGCGATTAGCAACAAGGGCGCATCTGCCCCGGCTACAACCTTTCTGATGGTAACATCTTCCATATTCATGCCCTCCCAATAGGATGATATCCGACAGGATTCGATAGGCGTTTATCTAACGCGATAACCTGTCTTTAGACAAGGCGTGATTTTTCTCTGGCAGCGGCCACAAACCCGACAAAAAGCGGGTGCGGGCTAAATGGCTTTGATTTCAATTCCGGATGGAACTGCACTGCAACAAACCATGGATGATCTTCGCGCTCGACAATCTCTGGCAACAACCCGTCCGGTGACAGGCCGGACATTTTCAATCCGGCAGCTTCCAGCTTTTCGCGATAGGCGATATTCACCTCATAGCGGTGACGATGCCGCTCTTCAATATGTTCCTCGCCATAAAGGGATTTCGCAAGCGATCCTTCTGCCAATGTACAGGGATAGGCACCCAATCGCATCGTCCCGCCCAAATCATCGTCATCGGAACGGGTTTTGACCTCATTACCAGACACCCATTCGGTCATTAATCCAACAACCGGTTCGGAAGAAGGGCCAAATTCGGTAGAGCTGGCAGCACTTAACCCGGCCAGAGAGCGCGCTGTTTCCAGTACCGCCATTTGCATACCAAAACAAATGCCAAAATAAGGCAACTTTTGCTCGCGCGCAAAACGGATAGCCTCTATCTTGCCTTCCGAGCCGCGCTGGCCAAACCCGCCCGGCACCAGAATAGCAGACACATTATCCAGATGATGCAGATAGCTTTTTTTATCTGCCACTTCAAAAAGTTCGGAATCCAGCCATTTGATATTGACCTTTACCCGGTTGGCAATGCCGCCATGTGCCAGCGCCTCGCCAAGCGATTTATAGCTATCCTGCAGCGAGGTATATTTGCCCACAATCGCAATGGTGACCTCGCCTTCGGGATTGGAAACATTATGGGCAATATCGCGCCATGCGCTTAAATCAGGGGCCTTGCCTTGCAAGCCGAAATGAGTGCAGACCTGGCTATCCAGCCCCTGTTCATGATAGGCCAGCGGCACTTCATAGATATTATTGACATCTTCTGCCAATATCACCGCCTCGGGGCGCACATTACAGAACAGGCCAATTTTATCGCGCTGTTCCTTTGGCAGTTCATGCTCGGTACGACACAGTAAAATATCAGGCTGGATACCCACTGACTGCAATTCCTTGACCGAATGCTGGGTGGGTTTTGTTTTCAGCTCGCCTGCTGCCTTGATGAAGGGGATCAGGGTAACATGAACAAAACAGGTCTTATCGCGGCCCATCTCGTTCCCCAATTGGCGAATAGCTTCCAGAAAAGGCAGTGATTCAATATCCCCGACCGTGCCGCCAATCTCGCATAAAACGAAATCTTCATCATCCAAATCATTGGTAACAAACGCCTTGATTGCATCGGTAACATGGGGAATTACCTGAATGGTAGCGCCTAAATAATCGCCGCGCCGCTCTCTTGCCAGCACATCAGAATAAATTCGTCCCGTGGTCACATTATCTGTTTTGCGGGTATGAACGGCGGTAAAACGCTCATAATGGCCGAGGTCAAGGTCGGTTTCTGCCCCGTCATCAGTGACAAAAACCTCACCATGCTGGGTCGGTGACATGGTACCGGGATCGACATTTAAATAGGGGTCAAGCTTGCGAAGACGCACCTTATAGCCGCGCGCCTGTAGCAACGCCCCGAGCGCAGCAGACCCCAGCCCTTTGCCAAGAGACGACACAACCCCACCAGTAATAAAGATAAAACGAGTCACCGCTACCCCTCAAAACGTTGGTCGGTGTGGGGGCAGAACAGCATCGACATGAAAATTTCTAATTCCCTGTTGGGACAGCTGGGCCAGAAGGCGCAGTCACAGGCGCTGGTGTTGTGCTTAACACCTCATCCACGATAGAGGT
>Ga0181583_10004361_pt1 | contig 10384 bp, 8 predicted proteins | sample 071ome_31_FD_132461 | JGI IMG/M metagenome (GOLD analysis project Ga0181583, IMG submission 132461) | Coastal salt marsh microbial communities from the Groves Creek Marsh, Skidaway Island, Georgia - 071405CT metaG (megahit assembly) | ecosystem: Environmental > Aquatic > Marine > Intertidal zone... | reverse complement strand
TGCGCGCTTTGGTGCGCGCATCCTTTCGCGATAGCTGATAGGGTCTTTCATTGGACAGGTTCGGAATTTGTGCCCGCGCGTGATCCGCACGACTCAAATCCAAATCGCAGATATGTAAGGCGGGCGCGGCCGTGCCTGCATCCAACAAAATCTCGCCCCATGGCGCGACAATCATCGAATGACCATAGGTGCTGCGCCCATCTTCATGGCTGCCTGATTGAGCGGCGGCTACGATAAAACTGCCAGTCTCAATGGCACGGGCACGCAGCAGAACCTCCCAATGAGCTTGGCCCGTGGTCACTGTAAAGGCCGATGGCACAAAGATCATGCGCGCGCCCGCTTTAGCATAGTCGCGAAAGAGATGGGCAAAGCGGAGATCATAACACACGCTGATCCCCCACGCGCCCCAAGGGGTGTCGACCAACACCGCCTGATCCCCCGCGTCAAATCGGCTCGACTCTCCAATTGGGGCCTGCCCGTCCAGTGCGATATCAAACAGATGAATTTTATCATAGGCCGCGACCACATCCCCATCAGGCGCTATCAAAACAGCGTGATTACGGAATTTTTCTGCGCCTTCAGGTCGGATCGGTGTTGTGCCTGCTTGGATCCAAAGGTTGTGCCTGCGCGCCGCATTGCGCGCGGCATCCAGAAACGGATCTTCCGAAGCGGTCTTGACCTGTGCCAATGCTTTCTCACGATCGCGGGACATCAAACCCGCCACTTCAGGCAGACATAAAAGATCTGCGCCCGCTGCCGCCGCATCGCGTGCAAACTCTTGCATCACGGCGATATTTGGGGCGTGGGTCGTGGCAGAACACATCTGCCCAAGAGCCACACGCAGATGATCGGCAGCCTCGCTCATGACCCGCCTGCCTCGGCGCGGGCAATAAGGTTTGCAACCTCAGGGCCAAGTGCCTCGACCACCAAAGCCACGCCCTTGGCATTAGGGTGAATGCCATCGGGCTGCATCAAATCGCTCAATGCCTCTTGACGGTTACTTTCTGCGGCCGCGGCAATGGGCCCAAGAAAATCAAGCACAAGACTGGTCTCATATTGGGCCGCGAGATCGGGGTAAATCGCGTCAAATTCAGCCTTAAATACGGGGCCGTAATTGTTGGGCGCGGGCAAGCCCACCAAAAGAACAGGCAAATTGCGCGCAGATATTTTCTGCAAAATTGCCTCAAGGTTGGCGCGGCTGGTTGCAGGTGGAATGCCACGCAACAGGTCATTCCCCCCCAATGCCACGATCACGGCATCCACATCAGGGGTCAACGTCCAATCAATCCGAGACAGCCCCCCTGCGGTCGTGTCACCCGAGACACCCGCATTGACTACTTGTGCATCAAGACCTTGCTCATTGAGCCAATTTTGCAGCTGCGGCACAAAACCTTCGCCTTGGGGCAGGCCGTATCCTTGGGTCAGACTGTCGCCCAAGGCAACAACCTGCACCTGCGCGGCGCCCGTCTGTGGCAGCAGCATCAGCAGCACGCCAAAGAGCGCCGCCCAGACAGGCCGCCCCTTGCCGCAGCGCGGCAAAACCCCATATCGAGATGCAACCAAGTATGCGGGGTTATTGAACATGGCTGAAACCATCCTTTCGCTTGAAGACGCAGGTCTGTCCTTGATGGGCAATGCGGGCCCTGTCGATATCCTACATGGGGTGTCTTTGACGATAAGCAAAGGGGAAAGCGTCAGCCTCGTTGGGCCATCTGGTTCGGGCAAGTCCTCGCTCTTAATGTTGATGGGTGGATTAGAGCGCCCCACATCGGGCACAGTGCGTGCGCTTGATCATGATTTGGGGCGTATGGATGAAGATGCCTTAGCGCGGTTTCGCCGCAACCATATGAGCGTTGTTTTTCAATCTTTTCACCTGATCCCAACCATGACTGCGCTTGAGAATGTTGCAACGCCCCTTGAATTGGCAGGGGTGGCCGATGCGTTTGATCGGGCCGAGGCGGAACTGGCTTCGGTTGGCCTTGCGCATCGCGCGGAGCATTATCCTGCGCAAATGTCAGGCGGTGAACAACAGCGCGTGGCCTTGGCCCGTGCGGCAGCACCGCGCCCCTCGATCTTGTTGGCGGATGAACCGACAGGGAATTTGGACGCAACCAATGGGGCGCAGATCATGGACCTTCTGATGGATCTGCAAACCCGTCACGGGGCTACGCTGATCCTCGTCACCCATTCTTCGGAACTGGCCGCAAAATGTGACCGCATGGTCACCCTGCGCGATGGTCGGGTCGTGTCAGAAACACGCTCGCAAAAAGGATCGTGCATATGATCATGGCGTGGCGAATTGCGCAGCGCGAATTGCGCGCGCAATGGCGTGGGGGGTTGCGTGGTTTTCGCATTTTTCTCGCCTGTTTGATTTTGGGCGTGGCGGCTATCGGCACTGTTGGCACAGTGCGCAGCGCAATTGGCAATGGCTTGTCGCGTGAGGGGGCGGTGATCCTTGGCGGAGACGCTGAAATGGAATTCACCTATCGCGGCCCAAATGATGAAGAGCGCGCCTTTATGGCGGTAATCTCAACGGATCTCTCTGAGACCATCGAACTGCGGTCTATGGCGGGTTTCACGGGCCCAGAGGGGATGGATTACGCCCTGACCCAATTGCGGGCGGTCGATGCGGCCTATCCGCTCTATGGCGCGGCGGGTCTTATACCAGATCACCCGATCCAAGAGGCCATTTCAGCACAAAACGGCCTGCATGGCGCGGTGATGCAGCAAGTGCTGATTGATCGTTTGGGCATGCAAATTGGTGATGTCTTCACCATTGGAACAGCAGAATTTCAACTGCGCGCCGCCCTTGATGCAGAACCTGATGGCGCGGCAGGCGGCTTTGGCCTTGGCCCGCGCACCATCATATCGCTGGACGGATTAACCGCCTCAGGCCTGATCCAACCCGGCACACTATATGAAACCGAAGTGCGGCTGAAACTGCCCGAAGGGGCAAATTTCGATAGCTTGCGCAGTCAGATGGAGGCAGCTTTTCCCGAAGGCGGTATCCGCTGGCAAGACAGCCGCCGCGCGGCCCCGGGGGTGCAACGCTTTGTCGATCGTATCGGCACGTTCTTGGTGTTGGTTGGCCTCGCAGGTCTGGCCGTAGGTGGGGTTGGCATTGCTGCCGCAGTGCGGGCCTATTTGGAAAATCGTCTATCCACCATTGCAATCCTGAAAACCATCGGGGCCGAGGGGCATACGATCTTTGCCGCCTATCTGATCCAAATTATTATTTTGGGTGCCGTTGGCGTTGGCATGGGCGTGGTGCTTGGGGCGCTGTTGCCGCTTGTGGCGGCTCCGTTCTTGGCCCCGCATATGCCTGTGGATTTGAACATAACCATCGCCCCTGCTGCCCTTCTTGAGGCGGCGAGCTATGGCGCGCTGACGGCGTTAATCTTTACGCTGCTACCCTTGGCGCAAACCGAACGCCTGCGCGCCGCAGCAATCTTTCGAGATGCGGCAAGCCCAGCCATTGCCACCCCGCGCAAACGCTATATCGCAGCGCTGCTTGGCCTATGCGCCGCGCTCGTGGGACTGGCGCTATGGCGGTCTGGCGTGCCGATTTTGACGCTTGGCGCAGCAGGGGGGATTGCAGCAGCCCTTTTGATCCTATGGGTGGCTGCATGGGTGTTGCGCCGCGTCTTGCGCAATTTGGCGCGCGGGCGCGCCTTACGCGGACGGGTCATGTTGCGCGCGGCGCTCGCTGCGATTGCCGCCCCCCGTTCAGAAGCGACCGCGGTGATGATCTCGCTGGGTCTGGGCCTGTCAGTTCTGGCGGCGGTGGGGCAAATCTCGTCCAATCTACAAAATGCGATTGACCGCGACCTTCCCGAGGTTGCCCCCTCCTATTTCTTTGTCGATATCCAACCAAACCAGATTGACGCCTTTCTCACCCGCACGGCAAGCGACCCTGCGGTATCACGGGTGGAAACCGCGCCCATGCTGCGCGGCATCGTGACGGGGATCAACGGGCAAGACGCGCACGAAGTAGCAGGGGATCACTGGGTCGTGCGCGGGGATCGTGGCCTGACCTATCTGGACGAAGCCCCACCATCTGACCAAATCGTTGCAGGGCAATGGTGGGATCAAGGCTATGACGGGCCACCATTGATGGCCTTTGCCGCCGAAGAGGCCGCCGAATTAGGTGTCAGGCTTGGCGATCAGATCACTGTTAACGTTTTGGGGCGGGACATCACCGCGACCATTGCCGCGCTGCGTGAGGTTAATTTCTCGAATGCAGGGATTGGGTTTGTTATGACCCTCTCCTCTAACGCGCTTGCAGGCGCACCTCATACATACATCGCAACAGTCTATGCCGAAGAGTCCGCAGAAGCGCAGTTGTTGCGTGATATTGCGGGCGATGCCCCCAATATTACCGCCATTCGCATCCGTGATGCACTAGACCGCGTGGCCGAGGCGCTTGGGGCCATTGCAACGGCAACGTCCCTTGGCGCAGGCGTGACCCTGTTGACAGGATTGATCGTCTTAATCGGTGCGGCCGCATCGGGCGAACGGGCGCGCAGCTATGAGGCGGCACTTTTGAAAACCCTCGGCGCCTCGCGTGGGCAAATACTGTCATCCTTCGCCCTTCGTTCCGCATTGTTAGGGGCGATGGCGGGCTTGGTCGCCCTTGGCGCAGGCACGCTGGGAGGCTTTGCGGTCATGGAATTTGTGATGGAGGCGCCCTTTCAGTTTGATCTTACCTCGGCCATTCTCATCATTGGGGGCGGTGCCTTGGTCAGCCTTGCTGCGGGGCTTGGTTACGCATGGCGACCTTTGGCCATGCGCCCTGCGGGACGGTTGCGCGCGCGCGATTAAGCGCGCGGCCGCGCCGCAAATTTAGCCTTGCTTATGCACCCATATCCGCGCACATTTTAACCATGTTCAAACTGTTCAAGCGCACCCCCAAACCCACAGGACAGGCAGCCTTAGGTCAGGGCAAAGGCGGGCAACCGCGGCCTGAATTAGCAAGCTATATCGTGGGCGACCTTATGGGCTGCGCCAGTTTGCTTGAAGGCATTTTGGCGCGCATTGATGCCCATATCGGCAATAGTGGCGCAACAAATCCACAATTGGTTTTCGTTGGAAATTACCTGCACGCGGGCGGGCAAGGGTTAGCCACGCTCGACCGCCTGATGGATCTGACCCAAGAATTTCCAAATAACGTCACCTGTCTTTGCGGTGCGCAGGAACGGCTTTTGCTCGATAGTTTAGATGCGCCGGCGGTGCGACTTCAACGCTGGCTGCGTGCAGGGGCACCGCGATTTTTGCAGGAACTCAAGCTTGACCCGAACCCGCCCCCCGATGACTTGGTTGCACATTTATCAGAAGTCTTGGGGGAGGCGCGCATTACATGGTTAGCCAACCTGCCGTTGTTTTGGAAATCAGGCAGCTTGGCTGCAACCCATGCTGGCGCTGATCCGCATCATCCGCTTGACCAACAAAGCGGGCGCAATCTGATCTGGGGTCATCCTGAATTTGCCTATCGCCTGCGTGGAGATGGCCTATGGATAGCCCACGGCCATAACGCTGTCGACAGCGTAACCCAAGCGGAGGGGCGCATCGCGCTAAACACCCGCCCCGATGAAACAGGACGCCTAAGCGCCGTGGCAATTTTGCCCGATGGCAGCACCACCGAATTGCATACCTAAGAGAGAGGTGAGCGCGGACTAACCGGGGAGAGCTGATTAATCCGCGCTTTTAAGGAGAAATCGGGTGTCCCTCAGGGGTGACGGCAGGATCCCGTCAGGACACCCGAAACGCTTTGCCCATCTCAAACCACTGGAAGGGACTAACAACCAGAGACTTGGGCCTTGCGTGTAAATGGCCTTTGCGCGCGTGCCTTCGCATCGGCCCAATCAGGTTTGCGCCTGATCATGACCAAGATTTAGGGTCACCCTTGCTGAAAGAAAATATTGCATTACAACATATTTTGATAGGAAAAAACTAACGAGGCATCCGCCATGCCAATTCCAAAAATTCCGCTTACCTTGCGCCAACTTCGGTACTTGGTCGCGATTGAGGAAACGGGCCATTTCCGCCTAGCGGCAGAATCCTGTGGGATATCGCAACCCTCGCTCTCAGTGCAGATCAAAACCCTGGAGGAGGCATTATCCCTGACCCTGATTGAACGGGGGCGCGGGCCTGTCAAATTGACCCTAGCGGGACGCGAAGTTGTGGCGCGCGCGCGCGATATTTTGGACGCGACTCAAGCGATTGTTGATCTATCCGCAACCTTGCAAACGGGCCTCGCGGGCACATTGCGCCTTGGCACGTCCACCACGCTGGGGCCTTATCTGATGCCACATATCGTGGGCGATTTGCATCGCTCCCACCCTGATCTGCGCCTATATGTGCGCGAGGCGGCCCCACATGACCTTGCCCGTCAAATCAGCGAAGGGGGCCATGATCTGATCCTGACGCAATTGCCAATCCCTGGCGCGTCTTTGGTCACGGAGCGGTTGTTCCGAGAGCCCTTGGTCGTGGCAATCTCAGCCGATCATCCGCTCGCGCAGCGCAGCCAAATTGAGCCGCAAGACCTCAGCGGCGAAACAATCCTGTCACTGTCGCCGAATTATGCGCTGCATGATCAGATATCTGCACTTTGTGTTGAAACAGGGGCGACATTGTCGCGCGAATATGAGGGCACATCGCTTGATGCCCTACGCCAGATGGTTGCAATGGGGATGGGCGCCACGTTTTTGCCTGCGCTTTATGTTCGTTCTGAAATATTGGGGCGTGCGCAGGATGTTGCGGTAAGGCCTTTTAAGGGCAAGCGTTTTTCGCGCTCTATCGGGCTTGTATGGCGCTCAACCTCAGGGGCCAGCACTGCGCATCGGCAATTGGCCGATGTGATCCGCGGCTATGCGCGTCAATTGCCCGAACTGATCATCGAGGGCTAGGCGCGCCCTAATATCGCACCGCTTTTGCCGCGCTTGCGCCCTTCTGCCGCCGTTCTTGAGTGAAACAATCTGTCCCATAGAGGCTCAATGTTGAGCCGCAGTGTAAGAGGCGCCAGAGTGTGAATGAGCAGCAAGACGAAAACAATCAACAGCTAAGCCTTGCCGATTTAGAGGCGCTGAGTTTTGACAGCCTCAGCAGATTGTCGGCCAAAACACATCAAGCCAAACCCCTTGCACGCCGCATCGCCCGCGCCGAAGCCGAAGGACGCGCCCGCGCAGGCCTTCGCTATTTATTGCATTGCCTTGAGGATCTAGCGCTTGGTCGCTGTGATGGGGGGGCGATGCCGAAATTGCAGACCAGACACGGCGTGCGGTTACATTGTGACATCGCCAACGGCTTTTTGCCCGCGGCCTTTGATCTGGCCCTGCCCGAGTTTCTGCAGATCGCCGAGGCGGAAGGGACGGCCTGTTTGGCCTTTGCCAATGGTAATAGCCCAGGATTTCTGCCGCAGATAGCCGAAGACGTTGCGCGGCGCGGCTATGTGAGCTTGGCGCTATCGACCAACACGGCATGCATCAGCACAAACCCTCCTTTGCCCCCGACTTTGGGGGATAATCCAATGGCACTGGCAGTCCCTGACAAGCGCGGACAGGGTGTGTTGATTTTTGAACAAGGCCAAGCCGCGATATCGCGCGACACTGTGTTTGATCACACCAAATCAGGAACCACGCCGCCGCCCCACCTTGCGCTTGATGATCACGGGCGCGCCACGCAAAATCCCCGCGCGGCGATTGAGGGCAGCATCTTGCCTGTTCAGGGTAGCTACGGGTTCAATATTGCGGTAATGGTCGAAATTCTCGTGCTCAGCCTTGTTGGGGCGGGGGCCTCGGCCATGATCAGTGACCCTGATGATCCAAGCAGCGGGCCGCTGCGCATGGGGCATTGTCTTTTTGCCATCAAGCCGCAATCATACGGGCAGGTATCGGCGCTTGAGCAATTCACCCAAGCCCTTCTTGCCGATGCCCCCAACAGGTTGCAGGCGCTTTCGCGTGGGCAAAAATTTGAAACCGCGCTGACAGAAGGGGTCGCTGTGCCTCAGGCGCTATTGGAACGGATCATCGCCGCATGACGCGACCCGATCTTAAGGGGATCAGCCTCAAGAGCCTTGAGACCTTCGAGGTCATGGCGCGCACGGGATCGCTGTCCGATGCGGCAGAGGAGATGGGTCTATCCGTTCCCGCCGCCTCGCAACAACTGCGCAATTTATCTTTGGCGGTGGGGGTTGAATTGATTGACACCCGCAGGCGGCCTATTGGCCTGACACCTGCGGGGCGGTTGTTCCTAAAACGGGTGGAAGTGGCGCTTGGCGCGCTGCGTGCAGGGCAAAAAGATCTAAGCCGCCTAAACCTATCGGGCATATCCGCCCTTGGTCTTGGGGTTATTGATGATTTTGAAAATGATCTAACCCCACAATTGGCCGCACGTTTGGCCGAGACGCTCAGCGATTGTAAATTCCGCCTACAAACTGGGGCGAGCCACATCTTGCTGAATATGTTGGCCAAGCGGAACCTTGATATGATCATTTGCGCCGCACCGCAGACCGCGCCCGCAGATATCGTGGCGCACCCGATTGTGCAGGATCCCTATATTTTGGCCCTCCCAAAAGGATATGCCTTTGAGGGAAGGTTCGAAGATTTGGGCGGGCTTGCTTTTTTGGGTCGCGACCCCGCGCAGGTTATGGCGCAGCATATTGATGAGTATCTTCAGATGCATGATATGCAGGTTAGTCGCAGATTTGAGATCGACTCGAACCAATCCATTTCGGCCCTCGTGGCGGCAGGGCTTGGCTTCACCATCACAACACCCCTGAGCCTGATGCGGGGCGAGCGATTTGCGGATGGGATTGACACCTACCCCTTGCCGTCACCCGCGCAACCGCGCCAGATCATGCTCTATTGCAGTGATGACTGGACGGGCGCCATTCCCAGTGAAATGGCGAACCTGATCCGCGATCTTTCACAGAAGCTGTTCATCGCGCCAGCCCTGCAAAGGATGCCTTGGCTGGGGGCGGATTTCCGCGTGCTTTAGCGCCCTTAATTTCGGGTGACTCGCGCGCGGTTTTGGCCCTCCGTCAACCGATAATCAGGAAAAACACCACATGTTGGGGTTGCGCCGCAGCGCAGAATTTAGCGCTAACTCTCTAAAAACGCATAAATACAACCTATGGCTTAAATGCGCTCGCTACCAAACTAGGTATGTTTTCCACGGAAATTTTCGAAAATTGTTAATAAATTTACAAATTCCGCAACGCAGTGTAAATTTGTTACACAGAAATCGCAGAAATCAGGATGTATTCCTTCTGATACCAAAAACTTGTTGTAAACTGTTTGTGATTGACAGCGGTGTGCCTGATCGGGAAATCAGGCCAAGAATGGGGCCACTGTCGACTTTGCGAAACCGCCCAATGGAGGGGGCAAGGACGCAAAATTTGGGGATCGGGGAGGATCTGTTTTAGTCATTACATGAGCTGCGTTTGTGTCGTTTGTTTACGTTGAACAAGCACGAACCGCCATATTTCCACGAAGGGATCGGGGTGAGCGACACCCAAGCTGCGGCGCGGCACCCTTTGTCAAACGACATCCGCGCCGCCACCTTTGAGGGAGAACTACATTGCCAACGACTTCGAAATTCCCTGACCTTCTTGCTGGCGCGTATATTGGCGCGGATAAGTACACAGCAATGTATGAGGCCTCCATTTCCGATCCCGAGGCGTTTTGGGGCGAACAAGGCAAGCGCCTTGATTGGATCAAGCCCTACACCAAGGTCAAAAACACCTCCTTTGCCTATGATAATGTAGATATCCGTTGGTATGAGGACGGCACGCTGAACGTAGCGGCAAACTGCATTGATCGCCATTTGGCAACGCGCGGCGATCAGACCGCGATTTTGTTTGAACCAGACGATCCCAACGAAGCCGCGCAGCATATCACCTACGCACAGCTTGGCGATGAAGTGGGCCGTTTTGCCAACACCCTGAAATCATTGGGCGTTAAGCGCGGTGATCGTGTTGTTCTCTATTTGCCTATGATCCCCGAGGCAGCCTATGCCATGCTTGCCTGCGCGCGCATCGGCGCGATCCACTCCGTGGTCTTCGCGGGCTTCTCGCCTGACGCATTGGCAAATCGGATCAATGACTCGGAAGCACGGGTTGTCATCACTTCGGACGGCGCCCCCCGCGGCGGTCGTGTGACCGATCTGAAATCTAACGTGGATAAGGCGCTTTTGCATTGTGATGACCATGTGAAATGTTTGGTCGTGAAGCGCACAGGTCAAGATGTAACTTGGACCGATGGTCGCGATATCTGGTATCATGAGGCCTCTGCGGGCCAATCCACCGCCTGCCCTGCGGAAGAAATGAACGCTGAAGATCCGCTGTTCATTCTTTACACCTCGGGCTCAACGGGAAAGCCGAAGGGCG
>Ga0181583_10004348_pt1 | contig 10396 bp, 7 predicted proteins | sample 071ome_31_FD_132461 | JGI IMG/M metagenome (GOLD analysis project Ga0181583, IMG submission 132461) | Coastal salt marsh microbial communities from the Groves Creek Marsh, Skidaway Island, Georgia - 071405CT metaG (megahit assembly) | ecosystem: Environmental > Aquatic > Marine > Intertidal zone... | reverse complement strand
GTGTGCCCCCCGACAATGGCCGCTCCGGATTGTCCGGCGATCGACTGAACCCCATCCATGATTTCGGTAAGAGTTCTGGCCTGCAAAGCGGCACTCATCCGCTCAAGCGTCAGGCTGACCAGAACCGATTGGGGGGTCGCGCCCATCGCCCAGACATCACCCATTGCGTGCACTGTTGCGATTCGCGCCATGCGCCAAGGGTCGCTGTCGAAGCTGCGAAGGTGGTCTACGGTGATAACTTGCCGCTTGGTGCCGAAATCCAGCACCGCTGCGTCATCGCCTGCGTCCGTCAAAACGTCCGGGCGCGTCACCATTGGCAAAGCGTTCACCGCGCAAGACAGCGTGTCGGGGCCGACCTTGGCCCCACATCCACCGCAAAGGGGTTTGTCACCCAACACCTCGTCTACGCCCAAGGCCCTTTCCGGCAACGGGGCCGATGCCATCGCTGGCAAGAGCCGAAACTTGTCCATGAACTTCTGGTCAATCCGATCTTTCCAGCGCCAAAGGGCATGCCCTTGCGCCGTCATCGACGCTTTCTCGGCCAGTGCGCGTTTGCCACCCAATGAGATCAGCTTGAGATAGGTTTTCTGAGGTCGGAACGATCGCATCTGACCGCCGGTCAAGCGGGCGCGCAGATTGCGCAACAGAACCGGAGCTGCGCGAACCGCGTAAACGCCAGCCTTCGGGCGGGGGGCGTGGGTCAGATGTGCGCAATCCCCCGACGCAAACACGTCAGGATCATCAACACAGGCCAAGGTTCGATCGACCTTAATAAAGCCGTCCTGCAATGGCAGGTCCGTCGCCGCTACCCACTCGTGGGGTTTGGCTCCCGCCGACCCGCAGGTGAATGACGATGGGATCGTATTGCCGTCCTCTAAGATCACTGCAGCATCGGACACCCGCAAAATTCTGGCATTGAAAACTGTTGCGATCCCTGCTTGTTCCAGCGCTCGCCGCAGCTTGCGCTCGGTTGCCGGTTTCATGCCGCTCAGTGCTGACTGCGCCTCGATCAACGAAACTTGCGGCGTCACACCCACAGCTGTTAACGCATGTGACATGGCCATTGCCAGTTCTGCACCGCCAATACCCGCCCCGATCACAGCCACATCTGGCGACGCCTCCCCATGCGCGGCTTTTTCAAGAAAAGCCGCCCAACGCGAGGCATAGTGATCCAGCGGCTTCACCGGAATGCCGTGCTCGGGAAACCCGTCAATTTCGGGCATCCGCGAATGGATGCCAATGTCAATTGACGCAACATCATAAGCAATCGGCGGGCGCCCTTGGACCGTTACGGTTTTCGCCTGCCGGTCAATCGCTGTGGCTTCGCCAATGATCAACCGCGCGCCTGCAAAACGGCACAAGCGCACAAGATCAATATCCAGCTCATCCCGCGTGTAATGTCCGGCGATGTTACCCGGCAGCATTCCTGAATAGGCCGCCGTAGGTGCAGGATTAATGACCGTCAACCGCACCCCAGCCAAGGGCTTCATACCCCACATGCGCAAAACCAGCGCATGGCTGTGGCCACCTCCGATCAGAACCAGATCGCGGGTTAGCGGGATAAGCGGGGTCATACCTTCGTCCTGTGCCATGCCCCTTGGTCAATCTCGAAAAGCTGGACCTTTCGCAGGGCTTCATGTCTTCTGCTCCTATCGGAGGGGACGGATATGAGCAACGCAACACTTGAGGACAGAATATCACAAGCCCGCGGGGAACAACCCTGTGATCTGTTGCTAAAAGGCGGACAGGTTTTTGATGTTGTAACTGGTCACCTGATGCAGGCTGATGTTGCCATCTGCGGTGAATGGATCGTGGGTGTTGGAACAGGATACGAAGGCAAGGTAGAGCGGGATGTGTCTGGGCAGATACTTGTTCCCGGCTTCATTGACACCCACCTGCACATCGAAAGCTCGCTGGTTACACCATATGAATTCGACCGTTGTGTCTTGCCGCATGGCGTCACCACGGCCATTTGCGACCCGCATGAAATCTCGAATGTTTTGGGGACTGTGGGCATTGAGTATTTCCTGAAAGCGTCGGATCACACGTTGATGGATATTCGCGTACAACTCTCCAGTTGTGTGCCGTCTTCGCATATGGAGACCTCGGGTGCGTGCATTCTGGCGCAGGATTTGGCACCCTTTGTCGACCATCCCAAAAGCCTTGGCTTGGCCGAGTTCATGAACTTTCCCGGTGTGATCCACCGCGACGCAGAGGTGATGGAAAAGCTAAACCTGTTCCAAGGCCGTCACATTGACGGCCACGCCCCTCAACTTAGCGGCAACGACCTGAACGCTTATATCTGCGGCGGCATTCGCACCGAACACGAGGCGACAACAGCCGAGGAAGCTATAGAGAAACTGCAAAAGGGGATGCGCATCCTGATCCGCGAGGGATCGGTCTCTAAAGATCTGAACGCGCTTCAACCGGTTCTGACCGATCTGACCTCGGCTTATATGTGCCTGTGCACTGATGACCGAAACCCGCTGGACATCGCGGAAGAGGGGCATCTGGATTACATGATCCGAACCCTGATTGCCAAAGGCTGCACGCCTTTGTCTGCTTATCGTGCTGCAAGCCTTTCGGGGGCCGAAGCGTTCGGGCTAAAGGATCGCGGTCAAATTGCGCCCGGAAAGCGTGCGGATATTGTGGCCATCGGTCAGCTAGAAAACTGCGATGTGCAGTCCGTCATAGCCGGCGGCGTTACCGTTGACGACTCAGCCTTTGCATCTAGGGGCCACATCGAAGCCCCCGGTCGGAACAGCGTCAAACTCCGGCAAATACATCCTCAAGACTTCCGCCTAGCTGCGAACCAGTCGAAGACTGATGTGATCGGCATTGTCGAAGGTCGCATCATTACCGAGCACTTGCGTGAAGATGTTTCCGTATCGAACGGCGACAAGGCGCCAGACGTGTCGCGCGATCTCGCGCGGATTACTGTGATCGAACGTCACGGTAAAAACGGCAACATCGGCAACGGTCTGGTGCGTGGTTTCGAGATCAGGAAAGGCGCGATCGGCTCAACTGTTTGCCATGATCATCACAATGTCGCCGTGGTGGGGGTGAACTATGATGACATGGCCCTTGCCGCAAACCGTCTGCGCGACATCCAAGGCGGGTTTGTCGTTGTGGCCGACGGTCAGGTGATGGCAGAGCTATCCTTGCCGATAGCGGGCCTGATGAGTGATTTGCTATACGAGCAGGTTCACGACCATCTGGTTGATCTACGCCAAGCTGCGCAAGATATCGGCGTGACCCTAAAAGAGCCGTTCTTGCAACTGGCATTTCTTGCGCTTCCTGTGATCCCCGCACTGAAGATCACTGATCGCGGCATGGTGGATGTGAACAAGTTCGAAATTATCGCCTGATCACAGCATCGCCGGAATAACCTGATCCGGTGGGCGGTGCCCGTCGGCGAAGGTTTTGATGTTGATCAGAACCTTCTCGCCCATCTCGATTCGGCCTTCGACTGTGGCAGAGCCGATGTGCGGCAACAGCACGACATTATCCAACTCACGCAAACGCGGATTGATTTGGCGGCCACGTTCCAGAACATCCAGACCGGCGCCGCTGATTTCGCGGTTGCGCAGCATCCGTGTCAGGGCGTTTTCGTCGATCACCTCGCCGCGTGACGTGTTCACAATCACTGCATCGGGCTTCATCAGTTTCAAGCGTCGCGCGTTCATCAAGTGGAATGTCGAGGGCGTATGCGGACAGTTGATCGAGATAATGTCCATGCGGGCCACCATCTGATCCAGACTTTCCCAATAGGTTGCCTCTAGCGCTTGCTCGGTTTCTTCCCGCAGACGTTTGCGGTTGTGATAGTGAACCTGCATTCCGAACGCATGGGCGCGACGTGCAACAGCCTGACCAACGCGGCCCATGCCCAAAATGCCCAATCTACGACCTGCCAATCGTCCGCCCATTAAAGCGGTTGGCGACCAACCCTGCCAATTGCCCGACTGCATCACTGCCAAACCCTCGGGGATGCGGCGCACAACAGCCAAGATAAGCGCCATGGTCATATCAGCGGTGTCTTCCGTCACAACGTCCGGAGTGTTCGATACCAGAATGCCCCGCTGTCGGGCTGTGTGAACGTCGATGTGGTCAACGCCCGCCCCATAGTTGGCGATGAGTTTTAGCTTATCTCCGGCGGCAGCCAGCATCGGCGCATCAATCTGATCCATCAGGGTCGGCACAAGCACATCCGCAGATTTCATTGCCGCGACCAGTTCGTCCCGGGTCATGGCCGTATCATCTTCGCGCAGCGTTACATCGAAAAGCTCCGACAGGCGTGTCTCAATGGGTTCCGGTAAGCGGCGGGTGATGACAACTTTCAAACGCTCGGAGGGCATGCGAAGCTCCTATGGCTTTTCTTTTGCTTTCTCTTAGGGTCAAAGTGGCGCATAGCGAAGCGGGGTACAAGCACCCTTTGAAACATTATTACCCAGTGACGGAGCTTTGGCAGTGAGACGTGGCGTTCTTGCGGTTTTTCTTTCGGTTTTGATGGTCGTGTCTGGCGGCTTGTACGCGCAAGAGCGCGGCCCTGTGACGAATCTGCCAATGCCCAGATTCGTGTCAATCAAGGCCTCCGAGGCCAATGTCCGCCGCGGTCCCAGTCTGACGCATCGGGTGGATTGGGTGTTCAAAGCGCGTGACCTGCCTGTTGAAATCGTCGCCGAGCATGGCCACTGGCGCAAAGTTCGCGATCGCGACGGCGTGGGTGGATGGGTCCACCACGCGCTTTTGTCAGGGGTCAGAACGGCCCTTGTTGATGTGGATATGTCCGCGATGCGCACGCGCCCTGAGATCGGCGCCCCGATGCGGGCCCAGCTGGAACGGAATGTGGTTGGCCGCATTCAATCCTGCGACGGCACTTGGTGCCGTTTCGCAGCGGGGGGGTATCGTGGCTGGGTGCTCCAGACCGAAATCTGGGGCACCAAACCTGGCGAAGTGATCGAGTAAGAAGTCAGGCAGGGATGCGCTGACCCGTTTCGGTATCAAAGAACCGAAGCTCGTGTTTTGGAATGCCCAAACCCACTGTTTCACCCGAAATCGGGGTTTTGGCGGGAAGGCGCGCAGTCACCCTTTTTCCGGCCACATCAAACATCACGAACAGATCAGCGCCCGTGTGTTCGATCATTGTCGGAGTCACATGCAGGTCGTTCCCTGCCGTCAAAGCTTCGGGGCGAATACCCACCGAAACCGATGTGCGCTGGGCCAAAGCCGCCTTTGTATCGTCCGACAGTTCGATCTGTTGCCCATCTGCAAGCCGAAGCTGTGTCCCGGTCACATCAGCCGACAGAATGTTCATCGGTGGAGCCCCCATAAACTCGGCGACAAAGGTGTTTGCGGGCGAATTGTATATCTCGTCCGGTGTACCGACTTGCTGAACATATCCGTCCTTTAGAACAACAATTTTTGTTGCTAGCGTCATCGCCTCGACTTGATCGTGGGTCACGTAAACGATCGTGGTTCCAGTTGCATCGTGCAGGCGTTTGATCTCGGCGCGCATTTCCAGACGCAGCTTTGCGTCAAGGTTCGAAAGCGGCTCGTCAAATAAGAAAAGGGCTGGATCACGTACCAGTGCACGCCCCATGGCAACACGCTGACGTTGACCACCGGAAAGCTGGCTTGGTTTGCGGTCCAGCAGGTTTTGAATTTGCAAAAGAGATGCCGCAGCCCCCACCTTTTCGTCGATAACCGTTTTCGATTCGCGGCGAACTTTCATGCCAAAGGCCATGTTTTCGGCAACTGTCATGGTCGGATAAAGCGCATAGGATTGGAACACCATTGCGATGTCCCGATCTTTGGGGGGCAATTCCGTGACATCCCGCCCACCGATTTCGATGGCTCCGGCTGTTGTCGTTTCCAGCCCTGCGATGCAATTCAACAAAGTGGACTTGCCGCAGCCTGAGGGACCGACAAGCACCAGAAACTCGCCTGCCTTTGCGTCAACATTGATTTCGTGCAGAACCTGAACGTCGCCATAATCCTTTCGCAAACTGGAAATCTTTAGGTTTTGACCTGGTTTGATAGGGGTATTCATCGCTTTATCTCCAGTTTGTCCGGTCATTCCGCAGGGGCAGGGCCGGTCGAGTCGCGCACAATCAGTTCTGCGCGGGCTGTGTTTTGTAGGTCTTTGGCAGTTTTGCCCTCAAGCAACTCGCCGATCATGTCGGCCAAAGGCTGGCACGCGTCCCGCATCGGGGCGCGTGTTACCGTCAGGGGCGGATTAAATTCGATGGCGCGGGCCGTTGCGATGGCATCGTCATGGGCGACGACTGATACATCTTCCGGGCAGCGCAGCCCTTTTTGGCGCAGGCACTCATAAACTCCCGACGCAATCGGGGTCGAGGCGCAAAGAATCGCCGTTGGCGGATTTGGGGCGTCGAGCAATGTGTTTGCATAGTCATATCCGAAACGTTCGGATTGCGGACCGTTTTTAATCCAGTCGTCGCTGGCAGTAATGCCGAAAGAGGAAAGTGTCTCTAGGAACCCACGGCGGCGATCCCGCGCAAAGGCAAGATCAGCGGGACCATTCATGAATGCGATTCTCTTATGTCCCAAATTTGCTAGCAACTTGGTTGCATCAGCTGCGGCCGCGTAGTTGTCGATGTCGAAAAAAGCATACTCAACATCGCCAGTTTCCGCTTTGCCGTGAACTGCGAAGGGAACCCCTTTTTTCTCTAGATAAGCGATACGCGGATCATTGCGGGTCGGACCCTGAATAATAAACCCGTCCACAGCACTTTTTTGTAACAACCTTCGGTATGGCGCGATTTGATCATCGCCAATATCCACCTGAAAAATCAAATCGAGGTCTTTCTCGGCCAGACGATGTGACAATCCACCGGTTACTTCAAAAAAGGTCGGATCAGCCGTTTGCTGCGGGGATAGTTTCAGGACAACGCCAATCATTCCGGATCTTCCGGACACCAGCCGTTGGGCTGTTTTATTTGGACGGTAGTTCATACGCTGAGCCGCTTCAGACACCCGTCTTTTTGTTTTGACGTTTACCTCGGGGAAATCATTCAGGGCACGGCTAACCGTCGCCGGGGAAAGCCCCAGCTCGGTTGCTATGTCTTTGAGTGTTGCCATTGCGACGCCTTAAAAATTTTGCAAGCGTTTTGAGAAACGCGAATTATCGTGATCATATGCCCAGTAAAATATGAAATCAATAAATTAAAACGTTTTGAAAAATGAAATGACCTGTGTATGATCACCCCGAATCGGAATACTACTCATGGGTGACGTTGATGAACGATTGGTGGAAGGGTGCGGTGGTCTATCAGGTCTATCCGCGCAGTTATCAGGACGATAACGGCGACGGGGTGGGTGACCTAAAAGGGATCACTCGGCGCTTGCCGCATATTGCGTCTCTGGGCGCGGATGCGGTTTGGCTTAGCCCGATTTTCACCTCGCCGATGAAGGACATGGGGTATGACGTGTCCGACTATTGTGACATTGATCCGCAATTCGGCACATTGTCGGATTTTGATGATCTGATCGCAAAGGCCCACGATCTTGGTCTAAAAATCATCATTGATCAGGTGTTATCACACACGTCAAACGAGCATCCTTGGTTTAAGGAAAGCCGTTCATCCAAAGATAATGCGAAAGCCGACTGGTATGTCTGGGCTGAATGCAACGAAGACGGCACGCCGCCTAACAACTGGCCGTCGGTCTTTGGTGGCTCTGCGTGGGAGTGGGACACATCGCGCCGTCAGTATTACCTACACAACTTCCTGATCGAGCAGCCAGATCTGAATTTCCACAACACCGAGGTCCAAGACGCGCTTCTAGAGACAATGCGCTTCTGGCTGGACCGTGGTGTTGACGGTTTCCGCCTGGACACCGTTAACTTTTACTTCCACGACAAGCTTCTGCGCAACAACCCGCCCGAGCAGCGCGATGATCCGCGCCCCGAGGTGAACCTCTACGGGATGCAAGATCATATTTTCTCGAAAACCCAACCTGAAAACATCGGCTTCCTTCAGCGTATGCGCGCGCTGTTAGATGAATACGAAGGCCGTACAATGGTCGGTGAAGTGGGCGAAGGGCGCCGCGCGGTCGAGGTGATGGCCGAATACACCAAAGGGAACGACCGCCTTCACATGGCCTATTCCTTTGGCATGCTCAGCCCTGACTTCACAGCCAAACATTTCCGCAATCAAATTCAGGGCTTCTTTGATGGCGCGCCAGACGGTTGGCCATGCTGGAGCTTCTCAAACCACGATGTGAAGCGCCACGTGACGCGTTGGTTGCCTCATGCCGCAAGCCAGGATGCCGTCGCCAAGCAGGCGATTTCCATGCTGGTCGGGTTCGAGGGCACGTTAGGTATTTATCAAGGTGAAGAAACCGGTCAGCTTGAAACTGTGATGGAGTATCACGAGCTGACTGATCCACCGGGCATCCGTTTCTGGCCTGATGAAACTGGACGCGACGGATGCCGGACACCCATGGTCTGGGATGCCTCGGAAAATGGTGGCTTCAGCGATGTAAAGCCTTGGCTGCCTGTGAAAGCCCCGCAGCATGCGCGCAGCATTGCCTCGCAAGAGGGGCAGAAAGACAGCGTGCTTGAGCATTATCGCAGCGCTTTGTCTTTCCGCAAAGAGAACGAAACGCTGGTTTCCGGCAAGACCCGCTTCCTTGACGCGCCCGAGCCGATCCTTGCTTTCGTCCGGGGATCGGGCAGCGATGCCTTGCTTTGTGTTTACAACCTTTCGGCGGACACTGCCGAGATTTCGCTGACCGGGTTGGGTGACATGACCGGTCCAAGTCTTTTGGCGACGATTGATGGCAATGTGCTGTCGCTCGGGGCCAATGGCGCAGCTTTGATAAAGCCCGCCACCACTGGCGAAGCCTTTGCGCTTGCCGACTAAGAATTGCACCGCCGACGCGCAATCGCCGACGGTGCCTTAAAACCTTCAGGAGGAGAGAAACCATGAAGACGTTGAAAACTACTCTGGCAGCAGCACTGCTGACCACTGTCGCTGTTCCGGCATTTGCACTGGAAGAGGGCAAACTGACCATCTGGATGGGTGGCGACAAAGGCGACGCACAACTTGCAGAAATTGCTGCACAGTTCACCGCCGATTTGGGCGTAGAGGTGTCGGTCGAGGTTGCAGACCCTCTGACGGACAAATTCCAGCAAGCCGCAGCAACCGGCGACGGACCTGATATCGTTCTGTGGGCGCATGACCGTTTTGGCGAATGGGCCGCGGGCGGTCTGATCTCGCCGGTCAACCCGAGCGCAGACTTCCAGTCGGGCGTTCTGGACACCGCATGGGATGCCGTTTCGTTCGGCGGAAAAATCTGGGGCTACCCGGTTAACGTTGAAGCTATCGGGCTTGTTTACAACACCGACCTGATCGCCACCCCACCGGCATCTTTCGAAGAAATTGCTTCGATGGAAACACCGGAAGGCGTTGCGCCGATCCTTTGGGACTATAACAACACCTACTTCACCATGCCGATGCTGATGGCAAACGGTGGCTACGCGTTCCAGAAAAAAGACGGCGCGTTTGACGGTTCGGAAACCGGCGTGAACAACGAAGGCGCAATGATGGGCGGTAAAGCTCTTCGCGCATTGTTCGACAACGGCGTTCTGCCTGAAGGCGTAGATTATGGCGTCATGGACGGAGCAATGGCCAACGGTGAAGTCGCTATGGTCATCAACGGTCCTTGGTCATGGGCTGGCTACGAAGGCGCAGGCCGCAACATCGCAGTTGCTCCGATCCCAACCGTCAACGGTCAGGTATCACCGCCGTTCCTAGGTGTCACCGCGCTTGCAATCAACGCAGCGTCGCCAAACGCGGATCTCGCGGTTGAACTGATCGAGAACTACATCCTGACCGACGAAGGTCTGGCAGCGTGGAACGCAAACAGCAACCTGGGTGCGCTCGTCGACAAAACCGCTGGTGCGGCTCAGTCAGATCCGAAGGTCGTTGCAACCATTGCAAACGCAGCGGTTGGCGTCCCGATGCCGTCGAACCCTGAAATGGGTGCCTTCTGGGGTGCGATGGGTCCGGCTCTGGCCAACATCACTTCGGGTGCAGCTTCAGTTGAAGACGCTCTGAACGACGCTGCTGCGCGTATTCTGGGCGAGTAATTCCCCTTTCAAACGTGCGGGGCGCACAATGCGCCCCGCACATCTTTGACTTACCAGCGGAGTCCGGCTGATGACGACGATCACCACCGATGCTGTTTCCGACACGTCCTTTTCCCTATCCAACATAATCGGCAAAGCGCTGGTTTACGGCATGACACTGCTTCTGCTGTATGTGGCATGGGTGGTCTACATGGTCGGGCAGCCGATGTTCGGTGTGATAGTGATGCTTGTCGCGCTGGGCTTTTTCTTTGTTTTCGGCTTCCGCCGGTTTTACTTTGCGCG
>Ga0181583_10004334_pt1 | contig 10413 bp, 9 predicted proteins | sample 071ome_31_FD_132461 | JGI IMG/M metagenome (GOLD analysis project Ga0181583, IMG submission 132461) | Coastal salt marsh microbial communities from the Groves Creek Marsh, Skidaway Island, Georgia - 071405CT metaG (megahit assembly) | ecosystem: Environmental > Aquatic > Marine > Intertidal zone... | reverse complement strand
TTTTACAACAGGTGAGAAAGAAACGCGCGCGTGGACGGTAAAGAATGGGTCTACAGCACCCCAAGCTGCTGGTGTTATTCATACGGATTTTGAAAAGGGGTTTATAAAAGCAGAAACGGTGCACTACGAAGATTTTGTGAGTTGTGGTGGGTTCTCTGGAGCAAAGGAGAAAGGACTTTGGCAACTTGAGGGCAAAGACTATGTAGTTCAAGAGGGAGATGTGATGGTCTTTAAGTTCAACGTCTGATGGACGCATAGTAGGCTTAGTTCTCACAAAAGTCGAAGATGACGCCATGACTGCCTAGCACAGGTGTTTTCGGAGTCCAACCGAAGTTGTAGTCAGCACAGCCCAAATCTCGCAGTGCTGAGCTTCCAACATCAAGGCAATGTTTAGGGTGACGAACTTTCAACTTTTGCAGGACGTGTTCAACATCAGTCGACATAAGATAGCTCTGCGCATAGATAAAATGAATTAAGAGAAAAGCAACTTGTGAAGCACATGAGAGTTTTTACCTTGACATCTACGTTTCTTACCGCCATATTTCTCACTAAGATACAACATTGGCGCAGAACTTTAGCGTCATCACAAGACCGCATGATTTTCAAAATTTCGTTGATTCCACCGTGGGCATGTATCGTGCTCACAGCAACCAGATTCCGAAGTGTTAAAGATGCAAACCCCCCAACCACATTTTCGAGGAGTTGAATCTCTACACATATTATTGTAAGATAGATGCTGGTGTTGACACTACTGAAGTCACCTTGATGATCACACTTCAACAACGAGACGAAAGATGAAATGATATTCATATCCATGAGCTTTGATTTCCACATATCAGACATCAAGAGTTGTCGAATGCACCTGCAGCATTTTGTAAGAAGCATACCGCTTTGCCTACTCTGAATGACTTCCTGCGTCGAGTTAGGGTCAATATTGATAAATTCAGCGTTTATAATTGAATTCTTACCATCAAAGTGTTAACGGTCTCAATTTCAACACTTCTACAGATACTCTCACATACTAGCAAATATGATAGCTGGAAACACGAAGTCAAGTGTTAGAATTGGGGAGTGAAACACCTCACCAGTTCAATTAACGTGACGAGTGGCTGCACTTGCTCTTGCTGTACCCACATCCTGATCGCTGCAGAAAAAGTCAAATTTATGTACGACCAATATCATATAAAATACCCAGATCCAGTTTTCTCAGCAACCCTTTCTCATGCAACACTAACGCATGCCGATTCTTGATACTTACCAATGAAGTTTTATCGTCATCTGTCACGAGGGCGATCAACAATTTACAAGTTGATTGGACGACATCAGGGTCAGCAGATTCAATGCCCTCACTTACAGTTAAGTACTTCTTCTGTGTGTATAATTTGTAAGCGTTTTAGGCCACGAATACAACAAAGATCTCACCGCTAATAACGTTTCTTTCAGAATAGTTTGACCGACAATAGCTTTTGAAAAGAAATTATTGAGCTCCGCGGCAAACTCAGCCTTTGAACAACACATGAAAAAGCGCTCCAAAGAGTCAGGTGCCTGAAGAAAGCGTGCTACTAAGCAACGGTTCGCATGTGTCACCATAAGCACTACACACGATTCATGTGAAAGTTGAACGTTTAGTAGATACAAATACCTGTGAGACACGCCAATATCTTCTCAATGTATACAGAAGATAACGAGGAACTGCAAACACCCAGAAGAGTAGTGACCTCTTTCTCTCCCACCATAGACACTAAGTTGAAGTCAGGCGAACCGCGACCACTTGACGAACAGAGCGAGGAAAACTGATCGAGTGAAGCACATATTTGATTCGTTTGTCGTTGATCTTTTTCGTGAGAGTCGCTTGTTTGAAATTCTTTGAGGACACCAAGCGACCTCGAAAATGCGTCCAAAGCTACTTCTCGTGAAGCACTTTTCCGTCCGCCGACTGTTTTCTCCCCTTGTTTTAAGTCAACGAATGAAAGATCGAACCCTTGCAACACAAATTCATCGATGGCTTCTTTTCTGGCTGTTATTGCATCAGAGCCAAAATTTTGGACATAGAAAGTAACAGCCTCATCAAAAGCCGCCTGTCTGTGTTGAGCCTACGGTATTCAGTGGGCAAGATCTAACGAACCTGAGTTAGTTGACTCTGCATTCTTTCGTTGAACTTTGGAGAATACAAGTATTCTGGTCGAATCAAAGTTCGAGGAAGGACTTTGTCGCTGTTGTTAGGAGTTAAGGCCACTCGTTCCAGGTCTGGACCGAGAGGCAAAAACACTGAAACGTCGGTGGGATTGGGAGGGCGTTTAATAGATGTTAAATACGATGTATGCGAGCGCTAAAAAGTTGCTTCAAGGTGAGATTTAGCCACGCCCACGCCCCATAGTTAAGGTGGGCTCCTGTAGAAATTTCGACGAGTCACGACTCTACTCATTCATTTATGGTTGGAGAAGTAGTATCTGTAGTGCCGTTGCCCAACCTAGTCTGGCAGGGGAGCGGAGTCTCCGCTCCCCAGGGGAGCCTCCCCTGCAGTGAAGGAGACATACAGCGCGACAAGCCCAAGGTATCCGCAATTCAAGATTTTGACTGCAAGATATAGCTTGAATGGGACAACTTTGACGTGGTCTGACCACGTGCGCTTCTCTTACGGGATCTTCGACCTCAACGGTCGAGCGTTGTGTGGCGCGCGCCAGGCTCGAGTGACTGAATTCTTGGTAGGAGACTTGGAAGAAACGCGCTTCAGAGAAGGAGATATCAAGTCCTTGAGTTAGCGAACTGTTTGTTCACGAAAGCTTAGGTCGATCTCTCTCGCTTGTTGAAGGCGGGTAGCCGTGACCAGCCAATTTAGGCAACTAAAGTGTAGCCAGACTATCTGTTGGTATATGTACTCGTGCAGTGCAGTTGCAAAGTCTTGTATTGACATGAGTGGGGTAATAATTGCTGATCCATGGACGTTTGATCAGTCATGGTGCAGAAAGCAGTTGAGGACGAATACAAAAAGGCTCTATCAGCTTCAGAGGTTCAACATAGCAGGAGAAGAACTTGAAGGCTTCTCAAAACTATTTTGTCTTGCGGAGAACGACTTATTGGGGTCCTTCAAAAAGTTTTCAAAAGGGATAGAAATAGGGCAGAGTATTTCCGGTCTTTACGACCTCGATGCAACGCGATATTTTGACTTTCTATTCGCTTTTACTTTACTTGAACACACTCCGATTCGGAGTAGATGCCTTGAATTAGTCTGGTGGCACTCAAGCAGCTCTAGTGCTATTATTGGATTTCGTGTACTCCGTCTCCTCTGTTCAACGAAGCGAGTAGATCTTGAGAAACTGATTGATCATATCGTGGTGAGACGAAGCGGTGCCTTGGAGGAACTGTATCGGTACTTGCTTGTAAGTGAATCTTCATTTCATGCCAATGTCACACTATCGAAGGGTGGTAGGGTTGTCTCAGCAGATGATTTAGACGCGATTGGTTTGAAGCTATTTTTGAATTCGTCAAAGGGAGAAAGTTGGTGTTCTTATCAGGCAGCTCTAGAACGTTTTGCAAAACTTGGTGGTGGTATTTTTGATCTACCGAAGCTTCGAAGAGATGTATGTCGTCAGTTGAAACTTGTTCTCGGCGAATATTTTCACCGCGATCACTTTCACCTTGATCAAAGCAGGAAACCGATCGAAGCGAAAACTAAAATTCTGCAACTTGCATTTATCCTTGGGCCATATATCTGTTCTGATGCATCCTTGTTGGCCAGCCTCCTTACTTGCTTACGAGATATTGTGTTTCAGAATCCTAAAGAGTTGGAGGTCATTGAATCCGTTGTTTCTTCGTGCATCATTCCAGGCCTGGCTTTTCTTAAGCCTAATCCTGCAATTTGTGAACTGACATGGGAACTACTTAAAGGGCTACCTGTCTCGGCCCGCAGTAAAATTTACAAGTATGCAAGCAGTACACCACGCGTAGCACAGTTAGGAGAAATTCAGAAAGTGGCCCAGAAGTCAGTACAGAGACTCCTACGACGGCTTTCGAATGAAAACACGAAATTGCACGGTCGTAAGCTTAGTAAGCTTGCCTTATGTCATCCTTGCACCGTTGTGAGCACAGTCATACAGCAAATTGAAGCGTATCCAAACATGATTGAAACGGTCGTAGATGCACTCAAATACTGTGATAGCTTGACCCATGACGTTTTGATGTGTTTACTACTTGCACGGTTTTCAGGGACGAAATCGAAACTGAAAGAAGATGGTCAGAACTTAGCGCTTTGGTTTTCGGCTCTGTGTTCGTTTTACGGCGCGCTCAACAAGCGGTATGACCAGGCTGAGCTTGGTGCTGTCTTGTATTATATTTATGAAAGCTCGCGAGATGGATGTGTCTTATCTCTCTTCATCATGAAGGATCTTATTTTGAAAATGGCGTCTATAGATGTTGTACAGGATATTAGTACAACTGAAATAGAGCGTCTGGCTGGAGGTGAAGAGCTTAACAAAGCGAATCCATTTACCCCATATCGAAAGAAAATCACAAAAAGTATGTTGAGACTGCGGAATGCGTTGAAAGACGTCAAGTACACGGAGGATTTAACGATTCCACTGCTCACAGTTATGGTAAATTGCCGTTCAAATATCATTTTTAAATCATCGAATTCTCAGCTAAAGTTTCTCAGTCAGTTACACGACGAATGTCATGCAATACTACTGCAATATGTGGCTTTCCTGCAGACAGTTTATAGTCCATCCGAGTATGAGAAGTTGCTTCCACCGCTTCACTCCTTTCTTGAACAAAAAATAGAACCAGCTTTAGTCTTCCATATTTATCGTCCTCTATTGCAACGGATATTTATTGAGGCGTTCATGTGTCCACAAAATGAAAGGGGGAACCGCGATGCGCTGGAAAGTTGGTACAAGTTAACGAGGGTGATAGAAAATGGTTCGTTGCCGGATTTGTGGGCGGTCATATCACCTGAATTTTATCTAGTCTTCTGGACCTTTGAGGTGGGAGACGTGTACGTGCCAACGCAAATGTATAGAAAGAGTTGTGTACCAAACGTCGAGATTGATGCGTGCGTTGAACACAAGCTGACGGCAAAATTCCAATCTACTAGGGCTCGTGGTGAAGGGGTGGGTACTCAGTTGTCCGAAGAACTTAGGAATCGTGTTAGCAGTGCTGCCCGCCATAAGGAATATATCACCCATAATGCACCGAAGTGGATCAGAACAGAACATACAAGCACAGCTGCAGCTGCTATTCTGTGCAACTGTGTTCTTCCAAGGTGCAAGGTATCGCATATAGATGCCTTATACAGCTCGAAGTTCATGTATGTTTTCGGTAGTGCAAGTATACCAACATTCAGTGCTCTTCAATATTTTGACCACATGTTTTCCCTTACGTCACATCATACGTATGCATGTAGTCAGTTTGAAAGTAAATTTTTTGCTACTTTCTTGGAGTCTACTCTCCAGGAACTTGTCCGATTGAGAAACATTGAAGTTTACAGTGCAGACTCTCCAGACGTGCTTCAAATTCGTAACTACTTACGACAAGCAGACATCGAGACAAGTTTCAATGATTTCTTGAAAATAGTGTTCAAGTGGGAACATCGGCTCACGAAGGGAATTCTTCATAACTTGAAGAGAAATGATTACATGCAAGTATCTAATTCCCTTTATCTTTTGATTAACATTGTAGAAACCTATCCTTTCACGGGGTCTCTGGGCGAGATCATTTACAGACAAGTTAAACGCATTAATTTGACAGAGAAGAGAGGCGATATCATGACCATATCGAGCCGGTATCTATCACTTTTAGATGCACGACGAAGTAAGTGGACAAATGCGCCCCGTAATATTGGATGAAAAAAAAACTGTGCCCGTGTGTATGCACGTATAACTTGCTGTGGTTCCAGTCATTATCTATTTTCATCTTACAAAGGACACTTTATCATGCAGAGTTTCAAACATCTTTGTCTTTCAGGCAGGGAAAAGTGTGAAAACGCTATTGCTAGTTGCATCTGGTCATCCTCACGTGCAGCTCTAGCGAGTTCAGCCACAGAAAACAATTTTGCCCTTGCCATTGAAAGCATTTGCTCTTTCTTGTGTGGCAAAGAATTGTCAGCCAACCATTTACTCAAACACTTCAGTTGTTCAAATTGGCTGACTTGCGTTCTACAAGCAACAGTAGCAAAATTGTATCGCACTTCTGTATCTGCTACTGCTTTCCTTGCATCATCAATCCACACCTTGCGAGCATGGATGTCAACATCAGTTGCAGCCAAGATCCCCCTAAAAATAGCAACGACCCGAACTATCATGAAAACATCTTTAGGGATGGAGTTTATGCGTATGGCTCGTAGCTCTGGAGGAAACTCTGGATCTAGTGGTGACAGACGAGCTTCGGGCAAGTCCATGCGCGTGTCAAATAATATTGAAGCGATCGTCTTAATCAGTACCGGGTCTTCAGTCGTGAAATGTACTTTCAAGTATCGTAGTACTCCAATTAAATCGTCAGACTCATCATGCAAAGCGATGACAAGATGTGCGAAGAGAATTCGTGTTTCATCCGGTAATATTTTCACTTGTCCAAAATCTAGAAGTGCCAAATTGTGAGATTCTTGAAAGAGGATATTGCCAGGATGCGGATCGCTATGAAATATACCCAGCTTGAACAATTGGTATCCAAAACACTCAATTAGGTTAAACAGGCTGTTGTGCATTTGTTGCTTGCGTGATACAGACATACTGTCAAGAGGTGAAGTGAGAATATATGATGCTAGTGTATCACCTTCAGCAAAGGTCATTGTCAAAACTCTCCCCGTACACAGATCTTCAATAGGCACTGGAATGTGTATCTTTGAGTAATTTTGTCTTATACATTGACCCATGACGCTCAACATTCGTCTCTCGCGAAAAAAATCAAATTCAAGAGGGACCTGTGGTGACATTCCTCAGGTAAAACGGTTCAAAAGAAAGCGAAAGCTAGTTTCCACCTCACCTGTTTGGAATATTCAATGAGGATGTTGGTGTGGTCAAATGGCAGGAAAATGTGCAATTTATCAAGCAATCTCGATACAAATAGCATCGAACTCATGTCGAAACGCATCAGTTTTCTGTTGTGGAGATTTTGAACCTTTATAGCGACACACTCACCGTCAACGGTGATCGCCTTGTGTACCTGTGCTATTGTCGCTGAGCCGATCGGAACTTCTTCAAAGTGACGGCAAACAGATGATAGAGAAGTACTCCATTCACTTTCTAATATTTTCTTGACTTGTATCACAGACATTGGGTCACAGTCATCCAAGACACAGCTTAAAGCAACAATATATTGCTTAGGTAGAAGATCTGCTTTCGTAGCAAATACCTGTGCTACCTAGATCAACTGTGAGTTAATGTGGTTTAAATCCGTAACACAATTTACTTTCAGGTAGAATCCAGAAAGATCCATTATTGCAGTTTTGGTCAGCTCTGCACCCCAGCTATGCCGGTTGCTCCAAACTTCCTATCATGCTAATGAGTTTTCAAAAATAAGGTTAATAAAATCGTACAGTTATCTCAGCATGCGAATTCAGCTTTCTAGTTTGCCTGCTCATCAAATATTATTAGTGTGCTGGTGATGAGAAAATAAAGAAGTCATACCATAATGATGTCTTGGCATACCCCAGACCAAGCTTCAAGAGAAAATGATAGAACCTCAGCGTCCTCAATGCTCCGGGCAGAAAAAGACGACATAGGACGTGCAGAACCTCGACATATCTCAGAGACATGTTATACATTTTGATGTCTTAGTCACACCTCGACATTGATCTGCTCCCGCCAAAATTGACTCCTGTTTACCTTGCGAAGAGCTCCTCGAAGTAGTGGTATTGCAAACACTGCTTTGGCTTCTACGTTTCCCAGATTAGTACCAGTCTTCGTTTCAGTACAACGAGTGGAACGTAGCAAGCCTATACATGAAAGAATTTTGTATGTTCCTTTGATAGATACACGTTGTAAGGAAGTGGAGAGCTACAAGACAAATCTTACCTGGTGCCAAGATCTTGCCAACCAGTAAGCCACTCGAACGGAGCAGCGCGGCCAATACATTAGATTTATGGTGAATGAGTGCGCCAAGCATTTATTTGGCGCGGGACCGGCCTCTAACTACCTCCGTTTTCCCGTTACTATTTTCCTGTTAGACCGGTCAACGCTTTGAACTCTACCGCAACTCGGATACGAGACGTGAATACTGATTTCGACGCCGTGTATCTCATCGAGCAGCCCCTCACTTCTGTGCCCTTGAACGAGACAACAAGCTGTTGAAAGGCCGCCCTCGTCGAGTTACGTGGTTACTTAAGGCAACGTTGCGCTTCACTGGCGACAACGTGCGTCGCACGTGCGTCGCACGTGCGTCGCACGTCGTGCGAAAAGGTTGCTTGGGCAGCGCGTGCCCGGCTAGCAACTTCTATCCCCCTATTATTAGACCTTATTAGACCTGCTAAACCGACGAGCATAAACGTTGTGCTAAAGTATGTGCTACAAATGCGCGCGCGACTGCGACTGGTTGGTATCCTCGTAGCATAGATATCTTCACCATACTTTTAGAAGTTCAAGTACTATCTTCTCTACAAGTTTGTACAAATTTGTTGATCAAACCCTCGTGAACTAGTAGACAGCGAAAGAGCCCAACTTGGTGCTGGACGGGCCCGAGCTACGCGTACGGCGGCAGAGCAGTTCGCCAGACTTTGAACAAGTACACATCTGGGCGAAATATTCTTTCCGGTTACCGTCATAGCATCAATACTGCGTATAAAATGCGAAGTCTTCAACTAAAACGGGATGTGTACTGCGGTCGTGCGAATCCCTCAAGGACGTCGTTTAGCTCAAACTCGCGCCGATGGAACGCGAGTGAAGCTCACTCATCACGTGGATCGAAAGATATGATAACAACGGAATTTGTGCGACGGCACGTTTTGAATTTAGAGCCTTACGTACCAATCGTACCATTTGAAGTACTCTCAGGTGAAACTGTGTCTGTGCTCTCACTGTGTGGACTAAGTAGGTTTGTACCAGAACAACTTCAGCGTCCCACAGATGAAATCGTCAAACTTGATGCTAACGAAAACCCTTACGGCCCGCCACCTGGTTGAGTACCATTCTAAAGCGTTGAATTTTACTAAAAAGCACTCGACAGAGGTTTACAATGCGCTCAAGAATATTAGGTATCCTCACATATATCCTGACCCAGAGTCAAGAAGACTCCGTGCGTGCTTGGTAAGCATGCATAGCTTGAATTCGGGGATGACTCACTTTCAATCGTTTCGTAGGCAATTGAATGTGGAGTTCCAAAAGAAAATTTGTTGGTCGGATGTGGAGCAGATGAGGTATGATCTTCTTATTACACATACATTTGACTTCCAGAGAATACTTATCGTTTTCAGCTCATAGACTTGCTGCTACGGGTTGTACTGGAACCTGGGGATAAGATAATAAATACTCCGCCAACCTTCGGAATGTACTCATTTGATTGCAGTATAAACGGTAAGTCCATTCTTTCACTCCAGATGTTTTACAAAGTATTGACTTTGGACCAGCCGGTTGTGTTATCGATATACGTCGTGGACCTGCACCAGACTTTAGAATAGATGTTGAAGGAATAGAGGAAGCTGTGGCAGCTCATAATCCAAAGCTCCTGTTTTTAACTTCTCCCAACAATCCAGATGGAAGTATGCTTGCTGAAGAGGACTTACTGCGTCTACTTGCACTTCCAGTTCTCATCGTGTTAGATGAAGCGTACATCGAGTTCAGTGCACGAACAAGCTACATCACTGAAGTACCAAGACGCAAGAATCTTATAGTGCTTCGTACGTTCAGTAAACGTGCTGGTCTCGCAGGTAAACGAGATGTTTGATTGCTCTGCATCACGTCGTTGAACTAAATTTTTCAAGGTTTGAGGGTTGGGTATGGGGCTTTCCCTTCTGAGTTGATAGAGTATATTTGGCGCGTCAAGCAGCCATATAATGTATCTGCCATTGCCGAGGAGACCGCACTGGCAGCGTTATCAAATCCAGCGTACTTGAAGGTAATTATCCTTTTATAGACTCATTTGAAGCAATTCACGCATGATATCACAGGACGTTCGTGATAAAATCGTGATCGAAAGAGAAAGATTGTTTGATGCACTTACTACTTTTGAGTTCCTTGAGCCATTCCCTTCTGAGTCAAATTTTATTTTATGTCGGTATGTCAATTTTTCATTGATTCGATTTCCGTGATGTCACACACTTTTAGAGTCAAGGGAATGAGTGCTAAGGATGTAAAAAGTGCTTTACTATCGCATGGTGTTGTCATCCGCTACTATGCCTCACCCCTGGAAATATCGGACTGCATTCGTATTTCTGTTGGTAGGCCGTCAGATACAGACGCAATCATTCTGGCTCTTTCTTCCATTTCG
>Ga0181583_10004329_pt1 | contig 10416 bp, 6 predicted proteins | sample 071ome_31_FD_132461 | JGI IMG/M metagenome (GOLD analysis project Ga0181583, IMG submission 132461) | Coastal salt marsh microbial communities from the Groves Creek Marsh, Skidaway Island, Georgia - 071405CT metaG (megahit assembly) | ecosystem: Environmental > Aquatic > Marine > Intertidal zone... | reverse complement strand
CCCTGCGGCGTGGCGGCGGAAAACTTGATCGGCCCCCCCACCTTCGCCCCGGGGGCGGCGGGGGCCTGGCCGAGGGGGGTATACCCCCCGGGGATCAGGGGGGGCTCCCACTGGGACTTGAGCGGGGGGGGGGGGGGGGGGAGAGGGAGGGCTCCTTCCTGGGCATGGCTCGCCCCGGTGGGCCACCCGGTCTCGCTCGCCGCCCGAATCGGGTGCCAGGGCGACAGTATCGCTGATACTTTCGCGACGGACGCGTCGATCGGTCTCAGATAACCCCCCTCGCGGCGCGGGAGGTCGAAACGTGGGGGCAGGACGGTCGCTCACCTTACGCACTGAGTCGTTCGAGGCGCGCAGCATGAGCTCCCGCTGGAACGCCACCTGGTGCCACCGCTGGAGGATACCGGCCTTGTCCTTGAGCGCGAGGACGTCCTTCACAAACTTGGACACCGCCCCGCTGTTGGAGGAGGACGGGGTCTCGAGGGCCTCTACGCTGGTCTGCACTTGGGGCGCGCGGGAGGGATCGCTGAGTGGGTGCGGGGGTCGATGATGGTGACATCGCGGCCATCGAGATTCGCGTGGATGCGGGTTGGGGGAGCATTGGCCGCATGGGCTGCTGTGGAGGGGGGTAGCGCACCTTGAAGGACTCCACGGCCTCCATCTCCTTCACCGCCGTGTAGACCATCGGGTCGACGTTCGCGCGGGAGGCCTCCGCGTCCCAGGACTCGTACTTGGCGCGCTGGGCGGCCCAGAAGGAGTCGTGCTCCTTGTCGCGGGTCTGGTCGGCAGCGTACGCCTTCTTCTTGTTGGCGAGGTTCTCCTTCTCCACGCTTTTCACGAACTCCTCAAGCCTGCCGACGGCCTGGGGGGCGGCAGCGAAAGCCCTCTTAGAGCCGCCGATCCCCTCGAAGAGCCCCGTGAGGGACGCCTGCGGCGCGGAGAGCGCGAGGTTCCGACGGGTTTCGATCGCGGGTCCCGGGGGATGCGCTGCGTCCCGGATGCCCGTTTTCGGGGGGTATTGTGACGAAAATACGAGGTATACGCCCGTTGAATCGATACTCACCAGCCTTCCGGCGTTCCTAAGCGACATATTCGCAAACTGAAGGTCCCAGCCCTGGAGAACTGAAGAACGAGACAGCTGTCGAGCCGTTCCTGGCCGAGGAGCGGGTTCGTGCGCGAGGAAGATGTGACGTGGGGGGTCAGCGCGTCCCCGATATCAGCGACGGCGCGCCGGAGTGTCTCGTTCCGCCCGATCCAGCACCCCTCCCCGGTCACACTGGGTCCTTGGCTTCTTTCAACGCGTGCAGACGAGCAGCCCGGGACGCCCCACGACGTCCGGCGGGGCCGAGCGAGCACGCCCCCCACCTCCGACACACGCCACCCTCCCGCGACGCCCCGAGCCCGCGCCGGGCGCGCCGCGGCCACCCGGGCCGCACCCCGCCGCGCTCCCACCGGACACCCCCGGCCCGGCCGCCCCACTACTGGCCGCTGGCGAGGGGGTTGGAGGTCAGGAAGACGTCGTCGGCGATGGGGTTGCCCTCCATCCCGGCCTTCGCGGCCGCCCGCTCCGCCGCCTCCTCCTTCCTCCGCTCCGCGTTGGTGACCCACCGCTCGAATGCCACCGACACGTGCCCGGTAGAGTCCACCTCGAGCTTGACGAAGATCTCGCGCTTGGGCCGGGCAGGGACGACGTTGACGAGGACCCAGCCGTCGTCGTTGACGGAGGTGGTGACCCGGAAGAGGTTGGGGCGGCGGCGCTCCCCGCGGCCGCCGCGGCCCCCGCCGCGGCCCCCGCCGCGGCCCCCGGCCCCGGCCCGGCCCCCCCGCCGGGGGGCACCCCCGCCGCCGCGCCTGCGGTCGCCGCCACGGGGACGGCCGCCGGCGCCCTCCGCGGGGGCCACGGCGTCGCCCCTCGCCCTCCTCTCCCCGTCGCTGCGCGGCGCCCGGGGGCGGCGCCCGCGCCCACGGCGCTCCCCGGCGGCCCGGTCCCCGCCCTCCCCGCCGGCGGGCGCGGGGGCAGCGTCCCCCCCGGCACCCTCCTCCTTGGGCCCGCGGCGGGGGCCCCGGCCACGCCCGCGACGAGCCGAGTTCCGGCGATCGCCACCCTCGCGGGGCGCGCCGCCCCCGTTGGCAGCCCCGTCGCCCTGCACTGTCACCTTGATGCCTTCGCCCCCGCCCTCGACGCGCCTGCAGGGGTGGGAAGGGGGGAGTTGTCGTGAGGGTGAGGGGGGCGGGGTGCGAGGGGCGCACGTCGGCAAGGGGGGCGCGACTCGCCTGGCTCCGCGGGCCTCGCCCTCGCCCTCGGCAGCCCCGTCACCCCGGCGGGGGCCCCTGCCCCGACCTCCGCGGCCGCGGCCCCGCCCGCGACCACCACGGCCCCTGGAGCCCCCATCAACTCCCGCGGGGGGCTGAGCTGCGAGCCCGAAGAGCAGAGATCGGGGTTTCAGGACTGCACCTAATCGGGGTCGTGGCGCCAATTTCAGGAGGATCGGCGGTTTCCTGGGATCACAACATTGAGGATCGGGAGCTTCTGTGCCTGATCTCGCGCAACGGCCGAGAGATTGGGGTCGCGAGGCGATCGCGGCCGGGGCTCGCGCCGGGGAAGTTGGGGGCCTTGGCAAGGTCTTGCGGGGACTCACCGTTCTGGACTTCGGACATGGTCTAGAGCTTTTCAGTCCTCGGCGACACAGAAAACGTTCGAAATGGACGCCACTACCACGCAGGGAGGTACAAGAAGGGTCCGTTGGGGGTGCCGACCTCGGCCGAGATCCCTGCTGGCAAAAGGGCCCGACGGGCACACCAGGGTGGGACCCGCGCGCGCCAAGGACAAGGCGTGGAGAGGCAGCAGCGCGCCCACTGTGGGGTAGAACGACCCGCTAGTCCGGTCGATAACTTGGCGCCGATCGTAGAGGCGACGCGGTACCCTGCAGAAGCCCGTGTGGTCAACACCGCGCGAAGAGCGTCTCCCCTGGAGTGCATAGTGCGAGCTGAGGTCGTAGGCAGCCATGGGGAACGACTCGGGGGATACTTCGGCCGGTGCCATCATCCGCATGTTCCGGGAGTACCGGGTGGCGCGCTCGCGTTTCATCGAAGGGGTTCAGGTGACTGGCCGCTCGCGCCGAGACCCTCGGCGCGCGACCTCTCACCGTACAGACGGAAATGGGAGGCGCAGCGCTCCTCTTCCAGATCCGACGCATAAATCGTTGGGGAAACGTCGTCGAGTAGGGCTATTTTCCCCCCATTGCGCCAAGCGGGCCCGTCAGAGCTCCCCCGGCATGTCCCCACGTCCTGGGCATGTCCCCGTCCCGCGCGCCCGTCACACGATCCCGGACGCCCCTCACCACACCTGCCGCAGAACGCAATGTTTGTGAGGAAGGATGAGAACGACGTTCTGGGCGACTTGTTAGAGAACGACCTCGTGCGGCTCCTCACTCGCCCCCTCATCCTCGACGCCACCCCAGGTGAGGGTCCTTCGGAGGCCCACGAACGGAGCGCCCGCGGCCCTCGCTGGATACGACAGCCCCCGCGTCGGTTACCGGGTCCCGTTCATCGGACCCTTAGACTGCCCCCTGTGCTTCCCGGCCGACGGCGCACGCCGTGGCGGCATCCGCTGTCCCCCCCACCGTCTCGGGACCGCGCCTGCCTGACCTTGGCCCGCGCAGGGATCCAAGTGGGTGCGCTCAAGTCGCTGGCGGAGCTAGTCACGGGGGCGGAGGGGCTGGCGGGGACGCTGTGCGCGCAGGGCACGCTGAACGACATCGTGGAGGCTGTGTCGGACGCCAACCCGTCGGTGCAGCACGCGGCACACGCGACGATCCGGGCCGTGGCGCGCGAGTCGGTGGGGTCGGCGCAGGCGGTCATCGACGCGGGAGTGGTGGAGGTGATCCGGTCGCAGCTGGAGCTCGTGGAGCCCGTGTCGCGGGAGCACGCCGTCAAGACGCTCAACGTGCTCGTGGCGGCCGACCCCGACCTGGCCTCTGACGTGATGGGCGGGGACATGCTGGAGGTCATGGTCAAGCTGCTGGAGATCCGGCCGGTGAAGCCGGGGTTCAAGGACGCGATCGCGGCGACGATCTCGGACACGTGCGCCCACGGCGAGGAGTTCGCCCTGGCCGTGGTCAACAGCGGGAGCGTCCCGACGCTATGGAAGGCAGCCACGCTCTCCGAGCACGAGCCCATCGTGCTGGCCGAGTTGTTGTCCTGCCTGTCGCAGATCTGCAAGTACTCGAAGGAGCTCGCCAGCCACATCCTCGAGGTCCCCAAGTCCATCAGCCTCCCCGCCCGCCACCTCAGCGGCCAGAACCAGCGCCTGCGCCGGTCGGCAGCCTCCCTCGTGTACCAGCAAGTCAAGTACGAGGGGCGGCAGTGCTTCGACATCGTCGAGTCGGGGGACATCGCGGGGATCGTGCGCTTCATCCAGTTGGAGCGCCACACGCCCCTGGAGGCCACGAACGCCATCCTCGCCCTCGGGCACATCGCCAACGTGGACACCACGCTGGCGCGGGCCGTGGGTGAGTCGGGGGCGGTGGAGGAGCTGATGGGGTACAGCGAGAACACCCACGAGGAGGAGGTCCTGGCGGCTATCGGGTGGATGACGACCCGGATCGCCGTGCACGGGCACCAGTGCGCCCGCCCCCTGGCTATGAAGGGCATGCTGGGGTCCCTGCTGGCGACCTACGCCAAGGTGAGGGAGGGGGGGCAGGCGCAGAACAACCTCATGGAGGCGCTGGTGAGCATCGTGGAGAACTGCGAGAGCCACAAGGCGCTCGAGGCGCTCGTGCACGAGGACACCCCGGCCCAGGCCCTCGACGTGATTCTCTCGGAGCTCGCCTCGGCGCTCCGCGAGTCGGTCGACGCCCGGCGGTCCTTTGTCACGAGCGGGGCCATGCTCCGGCTGCAGCTCCTCGAGCCCCTGCTCCTGGGCGAGGGGCGTCGCCTCCTCCGCGAGATCAACACCCTGTACCCCGACCAGGTCGTCGCCTACTACCGCGAGGGCCTGGCCCCCCTGGAGCTCGACGGGGAGGTGCCGGGGGTTCGGGGGGGCGCAGGAGCGGGTGCCATGGAGGCCACCGCGTGAGCGGGGGCGGGCGGTCTCCCGTTGAAGCGGCGCGCCCTACTCCACTCACACCATCCCCTGGAAGACCTCCTTGGCCCGCGCCTCGAACTCCTTGAGGTACTCGGCCTGGACCCGCTGGGCGTAAGACCCCGAGGCGAGGCCGAGGACGGTGCTCTCCATGCGGCGCTGGAGGGCCTCCATCAGGGACACCTCGCTGACCTCCCCGGCCTCCGCGGCGGCCCTGACAGCGGGGCCCCACTCCCCCTCCGCCTTGCCCAGCGCCTCGGCGAGGAAGGCGTCCTCCGGCTGCGCCCCCGGGGGCACCTGGGAGAGCTCCCGGGCCGCGTACAGCTGCAGGAAGATCTGCACCAGGTTGACCACGCCATCCATGCCGTCCTCGCTCGCCTTGCGCATCGACGCGTACGCGGACGCGAGGAGAGCCTCGTCGATCCGGTCGGCGCGCTCCTCCATGGCCTTCTTCATGCTGTCGGCGGCCGACTGGGGGAGGGGGAGCTTCCACTCGCCGTCCTCGTCAGCGGCGGCCACGAGGATCTCCTGGAGCACACTGATCCCGCCCTGCATCGTCTCCTCCGTCGCCTGCACCATGGCCTCTACCAGGAGCATGCACGCCCGGCTCAGGTCGCTCAGCTTCTTCTTCTCCGCATCGTTGGCCCCGTCGGCGCGAATGGCGAACCGCACCCACAGCCGCTGGTCAAAGCTCATGATGTTCTCCCCGACCACCTTGGCCAGCTCCTCCTGGTTCCTGGCCTGCCCGAGCATGTCGATCAGCTGGTCCAGCGCCGCCGTCTCCTGCAGCACCGCCTCGGGGGAGCCCGGCGAGGGGGGCTCAGCGCGGGCGGTGACTGTGCGGGCGGTGCGGCGGGCGGCCCCCGCGGCGGCCGCGCGGGCGATCCGGGCGGCCGGGGCAGCGGTGTGCCTGCGTTCGAGGGAGAGGGGGGAGTCGGCCCTCGCTTCCCTTGCCTCGAGCCCCCGGAGAGGCCGAGCACCCCCGCCTGGAGGAGTGGCAACCCTCTCCCCATTGAGGGGGAGGGCGGCGCCAGGTTCACTTGAAGGCCACGATTTATGGACAAACCGTCACGTTTTCGGTGCATGTCGCGAGAAAAAATAGATTCGCGGGGTATCTCGAACGACAAAGTGCTACACAGAGGCGTAATAGCGCCGGGGCTGCTCTCGGCAAGCCAGGCACGAAATCGCCCCGGTGCGGACGCTCACTCGCCTCAGGCACGCACTGGCCCGCACGTAAGTGCAGGGAGTGATCGAAACGGGCATGACGATCGAGGATTCCGGAGATACTGGGCTCTGAGGGCCGCACGAGTGGATGAAGTGGCGGCCCTCCAGCTCGGCCACAAAACTCCGACTGGCAAGGCCCTGACTGGAGCGGGCCCCTCCCTCCCTCGAGGGGTTCCCGATCCCCATCCTCCCGGGCTCGAACGGGTAGTGAGTGAATGATCGTGGTCCACACGCGCCGATACCCCCCCCCGACCCCCCTTCCGCTCCCCCCGAGACCCCCCTGCGCCCAACCGCGGACCCCTGTCCTCATCCCCCGGCGATCGCCCTCTCGAGAGCGACCGTACCGCCTCCACGCCCCGCGTGCGCGAACATCAAAGTCATGGCAAGCACATTCTCCTCGCCTGTGATCGCTCCCGCGTCAGGTAACGCCGTCATGTGGGCTGTGATGCACCCCCCACAAATCCCCCTCACGGGCCCTTCCCACCCTCCCCATGCCCCCGCCGGTCCACCCCCGTCCGATTCCCTGCCCCTCGCCCGCCCCACGCAGGAGCGAGGGCAACGGCCCGGCGCCCCTCCGCCGTCCCCCGCCTGGCCCCCGCCCCCCGCGTCCGGTCCGTCGTGTCACGGGCGGGCAGGGAGGTCGTCATCCCCGACCCCGACTTCAAGCTGCCCGGAGCGCTCCTGGCACTCGCGGGCGTGTCCTTCGCCGCGGACAAGTGCGTACCCCCTTCCCGCACGCGGCGTCAGGGCGGGGCGGGCCAGGACGCCGTCCCGGCACCGCCGACCGCCCCTGCCGACCGCCCCCGCCCTCCCCTTGACACCCCGCAGCAACGTCGGGGCGGGGATCTTCGGGATCCTCGGGGCGTTCCTGGCGCTCCAGGCCACCCGCGTGCAGTTCGTGTTCGACGACAAGCACCTCGAGGTCCTCATCAAGGGCACCGACACGGAGACCGAGGTGAGCCCGGCCAGCCCCCGGGCCTCAGCCCCCTGCCCCCGCGCAGCGCCCGGCGCCCGGCCCGTGGGAGGGCTGACCCGCCGCGCCCGCCTCCTCGCCCCGCAGAACGCGTTCGTCGGGGGTAGGAACAGGTGGGCGTACGACACCTTTGTCAACTGGGAGCTGTGGTGGCCGGGATTCCCGGTACTCGTCTACTTCAAGGAGACGCAGACCAAGCCCGAGGGTCAGATCCACTTCTTCCCCGTCATCTTCAACGGGCAGCAGCTCTACGACGTCATGGTCGAGCGCTGCGGCAACTCCCAGGGGTCCCTTCCCAAGTAGGGTGCTCGGGCCCCCGTCGCGGGGGAGGGCTGGGTTCACCCGCGCTTGGGTGGTGTCAGTCACTGTCACTCCCATGGGAGCTCTTGCAGCGCTTGAACCACCGCGCTTCGCTTCCCCCACTCGCGCTCCCATGGTGCCGAGGACGGGTCAAACGACGCATTGTCTACGTTTCCCCCATAACCGGTAGTTTCCACTGCACCTGCCTGCTCCCGGTGCAGTTGGGATCTCGAGGGTGAGCCCGTTTGAGGCCCGCCCCTTCTCGCGCGTTTTCGCGTGCCGCCCCCAATTTAATTCCCAGTCCCGCCCCCCCACCGATCCAATTTTCCCCGCTTTTACGTGCAAGCGCGCCCACACCGTCGCCATATTACGGGAATCCTCTTGAAGTGTCCGCGCGCTTCCCTCAGGGAAGGCTTCGAGGGCGTGCGCGCTGTCCGCGCCCGATCCTGCCGCGTTCCTGCACGCACCAGTCCCCACTGCTGTCCCTGACCTCGATGGTGACTTGTACTACGATCCGATCGATGCGAGGCCCCTTTGTCCCCGCAGAGGAGAGCCGTGCGCGGCGAACCAGACCACGTGCCTCCCCAGCCTCCGCCCCCCCTGGGAGAGCCCGGAGGGCAGTAGCAGCGATGACGGACGGCACCTCGGCGGCCGCGGGGGCGCAGTCCGAGAAGAAGTGGGACAAGCTCCTTCAGAAGATGAAGACACGCGTGCTCAGCGCCGTCGTCCTCGCCGCGGGCCTGACCCTCGTCGTCTACGGCGGCCACGTCTGCCTGTGGGCGATGCTCGTGGCCTTCCAGGTCGTCATCGCCAAGGAGCTCTTCGCCATCCAGCAGAAGACGCTCGCCGCCGGCGACAAGATTGACAGCAAGGAGGCCACCGATGGGGATGGCTCGGGCGCCACGCCCTCCTTCTGGTGGCACCAGTGGTGGTTCTTCTGGACGGCAGCCTTCTGGCTGTACGGCCGCTACATCCGCCGTAACCTGATGCAGGAGGTGGTGACGCTGCAGGCCGACTGGTTGCTGGCCAAGGGGATCAAGTTCCTGCTCAAGTACCACGCGCTGGCGTCGCTCTCGGCGTACATCGCCGGGTTCGTGTCCTTCGTGCTGTCCCTGGAGCGGGGCAAGTACATGCGCCAGTTCCAGTCCTTCGCGTGGGCGCACATGGTGCTTCTGTGCACCTTCATCCCGTCGAGCCTGATCGTCTCGAGCCTCTTCGAGGGCGGGATCATCTGGTTCCTCCTCCCTCACGTGCTCATCATGATCAACGACACGTTCGCCTACTTCTTCGGCCTCGCCTTTGGCCGCACTCGCCTGATCCAGCTGTCGCCGTCCAAGACGTGGGAGGGCTTCATTGGCGGGGCCTTCAGCACGGTCGTCGTGTCTTGGCACCTGGCCAAGGTCATGGCGGGGTCCGAGTGGCTCACGTGCCCGCGGGAGGACCTGACCGTGTTCGGGGCGCTGGTGTGCGACAAGGCCTACGCCTTCACCCCCCTCACCATCACGGCCCAGGACGCCCTGGCCTACGTCCCCGTCACGCGGGACCTCGGGCAGCTGTTCGGACGCCTGGTCCCTGGGTGGCTGGGGGAGCGGGTCGCCGGGTGGAGCGTGGAGATCCTCCCCGTGCAGATCCACGCCGTGGCCGTGTCGCTCTTCGCGTCGCTCATCGCCCCCTTCGGTGGGTTCTTCGCGTCGGGCTTCAAGCGCGCCTTCCAAATCAAGGACTTCGGGGACTCAATCCCCGGTCACGGGGGCATGACGGATCGCATGGACTGCCAGATCGTGATGGGGGTCTTCGTGTATGTTTACCTGCACTCGTTCGTCCTCGTCCCGGACGGGCGGGAGCTCGTCGATTCCCTTGCCTTCATGGAGCCCGGCGCCAAGGTGTCACTCCTGAAGCAGGTCGCCGCTCAGGTGGCCGCCGATGGGCTCCTCTCCCCGTCCCTCCTAAGCTCCATCCAGGCGGTCAGCGAGTGACGGGCCATGCGCGCCCCGTTAAAGTCAGTCCGACGCGCGTTCAATTCGCGCCATAGCTAGCGCACAGTCTCGGGAAGACATGTGATAAGAAGGGCAGGAAGCATTGGCGATAGAGAACATCGATGCGAATAGAATAGACGTACGGGGGGCGGGCACGCCCGCACTCAGAGGTAGACGTCGTGCTCCCCATTCGCGATCCGCCGGAGCCCCTCCTTGAGTTTCTCCTGGGCCTTGGGCGAGAGGTTGATCTTGGCCTCCCGGGCGATGACTTCCTCCCCGAGCTTCTTCTCTGCCTCGGTGCCGTAGTCCTTGAGGTACTCGGCCAGGGTCAGGAGCGAGTTGGGGTGGCAGAAGTTGTGGATCTCCCCCGCCCGCGCGATCTTCATGAAGTCCTCTCCTGTGCGTCCCTTGCGGTAGCACGCCGTGCACCACGACGGCACGTACCCCTCCTCCATCAGGTCTGTTACGATCTGATCCACGGGCCGGTGGTCCATGAGGCTGAACTGCCCCTTCATCTTCTCCCCCCCCAAGTCTGCGTTCGTCTGCTCGTTGGCCCCCTCCCGGTGGTACGACCCCACCTCGGTCCGCGACCCCGCCGACATCTGCGACATGCCGACCTTGAGGAGGTGCCGGCGCATCTCCGGGGACTCCCGCGTGGACAGGATCATCCCCGTGTAGGGCACGGCGATGCGGAGGATGGCCACCAGCTTCTTGAAGTTGGGGTCGTCAACGGGCGCAGGCGGGCCGACCGAGACCTCGGAACCATCGGCGGGGCGCATACGGGGGACCGAGATGGTGTGCGGGCCCGCGTTGTAGTTCTCCAGGAGGTGGTTGGCGCTGCGAGGGGGGGGAAGGGCGAGGGG
>Ga0181583_10004314_pt1 | contig 10435 bp, 8 predicted proteins | sample 071ome_31_FD_132461 | JGI IMG/M metagenome (GOLD analysis project Ga0181583, IMG submission 132461) | Coastal salt marsh microbial communities from the Groves Creek Marsh, Skidaway Island, Georgia - 071405CT metaG (megahit assembly) | ecosystem: Environmental > Aquatic > Marine > Intertidal zone... | reverse complement strand
GAATTTTGAATGGATAAGAACCATCGGGGGAATGTCTTTACTCTTTTTTATCGAATATAATGCACCACTTGTCCCACTAAGCAACGGCGTGTTAAGCGCTTTTGGTAGTACCTATTTTGGAATAAGTTTTTTACTGCTTTTCTGGCTGACCCATCAAAATAAATTTTATGAGCAGCCTTCCTAAAATTTTTTTGATCGGACCGACTGCGCCTTATCGCGGAGGCATTGCCGATACCCAAGCTTCCTTTGCACAAGCGCTGAAAAAAAAAGGTGTAACACTCACCCTTGTCAATTTCAAAAAACTCTATCCTGATGTTTTTTTTCCTGGTAAATCCCAATTTAGAGAAGAAAATACAGACCACGATCTTCCGGATAGTATAAGACGACTCCATGCATATGCCCCGATAAATTGGATCAAAACCGCAGCTTGGATCAACCGCCACCAACCCGATTATGTCATTGTACGCTATTGGACTCCCTTTTTGGCTCCTTGCTGGTGGGGGCTTCGTTTTTTACTAAATAAAAAAACGAAGATGATTGGCCTTGTTGACAATTGGAAGCCCCATGAAAAAAAATGGAGCGATGCGCTTCTTCAAAAAATTTTTAAAAACAGTTGCGACCGTTTTGCAACTCTCTCCAAAACCGTTGCTGATCAAATTCGGCAACAAACAACTAAACCCGTTTGGCAAGGCTTTCATCCAATCAACAGCCGTCTTCCAAAACCCATAGACACCCAGCAAGCAAGAGCTCAATTAGGGCTCCCAAAAGATCGTACGATTGCTGCTTTTGTCGGATTGATCAGACCCTATAAAGGGCTCGATTTTTTAATCCATTCTTTTGCCGCTGCCCACCAAAAAGCGCCCAACTTATATTTAGTCGTTGCTGGAGAAAGCTATACAAATAGTGCTGTTTACAAACAGCTTATATCAGAACTCAAACTGCAGAATCATGTGCATTTAAATTTCAATTTTTTGAGTGATCAAAAGCTCAGAGATTACCTCTGCGCTGCTGATTTTGTCTGTCAACCCTACCAATCGGCAACACAAAGTGGCATCACCCCTTTGGCATATGCGTATCAAAAACCCTTAATGGTGAGTGATATTGACGGCTTGAAAGGGCCTATTGTCGAGGATTCAAGCGGTCGTGCGGTTGTTAGAGAAATTGCAGAATGGGGCAATGCATTGGTTGACTTTTCTAAAAAAGACGCTTTAGATGTGTACACAAAAAACATTCAAAAAGCACTCCCCAAATACCAATGGGATCATTTTTGTGAACATTTTCTTACTTCGTTAAAAATTTAACTTTTTACATTCATCAAAACCATCTAAAGACCCTATTTTGGTAATGCCAAATCTTTACCAATGAAAAATTTAATCTTTAGTAGAATTTTTTTAAGCTGCCTTGCTGTTTCCCACGCACAAATTTCAAATTCAAAAGAACAAATCTATAAAGGGACTTTTTCGGATACTGAGGTTAATACAGGTGTCCTAGAAGCCATTTTGTACACCATTAACCCCTCAAACATTCAAGGGATAGGAATTTTCAAATATCAAAACCATGTGGTTTATGGGGTCTTATACCTGTATCCAAATCCATCGGCAGATGGAAGCGCAACACTTAATGGAAGTTTTCAACCTTCCGAAATTCAATATGACCTTATCGAAGATCCTGCGACCAAACCAAACGATAATCCCCAAAAGTGTATGCTTCATCTTTTCGGATCCTATACACCAAAAAGAATTCGTGGCAAGGCCGTCACGGGCAATTGCATAAAAGGGGTCATGATCACTTTTGACGCATTGCGTCTCCAATACCCTTAGAGCAAATAATCGGTAGATACGAAATTAGACTCTTTAGAATTGAGCAAGGCTTCCAAGATTTCGTTATTGTACGCTGTGTCTTTTGACGCCAAAAACGTACGGATCGAAAAGGATCTGAGGGCATCATAAACACTCAGGGTACTTACTGCAGAATTTTTTCTTCCAGTAAAGGGATATACATCGGGACCTCGTTGACAGGCGCTATTCAAGTTGACGCGGCAGACCAAATTGGACAATGTGTCAACCAAGGGTCCAATCTTACGAACATCACGACCAAAAAGGCTGACTTGCTGCCCATAGTCAGAAGCCGCCATTGCATCCAAGGGTTCACGGATGTCTTTATAGGCCAAAATAGGAATTACGGGGCCAAACTGCTCCTCATGGTATACACGCATACTGCTGTTGACTGGATATAAAACGGCAGGAAACGAGTAGTTATGGGTCAGAGTTCCTCCTTTTTTATTCATGATTTGAGCACCCTTTTCTAAGGCATCTTGAATCAGTTCTTGAATGTAAGCGGGCTTTCCCGGTTCGGGTAGTGGTGTCAAAAAAGCCCCAGGTTCCCACGGCAATCCATATTTTAAAACATCGACTGCTTCAGAAAACTTTCGTATAAATTCATCTACTATCGATTCGTGAATATAGAGAACTTTGAGCGCCGTACAACGCTGGCCATTATAAGACAATGTCCCAGAGATGCATTCTTTTACGGTCAGTTCCAAATCCGCATCAGGAAGAATAATTCCTGGGTTTTTGGCCTCAAGCCCCAACACCAATCGCAATCGGTTTTTATTAGGATGCAAGTCCTGCAGGGCTACGGCCGATGAACTGTGTCCAATTAGGGCCAACACATCTACCTTGCCAGTTTTCATAATCGGTGAGGCAATTTTTCTTCCTCTACCAAAAAGAATATTTACAACCCCTGGAGGAAAGCTTTCTTGAAATGCTTTTAATAAAGGGGTAATGAGTAGTACACCGTGTTTTGCAGGTTTAAAAAGGGTGGTGTTTCCCATTATTAATGCGGGGATAAGCAAACAAAAGGTTTCGTTTAGCGGATAGTTATAAGGTCCCAAACACAGTACGACCCCCAGTGGACCTCTACGTATGTGTGCATAGACGCCTCCTTCTTTTTCAAAACGTGCACTTCGACGATCGAGCTTCTTATAGGCCTCCATGGTGTCGTAGATATAATCGATGGTGCGATCAAATTCTTTTTGGGCGTCTTCATGATTTTTGGCGATTTCCCACATCAAAAGTTTGACAACCTCTTCGCGGCATTTTTTCATCTTTTCGACAAATGTTCCCAAACATTTTAGGCGATCTGAAACTTTCATTGTCGGCCAAACACCTTGCCCACGATCAAAAGCCGATACAGCAGCATCTAAGGCTTCTAGAGCAGTATCGGTTTCCATATCGGGTATAGACCCCAATAAGGTCGGTTCCATAGCTCCCGACTCTGAGGGGGTGTATATGGTCGAAAAAACATCAGATCGGGGGCCCTTCCAGGTTATCAACTTACCATCGACCAAGTATTGATCTGTATGTAATGGCTGGATTTGGAACGCAGCAGGGATTTCATTTTTCTTAACACTCATAGCTTTTTTTTATATCAAAAATTCAAACAAGTCCGGTTGCTCGTTCAAATATTCACCGTAAAAATTACGACTTTTCATTCGCTCTAGCAAAGGTTGAAAATCAGCTGCGTCTTTCAGCTCGATTCCGACCACAGCAGGCGCCTTTACTTTACTGGTCTTTTTATTAAATTCAAAATAGGTAATGTCGTCATTGGGGCCCAAAATTTCGTTAACAAACTCTTTTAGTGCACCAGCTCTTTGAGGAAAACGTACGATGAAATAGTGCTTCTTTTTTGCAAACAGTAGGGCCCGCTCTTTGATTTCTGGCGTGCGCGTGATGTCATTATTTCCACCACATAAAAGGGCTATTGCGGTTTTGCCTTTTAGCTTTTCGCCGAAGTTTTCTAGTGCCGCTACAGAAAGTGCTGCGGCGGGTTCGGCAACGATACCATCTTTGTTGTACAAATCCAATATGACTTGACAGACCAAACCCTCCGGAACGGTAACGACCTCCGAAATATGATTTTTACTGACCTCAAAAGGAATATTTCCTACCTTTTTAACGGCCGCTCCGTCTACAAACTTATCAATTTGGGTCAAAGCCCCCGGTTTTCCGGCCGCCAATGCCTCACGCATAGAGGGTGCTCCAAGTGGTTCGACGCCTATAATTTGGGTCTCGGGAGATAATTGGCTAAAAACGGTTACGATCCCCGAAATAAGCCCCCCACCTCCAATGGGAATAAATATATAATCGATCGGTGCTGAAGCTTGTTTTATAAGTTCCATGGCAATGGTTGCCTGTCCTTCGATAACCCGAATGTCATTGAATGGATGTATGATGATTTTACCTTCTTGCTCTGAAAATGCTTGTGCAGCAGCTTCAGAATCATCGTAGGTGTCACCAACCAGCACGATATCGATATAATCACCGCCAAACATCACTACCTGATCTACTTTTTGCTGGGGTGTGGGTACGGGCATAAAGATTGTGCCCTTAATTTGCAGTGCTCGACAAGAAAAAGCTACCCCTTGTGCATGATTGCCTGCACTGGAACAAACAATTCCTTTTTGCCGTTCTTCTTCAGAAAGCCTACAAATGGTGTTGTAGGCGCCTCGTATTTTAAAAGACCGGACCTGCTGTAAATCTTCTCTTTTAAAAAAAACCTCCGCTTGACATTTTTCGGACAAACGGAGGTTTTTTTGCAAGGGAGATTCTAAGGCTACGCCATCTAAATTTTGGACCGCCAAACGGACTCCTTCAAGCGTAGGAAGCTCCATGGTTTAAACAATTTTCTTCATTGCCGTCATAGAAGCACGCAATTCATAACCAATCAATTCTATCGGATGATATCTAATAATTTCATTGATATCAATTAGTTGTTTATTATCTACGCCATTGCCAGCATCTGAAGCATAGGCTTTTCCGATAACATCGGTATCAATTTTGGCCATAAAGTCTTTTAACATTGGCTTGGCGGCATGATCGAACAAATAACATCCATACTCTGCGGTGTCAGAAATAATACGGTTCATTTCGTATAATTTTTTACGGGCTATGGTATTTGCAATCAGCGGGGTTTCATGAAGCGATTCATAGTAGGCAGATTCTTCTTTTATACCAGCAGCAACCATGGTGTCAAACGCCAATTCTACTCCTGCACGAACAAAGGCTACCATCAAAACTCCATGGTCAAAATATTCTTGTTCTGAAATTTCGGTATTGGTAATCGCTGTTTTTTCAAAAGCGGTTTCACCTGTTGCTGCACGCCAGCTAAGGAGGTTGTGATCGTCATTGGCCCAGTCTTCCATCATGGTTTTAGAAAAATGTCCTGACATAATATCATCCATATGTTTTTGGAAAAGCGGTTCCAAAGTTGTTTTTAGTTCTTCAGAAAGTTCAAAGGCTTTGATTTTAGCCGGATTAGACAGGCGATCCATCATGTTGGTAATCCCGCCATGCTTGAGTGCTTCGGTGATGGTTTCCCATCCGTATTGAATCAATTTTGCAGCATAGGAAGGGTCGATTCCTTTTTCTACCATTTTATCAAAACTCAAAATTGACCCGGTCTGCAGCATGCCACACAAAATGGTTTGTTCTCCCATAAGGTCGGACTTAACTTCGGCTACAAAAGAAGACTCCAATACCCCTGCACGGTCGCCTCCTGTTGCAACAGCGTAGGCTTTTGCTTGAGCGAGGCCATACCCTTGAGGGTCGTTTTCTGGATGCACGGCAATCAATGTAGGTACCCCAAAACCTCTTTTGTATTCTTCTCGAACTTCAGATCCTGGGCATTTTGGTGCTACCATAATTACGGTAAGATCTTCGCGTATTTTCATCCCTTCTTCAACAATGTTGAAACCATGTGAGTAGGAAAGTGTGGCATTTTTTTTCATCAACGGCATGATTGCTGCCACTACATCGGAGTGATTTTTATCGGGGGTTAAGTTGATTACCAAGTCCGCGTCGGGAATCATTTCTTCATAAGTACCGACAGCAAAATTATTTTCGGTTGCATTGACATAGGAAGCGCGTTTGTTGTCAATGGCTCCTTGACGTAAAGCATAGGAAATATCCAGGCCAGAATCGCGCATGTTGAGCCCTTGGTTAAGCCCTTGTGCACCACAGCCCACAATGACAATTTTTTTGCCTTTAAGCGCGGATATACCGTCAGCAAATTCTTCTTTCTCCATAAAACGGCATTGACCGAGTTGATTTAATTTTTCGCGGAGTGCTAGTTGGTTAAAATAATTTCCCATTAGGATGATTTTTCTTCGTTATTTTTGGTTTTAAATGTATTCAAAATTTCTGAGATACCCATTTTTGCTTTGGATACTGAGATGCGTCCAGAACGTACAAATTGCAACAATCCGTAGGGACGTAAATCCTCATAGAGTTTTTCGGTTTCTTCTCGAAAACCTGTTTTTTCGATCACAAAAAACTCGGGGGATACTGTGACTATATTGGCCTGGCTTTTTTTAATGATGTTTTGGATGTGGCGTTCTTCAAAGAGTGCTTCCGACTTAATTTTGTATAATGCAGATTCTTGAAAAATAGTTTCGGTATCGGTATGATAATAGGCGCGAATTACATCTATTTGCTTCTCAATTTGTTTGACGACTCTGGCAATATTTTCTTGTTTCATTTTGACAACAATTACAAAACGAAAAACATTTTCAATTTCTGAGGGGGAAGTGGTCAAACTTTCGACATTAATATGCCTTTTTAGAAAAATTGCAGAGATCCGATTGAGTAACCCCACATTGTTTTCTGTATAAATTGATATGGTATAAGTTGTTGGTTCCATACTATTCTAGTCGTATATCCGAGACCGAAGCCCCAGAAGGGATCATTGGAAAAACGTTATCTTCTTTTTCTACGCATACTTCTAAGAAGTAGGGGCCTTGACAGCTGATCATCTCACCGACTGCAGTGTCGAGCTCTGTGCGATTTTGAACTTTTTTTGCAGGGATACGGTAGGCTTCGGCGATTTTAATAAAATCGGGGTTTATCATTTCAGTAGAAGCATAGCGTTTGTCAAAAAACAGTTGCTGCCACTGACGGACCATGCCTAAAAATTCGTTATTTAGTACTACAATTTTGACGGCTAATTGTTGTTGAAAAATAGTTCCTAACTCTTGAATCGTCATTTGATATCCTCCATCTCCAATGATAGCAACAACCTCACGATTTGGTGCTCCCATTTTGGCTCCAATTGCTGCAGGAAGCGCAAAACCCATAGTTCCTAATCCCCCAGAGGTGACATTGCTTTTGGATTGATTGAATTCTGCATAGCGACAAGCGACCATCTGATGTTGTCCTACGTCGGTTACAATAATAGCATCACCACCACTGTGTTTGTTAATGACCTTTATGGCCTCTCCCATTGTCAATCCAGGTTTGGTTGGGTACAAATCGTTGTTGATGACTTTGTTGATTTCAGTGGCTTTGAGTGCTTCAAAACGCTGATACCATGGGCTTAAATCTTTTTTAGAAACCAAGGGCAGTAGTTGTTGAAGGCTGCTTTTGCAATTGCCCAAAACGGCCAAATCTACAGGTACATTTTTATTGATTTCGGCAGGGTCTATTTCTAGGTGAATAATTTTAGCTTGCTTGGCATAGGTTCCCAAATCGCCAGTTACACGATCGTCAAAACGCATTCCTACGGCGATCAGTAAATCACATTCGTTGGTGAGTAAGTTGGGTGCATAATTGCCATGCATTCCAACCATTCCCATGTTTTGAGGGTGTGAGGTGGGCAGTGCCGAGAGCCCTAATATTGTCCAAGCAGCTGGTATTTGTGTTTTTTCTACAAAGGCTTTAAATTCTTCTTCGGCTTGGCCAAGTATAACCCCTTGTCCCCAAACAATAAGGGGTTTTTGAGCGGCATTAATAAGCGATGCAGCTTCTGCTATGGCCGTTGGATCAATTTCGGTCTGTGGTTGATAACTTCGAATTCCTTGACACGGTTCATATTGAAAATCAAAGGTTTCAAACTGGGCGTCTTTGGTTATGTCTATCAAAACAGGTCCGGGTCTTCCCGACCGAGCAATGTAAAACGCTTTGGCAAGCATGCTTGGTATATCGCTTGCTTTTGTGATTTGGCAGTTCCATTTGGTGACGGGTGTCGAAATACCGATTATATCTGTTTCTTGAAAAGCATCGGTTCCCAATAAATGTGAGGCGACTTGTCCAGTGATGCAAACCATTGGTGTCGAATCAATTTGGGCGTCTGCAATTCCGGTAACTAAATTGGTGGCTCCGGGTCCAGAAGTTGCCATGGCGACCCCCACTTTACCTGACGTGCGAGCAAAACCTTGTGCCATATGGGCGGCTCCCTGCTCGTGTCGTGTCAATACGTGGTGTAGTTGATCTTGAAATTTGTAGAGTTCGTCATAAATCGGCATGATCGCCCCTCCTGGGTAACCAAATACCAAATCAACACCTTCGGCAAGTAAACATCTGATGACTGCCTCAGCGCCTGTAATTCCTTTAACCTCGTGAGAGGTTTTATTTTTTATAACAGCTGATTTCATGAGATTTATTCGTCAGTTACACAGCCCTCGGAGGCAGAGGCAACACTTTTTATGTATTTGTAGAGTACTCCTTTATTAAATTTATAGGGTGGTTTTACCCATTGGGCACGTCGCGCCCGTATTTCGTCCTCAGACAAAGCAACACTCAGGGTGTTGGATTCGGCATCTATCGTAATTTGGTCTCCATTTTTCAACAGTGCCAAAGGGCCTCCTTCTTGTGCTTCAGGAACAATATGTCCCACCACAAACCCATGGGTACCTCCCGAAAAACGCCCGTCAGTAATCAGTGCAACTGACTTGCCAAGTCCGGCACCCATTATAGCGGCTGTGGGCTTCAACATTTCGGGCATCCCTGGACCTCCTTTTGGACCTTCGTAGCGAATGACTACTACCTCACCGGCTTTTACCTCACCCTTTCGGATTCCATCATTTGCATCAAACTCACTGTCATATACTCGGGCAGGACCTTCAAAGAGCAAACCTTCTTTTCCGGTAATTTTTGCTACACTCCCCCCAGGCGCCAAATTGCCCCTTAGGATTCTTATGTGTCCTGTGGCTTTTATTGGATTGTCAAGTGGACGAATGATTTGTTGTTTTTCGTTTAGAGCAGGAAGACCTTCTAGATTTTCTGCTAAGGTTTTTCCGGTTACGGTCATGCAATCGCCATGTAGCATACCCTTGTCTAACATAAACTTGAGAACAGCAGGTACCCCACCGACATTGTGAAGGTCTTTCATTAGATACTTTCCGCTTGGCTTGAGATCTGCTAAAAAGGGAGTTGTATCACTTATTTTTTGAAAATCCTCTATGGTAAGTGATAGGTCTGCCGCCTTTGCAATGGCCAGCAAATGCAATACGGCATTGGTAGAGCCTCCTAGTACCGCGATAAGACGCATTGCGTTTTCTAAAGATTTTTCTGTTACAATATCTCTAGGTTTCAAATCTTTTTCCATCAAAGCCTTCAATGCGGCTCCAAGTGCCAAACATTCGTCTTGTTTGTCTTTGCTCACCGCAGGATTTGACGAGTTGTAGGGCAGTGCCATTCCCAAGGCCTCAATAGCCGAGGCCATTGTGTTTGCAGTGTACATTCCACCACATGCACCAGCTCCTGGGCAGGCTTTGTGTATTACACTTTTATATTCTTTTTCGTCAATGGTGCCAGCGACCTTTTCGCCCCATGCTTCAAATGCAGAAACCACGTCTAGTTCTTTTCCATTGTGGCAACCCGAAGCTATTGTGCCGCCATAAACCAATATACCGGGTCGATTGAGACGTAGCATGCCCATCAATGCCCCTGGCATGTTTTTATCACATCCAACTACGGTAACTACAGCATCGTAAGACATGGCCTGTACGACGGTTTCGATGGAATCTGCGATTACATCCCTTGAGGGCAGCGAAAACCGCATACCTGGTGTGCCCATCGAAATTCCATCACTTACCCCTATGGTATTAAATACCAATCCGACCATATCGGTGGTGTTAATTCCGGTTTTAATTTTCTGTGCAAGATCATTAAGATGCATATTGCAGGGATTGCCTTCATAGCCTGTACTGGCAATTCCAATTAGAGGCTTTTGAAAATCTTCATCGGTCAATCCTATTGCATGCAACATTGCTTGTGCTGCAGGTTGAGTGGGGTCTTGGGTAACCCGATGGCTGTACTTGTTTAGCTTCATTTATTTTAATCTACTATACGAAATTAATCGTTTTATATCTTTTGGGATTTAGGGCTGGTGTGGGGTACAATACCCAACCGAAAACAAATGTATTTATTTTTCTGTTTTTCAGTGTTTTAAATAATATAAATTAATATACCCAGTTCCGTTTTAGTACTCCAAAAAAATCCAATTATCTTTGTGAAAAATTGTTAAGCAACTACCCTTTTTGGTAGAAAGAAAAATTGTACTCCATGAATCACAAAACTGTCTCCGAAGCGCTGGACCACAGAAGGTCCATCCGAATTTATGACAACAACCAACCCCTAGACACATCTAAGGTCGTTTC
>Ga0181583_10004310_pt1 | contig 10439 bp, 13 predicted proteins | sample 071ome_31_FD_132461 | JGI IMG/M metagenome (GOLD analysis project Ga0181583, IMG submission 132461) | Coastal salt marsh microbial communities from the Groves Creek Marsh, Skidaway Island, Georgia - 071405CT metaG (megahit assembly) | ecosystem: Environmental > Aquatic > Marine > Intertidal... | reverse complement strand
TGCAAGGCCCACTGGGAACCGCCGGAGAAGCGGTCATGGCCGGTGCCATCGAGGGACTTTATTCACAATATCCGGATCCCGCTTCCCGGCCGCAACTCATGGCGCTGGACGCGGCCCGCTACGCGAATGCAGATATGGCATACGAGGATGCGTTGGCGGCGGGCGCAGAGCTGGTGATCGGTCCGCTAACGAAGTCCCAAGTCGCCGAAGTCGCTGCGCGGCGCCGCTTCCCCGTGCCCACTATTGTTCTAAACCAAACGGATAACGCACCAACAAAGATGCCCGAGACATGGACGAGCCTGAGCCTCGCCCCTGAGGATGAGGCCAAACAAATCGCCGACTTAGCGTTTGGCCGCGCGTGTCGCAACGCTATCGTGATTGCGTCAGGCAGCGAGCGGGGCATCAGGCTGAGCGATGCATTTGAATCGCGCTGGCAACTTCATGGCGGCACCGTGCGCGGCAAACTCGTGGTCGAGGCGCCCGAAGCCACCAATGACGCCATGGGCAAGCTGCTAGGGTCAGGATCGAGCGATGCACGTATCCGATCAGTTGAGCAGGCCTTCGACGTGCCGGTGGATGCGCGCGGCAGGGGCCGCAGTGACTTTGAGTGTATTTTCATGCTCGCGCCCGATCCAGACACCGCGCGAACATGGCGGCCACTGTTGGTGTTCCATATGAGCGGAAATGCGATGGTCTTCGCTACCTCGGCCATTAATGACGGCATCACAGATACCCGCAATCGCGATCTCAACGAGGTCATTTTTGCTGAGATCCCGGCCATGCTGCCGCCCTACTCGCCAGACCGCCTGTCCCGCTTGCGAGCCCTTGGCAGTGACGCAGTCACTCTCGCACAGCATTGGCGTCAATCGGCGATGACCGAACAGTGGTTCGTCCGCGGCAAGACTGGGGTGCTGCGTCGAAAAGAAAACGGCGCGATTGAGCGGGCACTGGAGATGGCCACTTTTGATGGCGGAGTCTTGCGTCGGTATCAGATACCCTAGAGCGATCTCGCTTCGGATAGATCACCTTGCACAGTCGTGGACAGCAGTGGGAACGTCACGCAGAGCGATTTCTGACGGGTCGCGGCCTTTCATTGGTAGCCCGAAATTTCCGCGTCGGCTGCGGAGAAATCGACTTAGTCATGCGCGACCATACACAACTGGTGTTTATCGAGGTGCGGTATCGCGGCGCAGGTCGCTTCGGTGATGCCGCAGCGACGGTGGGGCCTCGGAAGCAGCATCGCATTACACAGTGTGCCGCCGCGTTTCTCCATGCCAATCCTACCTGGTCAGACTACCCTTGCCGCTTTGACGTAATCGCTTATGATGCCCGTCAATCGGGCACATCGCCGCGCTGGATACGCGCGGCTTTCGAGTAACGTCGACAAGCAAGGTGCAAATGACACAATCGTGGATGCTTACCCACTCATCGCCAACTTTTTTCAGCGACACCTGGAAACGACCAGCCTCGCAGTCGATCTCATCGCAGAGATCGTCGGGGAGGCCGCGGAACTTTCTGCTGCGGCGATTCTCGAGGACCGTAAATTATTCAGCATTGGACTGGGCGCCGATTGCGCCAGCGCCATAGCACTTGCGAGCCTGCTGCAGCGGGGAATCCTGCGGGAGCGGCCTAGTCTGCCCGTCGTCGAGCTAACAGAGCATCACATCGAGTCTGTGGATACCGGCGCACACTGGGTCAGCCAACAGTTGCAGGCGCTGGGCCAATCCGGAGACGTGGCCGTGGTCTTCGCCTCGACACTGGGTCCCTCGCAGATCCAACAGCTTGTGACGGCCACCCAACAACGGCAGGTCACGCCGGTGTGGCTCGGTCACCGGGGGCCAGGTCTGAGCCTGTATCCAGCTGACGATTCGCTGGAGGCGCGCCTGACGCTCAACCATACGCTGGCGGTGTGTCTCGCCAGACTGATAGAAATTCACACATTCGGCCCTTTGGAGGACTAGTTCATGAGACAGCTCAGCGGTTTGCTACTGATGGTCATGCTTAACCTGGTATTGAGTGGATGCGGCGCCATTATGTCCAGCGCAGGTGCGGGGCCAATAAGCGAGGATCCGGGGGAGCGCACCTACGCACGGCAGCTCGCCGATGAAACCATCGAGACCAAAGCCATCATAAATATCAACGCCGCAGACGAGGGCTATGATGCGGCGCACCTCAGCATCGTTTCTTACAACGGATTCGTTCTGCTCGCTGGGCAGGTTCCCGCAGAATCACTCAAACAACGCGCGACCGATGTAGTGCGCGAGCTCGACGATGTGAGACGGATCTACAATGAACTCGAGGTGGGTCCGGCGACCTCGGCGGGCACGCGGACGAACGACAGCTGGATCACCGCACAAGTAAAGTCGAAACTCCTCGCCAGCTCTGACACGCCGGGCTTGCGCGTTAAGGTACTGACAGAAAACAGCGTGGTCTATCTGATGGGTTTGGTGACTGCTGATGAGGCTGATCGCGTCGCGCTCGAGGCTGCCGAAGTGAGCAGTGCCGAGCGCGTTGTTCAACTCTTTGAGATTATTCCTGCCCCGGCTATTTGACGACTTTCAGGGATGGACGTCCGCGGCTGCCTGCGGGTGGCTCAGGCGGCTCGTCGGGTGCTTCTGCTGACTCAAATACCATGCCTTGCCCATTCTCTCGGGCGTAAATGCCAAGTATTGAATGAATAGGCACTGTAATGTCGGTGGCGACGCCGCCAAAGCGACCGTTGAAGAAAATCAGCTCGTTACCCATCTCCAAACCGATAACAGCACTCGGTGAAATGTTGAGTACGATCTGACCGTCAGTCACATAGGCCTGTGGCACATCGACGCCATCTTGGTTGACATCCACCAGCAGATGGGGCGTACAGTCATTGTCCACAATCCACTCATAAATGGCCCGGATAATATAGGGACGACTGGATTTCAATGGCCTTACGCCTAGGGGCGCATCTCCCGCTCCTGCACCGAGAGACTCTCCTGGAAGGCTTCACGGCTGAAGAGCCTGTCCATGTACGCGAACAGGGGCTTGGACTGCTTGCTCGGGCGAATATCTACCCCGAGTGCGGGAAGTCGCCAAAGGATGGGGGCAACGCAGCAATCAACGAGCGAGAATTCGTCACTCATGAAAAACGGCTTCTCGGAAAAGATGGGCGCTACAGCAACGAGGCTTTCCTTGAGTTCTTTGACCGATTTTTTGACCACATTATCGCTACGAGAGGACTGGATTGCATCGACCAGCGCCGCCCAGTCACGCTCTATTCGATAGACAAACAGTCGACTTTCGGCCCGGGCAACCGGATAGACAGGCAACAAAGGCGGATGAGGGAAGCGCTCATCGAGGTACTCCATCATTACCTTTGACTCGTATAGCACCAGCTCTCTATCAACCAGCGTCGGCATGCTGTTATAGGGATTAAGGTCTCCCAGCTCGGCGGGTACCGCACCCGTTTCCGATTCAACGAGCTCGACCGTCACGCCCTTTTCTGCCAGAACGAGCCGAACCCGGTGGCTATAGTGGCTGGTGTTGTCCGAAAACAACGTCATAGAGGATCGCTTTGAAACGATCCCGGAAGCATCATCTGACATTATGAGATCTACTGGCTGCAGGGTGACCTAGTTTACCACTCAAAAGGGGGCGAAAAATGCCCCCCCCGTGGCAATTAGCGCTGTTAATGCACGTCTTTCCAGTATTCGCGGTTGAGCAACCACGCAAAAATGAAGAAGACAATCAGGAAAAGCAGCACGTAGGTGCCGATTCTGAGGCGATCAGTCTTATAGGGCTCAGCGGTATAAGCCAGAAAGTTCACGAGGTCATACATGGCCCCGTCGAACTGCTCGGTTGACATCGCGCCGGTCGTCGCCACCTCAAGAGTTTGGCATGTCTCGGCCTTGGCCGCGGGCGCGCCCGATGCATCGCTACACGCGGACATCCCCTGTAATTCCATCAAAACGTGGGGCATGCCGACATTCGGATAAACGCGGTTGTTCACGCCGTAGGGTCGCAGATCGTCCTGGTAAAACGCACGCAGGTACGTGTACAGCCACTCGGGCTGTCTCGCCCGGGAGATCAGCGTGAGATCCGGAGGCGTGGCGCCAAACCAAACTTTGGCATCGGCCTTGTTCATGCTGTTGGACATCAGGGAACCCAGCTTGATTTCGGGGTCAAAAACCAGATTGCCTTTGTACAAGTCCTCGGGAATGCCCAAATCGCGGGCGACGCGATTGTGCCGAGAATACTGAAGTGAATGGCAGCCCATGCAGTAATTCGCATAGAGGGCAGCGCCGCGTTGCAGTGAAGGCTTATCCGTCGCGTCTGCTTCGAATGGGTCGCACGGAATCGTGCCGCAGTCATGAGCAGATTCGGCACCCACCACCTTCAGCGGTAAAAACGCCATCGCACCGATGATAATCAGGGTGCCCACGCTTTTCCAAAAGCCCATGCCGCCGTCCATCGTGACGCGTTCGGGTTCAGGCTTGGTGCGATCCATGCGCGACCACCAGGGCATCGCCAGGAAAAAGAAAAAGTAGAAGACCGTGCAAATCTGTGCCAGCACGGTTCTCTCGGGGGTCGGGGATTTGACGCCCAGAACACCGAGGATGATGAAAGACGCGACAAATAACAGCAGCATGATGCGGTTCAACATCCCGCGATAACGCCACGAGCGGACCGGATTACGATCCAACCACGGCAACGCAAAAGGAATCACCACAGAAATAGCGAAGAACACAAAGCCCCAGAATTTATCCGGGACAGCGCGCAACACGGAGTAAAAGGGCGTGAAGTACCAAACCGGGGCAATATGAGCGGGCGTCTTGAGTCCGTTCGCCTCTTCAAAGTTCGCGAACTCTAGAAAATATCCCCACATTTCTGGCGCGAAAAAGATAACGCCACAGAAGAAAAACAGAAACACCGCGATACCCTGGATGTCGTGCACCGAGTAGTAGGGGTGGAACTTGATGCCATCCAGAGGCACACCATCCGGCCCCTTATTCTTCTTGATCTCGATACCGTCAGGGTTGTTCGAGCCGACCTCGTGCAACGCCAGAATATGCAGCACAACTAGCGCCAGAAGCACGATCGGCAGCGCTACCACATGCAGTGCAAAGAATCGGTTCAGGGTGATGCCCGAGATCAAGTAATCGCCACGAATCCAGGTGACGATATCTTCTCCCACAACCGGGATCGCACCGAACAGCGAGATAATGACTTGCGCACCCCAATACGACATCTGCCCCCAGGGCAGCACGTAACCCACGAATGCCTCCGCCATCAGCACAATGAAGATCAACATGCCGAAGATCCAAATAAGCTCGCGCGGCTTCTTGTAGGACCCGTACATCAGGGCGCGCATCATGTGGAGATAAACTACAATGAAAAACGCGGAAGCTCCCGTTGAATGCATGTAGCGCAACAGCCATCCGTAATCGACGTCACGCATGATGTATTCGACCGAGGCAAACGCTTCTTCGGCAGAGGGCGTGTAATTCATCGTCAGCCAGATACCGGTCAACAACTGGTTGACCAACACCAACAGAGAGAACACGCCAAAGAAGTACCAAAGGTTAAAGTTCTTGGGCGCGTAATACTCGCCCATGTGGGTGTTCCAGGTGCGCGTCAGTGGCAGACGCGCATCAATCCAAGAAACCAAACCTGTCAGTGCCTTCTCCATCAGACTGCCTCCGCATCAACGCCAATCACAAGGACGTTGTCGCTCTCGAATGAATAGGGGGGGATTTCCAAATTGGCAGATGCCGGAACGCCTTTATAGACCCGGCCGGCCAAATCAAATTTCGAGCCGTGACAGGGGCAGAAGAACCCACCCAGCCACTCGTCTCCTCCGAGATCAGCAGCCCCTACCTCCGGCCTGAATTTGGGCGCGCACCCCAAGTGAGTACAGAGACCCACCATGACCAAAAACTCTTCGTTCAGAGCTCGCCCCTCACCAGAAATATAATCAGGCTGGGCTGATGCCTCGGACTGGGGGTCTTTTAAATCGCCATTCAAGGTGACGAGGCGCGCGACCTGCTCCGGCGTTCGACGCAACACATAGACAGGCTTGCCCCGCCACTCGATCACGACCATCTGACCGGGCTCGAGTTTACTGATGTCAGCACGAACCGGCGCGCCAGCTGCTTTCGCTTTCTCTGAGGGGTTCCACGACCCCAAGAAAGGCACCGCAACCCCTGCCACACCGCCGACCCCAACCGCTGAGGTCGCCGCAGTCAGAAACCGACGGCGGGTCGGGCTATTGTCATGGGTCGCGTGTTGCGAGTCAGTTGTGTCGGTCATTGTTCAGCGTCTCCCGGTTTGCCACGGCGCCTTTACCGACCCGGCCAGGCACTGGGCAGGGTGTCTGTCTTGGTATTGGGCCTGAATCTGCAAGATAAAATCAGCGCGCGAAGTGTAATGGTCGCGCGTGTCACCAGCAAGTTGAAATACGCTCTCGTCACCGGCCAGGATCAGCGCACCATACCCTCCAGGCCGGAAGTCATATGTCCCGGAGCCACAAAAAAGCCCGCAACAGCGGGCTTTGTAACTGGGTGCGCCTTAGCGCTTGGAGAACTGCGGGCGACGTCGCGCTTTGCGCAGACCGACTTTCTTGCGCTCAACCTCGCGCGCATCACGCGTGACGAATCCAGCAGCGCGCAGAGTTGCGCGTAAACTCTCGTCATAATCGAGCAGAGCGCGGGTCAAGCCATGACGGATAGCGCCCGCCTGGCCGAAGCTACCGCCGCCAGTCACAGTGACGTTGGCGTCGAAACTGGACACGTTTTCGGTCAACTCGAGGGGCTGACGCACGATCATACGTGCCACTTCACGGCCGAAGTATTCGTCGATCGGGCGGCCGTTTACAGTGATGTTGCCATTGCCACTGCGCAGGAAAACACGCGCTGTCGATGTCTTACGACGCCCCGTTCCGTAATATTGTGCGGTTGCCATCAAGACCTCCTCAGATCGTCAGTGGCTGCGGCTGCTGTGCCGCATGCGGGTGGGCAGGCCCCGCATAGACCTTGAGCTTCTTCAACATAGCGCGACCCAGGGGGCTGCGCGGCATCATGCCCTTGACGGCTCTCTGAATCACTCTCTCGGGCGCTCTCTCAATCAGCTGCTCGAAGCTGGCCGCCTTGATACCGCCCGGGAAGCCCGTGTGGTGGTAATACATCTTGTCAGTCTGCTTGGCGCCGGTAACTCGAATTTTCTCGCAGTTCACAACGACAATGTAATCACCCATGTCCATATGCGGGGTGTACTCGGGCTTGTGCTTGCCACGCAGTCGGTGGGCGATTTCCGTGGCGAGGCGCCCGAGCGTCAGATTTTCGGCATCGACGACGAGCCAATCGTGTTGAACGTCGTCTGCCTTGGCACTGTATGTTTTCATGACCAAAGCCCTAGGGGCGATATAAAAAGGAGCGCGGATGTTACTGGAGAGCCCAAAGCCTTTCAACCGTTATTTTGGGGGTCAAATTCAGGCCCTGTGCTCGGCACGCAGATATTCGTGGGTCCGCATTTCCTGCAATCGGGACTGAGTCCGTTCAAACTCGAATCTCAGGCGATTCCCCTCGTAAATGGCCTCGGGTAGCGCCGCCGCCGTGGCGATGAATTTCACGTTTCGGTCATAAAATTCGTCGATCATGTTGATAAATCGACGAGCAGCATCCTCTTTATCGGCCGTCATCACTGGCACGCCCTCAACCAGAACGCTGTGATATTCGCGAGCGATTTCGACGAAGTCCGAAGCGCTCCGAGGCTCCTCACACAGGGCCCTGAAGGTAAACCAGGCTACCCCGGGCGCCACGCCAACTGCCTGAATAGAGCGCTTGTTGATCTCCAGAGCCACCGGCGTGCTTGCGGGCTGACTGGCGAGGGATTCGTAGTAATCAGCCAGCGCCTCGCTGGCCTGCTGATCATGCGGTACGTGCCACAAATCTGCGCGTTGCAACGTTCGAAACCGATAATCGTTAACCGAGTCCAAATGCAGCACCTCACAGTGCGCCTCAAGCAGGGCGATGGCCGGCAGAAACCGGCTTCGCTGCAAGCCGTCACGATACAACTCAGCAGGAGGAATATTCGACGTCGCCACAAGGGTGACGCCCCGGTGAAGCAAGGCATCCACCAAGCCTCCGAGAATCATCGCATCACCGATATCACTGACGAAAAACTCGTCGAAGCACAGCACAGCGGCGTCCTTGGCAATATCGTCTGCTACTCGCTCTAGGGGATTCGCTTCCCCCGCGTGGTCGGTGAGTGCCCGATGGACACGCTGCATAAACCGATGGAAATGGACGCGAAGCTTCCGGTCACAGGGGAGCGCGTCGAAAAACGTATCCATCAAATGGGTCTTGCCCCGACCTACCCCACCCCACAGGTAAATGCCCCGCTCTGGCAGCCGGGGTCGGCCCAGCCAATTGCGCAGGCGTCCACCCAATGTGCGCTCGCCCGCCGCGCGCGAGACCAGACGCGCGCTTAAGGCGTCAAGCCTGTCGATAACCTCGGCCTGAGCGTCATCTGCCACTATCAATCCGGCTTGAAGATCGCGCTGATAGCGCTCCCGGGGGGAGAGCATAATGTGTATCACCTGGCGCCTAGCTTTGCGGCCGCGAAGCGTATCATGAACAGCGGCATGCGGCGCCGCATGGCAGGCGACGCTCGCGCCTGCATGCAGTACACTCTTGAAACGGACGGCACGTGGGTTCGGGGCCGCCTTCAATCACTAGCGGATTCCCGCTCCGGCGCCAATAGGCAGCAATCTCGGGATGACAGGAAACCAAGCCCTATGTACTCCATCACCAACCTGATCTTCGCACTCATCCTAGGCGGCGGTATTGGCGGCGCCATAGGCTGGTACTGGGCGCTGTCTTCGCGGGGTGATAACAAACGCCGACTGATCATGGAGCTCGAGAGTCAGCTCGATCAGGCGCGTCAGAGTCGCGCTGATTACGAAGCTGAGGTATCGGAGCATTTTTCGCAAACAGCGGACCTGCTGCACAAGCTCACCGACGATTACCGCGCGGTTTACACGCATCTTGCAGAGGGGGCCGAGCAATTGTGCGGAGATCAAGTCAGCATTTCCAAAGCCGCACTCAGTGCACCAGACGCCTCGCAAAGCGATAAGCCGCATCTCGTTGAAGTGGCACAGCCACTGGACTACGCACCCAAAAAGCCTGACGAGCAAGGTCAGTTATCCGAGACATTCGGACTAGATAAATCCAATACCAGCGCCGCCTAGTGGCCTGCGCATCTGACGCTCAGGCGGGGTTGTCAATCTCGATATATTCGTGGGAGCACCCCAGGGCCTCTGCGGCGCGCGCCGTCACCGCCTGAATCCCGTAACGCTCGGTCGCGTGATGGCCCGCCGCGATAAAGCATAAGCCCCGCTCCCGCGCGATATGAATCGTTTGCTCGGACACTTCTCCAGTCACAAAGAGGTCAGCGCCAGCGTCCGCCGCCCGATCAATGTAGTTCTGCCCAGCACCCGTGCACCACACCACTGACTGCACACTTCCCTCCCCCACAGACAGCGGCTCGCGATCAAGCCCTGCGGCCAGTCGGCCTACCACCACATCCATCGCCACCGGCGCATTGAAGGTGTCGGTAAAGAGGGGAAGATTCTCATCGCCGGGATCGAGGGGCCGCGGGTCAGGTAATTCAAGCAGTCGGCCCAAACAAGCGTTATTACCCAGCTCAGGATGACAATCCAAAGGCAAATGATAGGCAAACAAGTTGATATCGGCCTGCATCAGGGTGCGGATACGGCGGGCTTTCATACCAGTGACGGTGGGCTCCTCCGAGCGCCAGAAGTAGCCGTGATGAACCAGAAGTGCATCGGCCCCGGCGCTCACGGCGGCGTCAATTAACGCCTGACTGGCCGTAACACCGCATACCAAGTGCTCAATCTGATCGCGTCCCTCGACCTGCAAGCCATTAGGGCAGTAATCGCTAAACCGCTGCGGCTGAAGTAAGTCATCGAGAAAATCACCCAGTTCCTGGCGGCTACAGCCCATATCCGTCTCGCAAACAATTAAACCGAGACGAGAATAACGGGCACACCCTGTTTTACAATGGGGCGAGGAGAACAATTTGAAACAAGATCTACTCAACCTGATTTGGCCCGCGCTCGTTGGCGTGCTCGCAGCGGCACTCATTCTGGATAAATGGGTGCTCGAGGCGCCTGACCGCGATATCTCCAATGCCACCAGTGGTTATCGCCAGGCCGTCGCGCGCGCAACACCCTCAGTGGTCAATATCTACACCGCCAAGTTGGTCGAGGCGCGCAATGACCCGCGCCTGAATTCACCGTTGTTCCGTCGCTTCCGCTCCAATCGCGGGGGTACACAACGTATCGAACGCTCACTGGGGTCTGGCGTCATTCTGACCGAGCAGGGTCATATTGTGACCAATAACCACGTCATTCAGGGGGCCGATGCGATTCAGGTGCTACTCGC
>Ga0181583_10004304_pt1 | contig 10447 bp, 21 predicted proteins | sample 071ome_31_FD_132461 | JGI IMG/M metagenome (GOLD analysis project Ga0181583, IMG submission 132461) | Coastal salt marsh microbial communities from the Groves Creek Marsh, Skidaway Island, Georgia - 071405CT metaG (megahit assembly) | ecosystem: Environmental > Aquatic > Marine > Intertidal... | reverse complement strand
TGGTCCGAAACAAGGATCCTCCGCAGATGATTGCAACCTATTAAAATTATTACTCTTTTCAAGGAACGAAAAATGACTAACCAGATGAACATGCGAAAAACCCTTTCATACCGCGAGGTTGCCGAGCAGGCACAAAGGTTGAGTGAGATGGCATACTTGGAAGCCTGCCAGCCAAAAGAACTGCGAAATCAGGCACTTATGAATCACTGCTATAAGCAGGCGAAACGATTGACGAATCGTCTGAAGAACGCTGGTTACTGGAAAAACTCAGTGATTTCGCTGGGTTAGCCGACAAGCAATCAGACAAAAAACACAACAAAAACAAGAGGTTTCGATGGGTATGCGGATTTATCATTCACGGGTTATTGATAACAGGATTTCTGCAATGATTCTGGAGGGTTTGGAGGGCAAGGCGTTCAATCGCAAGCTAACCAAGCGAGATCGCGTAGTTAGCGACGGCAACGGCAAAGTTAGCGTTTTCCTTTGGAATACCGAGATTTGTCAGATTGACGCGCAAGCCAATAAAATCACTGTGAAAAGCGGCGGCTTCGAAACGGTAACGACGAAAAGCCGAATCAATGCGCTGCTTTACGGATGGGCAAAGGGCAACCCCGCGATTTTCCAACGGAATTGGGTGTGGTATTTGGAAACTGAGTGCCCTCTAACGAAAGACGAGAAAACAACAGAGTTTCAAGGGGTTGCACGATTCCCGCTTAAGTATTGGCGATAACTCAATCATTTCAGGAGGTTAGCGCAATGACAAAGCGCCAGATGAGCACAATGGCTCAGGCCCATAAGATCACCAATGATCTCAAGTACATGCGAGATTGCGATTCCCGGCTTCTAAACCCTGGAATTCGCAAGTCTTTTCAGCGACGTAGCAACAAAGCCATTCGACGGTTTAACCGTGCGATCTGCAAGGACTTTCAGTCAAACTGGTAAGTCCTCGATTTTACTCAAACAATAGGTAAGCAAAACATGAAGAAGATTCACCAGTTCCCAGGGTTGGAGATTTTCGTAGTGATTCCGGCATGTTGCACACTTGCCGGTTTTGTTGTTTCGGTGTTCGGTTAAAAGTCAATCATTTCAGGAGGTTAAGTCATGCTCGATTTTCATAAGGTTTATCTTGTGGTTAGGCGCACGGGGCGGAAGCTCCCTGGCAAAGACTTGGAAATCATTGATGTTTTCAGCTTGCGTTCGGATGCCGAACGATGCCTGAAAAACCTTGTTATTCTGCAAGGTTCCGATTCGGTCTGGATTATGGAAAAGATTCTCAAATAACTCAATCATTTCAGGAGGTTAAGTCATGGAACATAAGGGTATGAAATACTTGGACGCTCATAAGCGTTGGATTTCACAGGCAAAGGAGCTTATCCCGCAAGTGCCTGATTTTCAACCGGATTTCGTCAAGTCGCTAGATGAGCGAATTGAATCGGGAATCCCACTGACGCCTAAGCAGTTCAAATCATTGAAGAAAGTGGTCTGGTTTCTGAAGAAGCAGACTGAGGACAAGTAATGGAAATCATTAGCGTTTTCGCGATTCCGGTTCTGTTCGGTGTCGCCTGTTATGTCCTTGAATTCATTTGGGAAGTCTTGGATCCGCTGGATGACTAATTAACTCGGAGGGTTAGGGTTCGATGGCAAAGAAACGTAAGAAAAACAAGAGGTTACACAAGCACAGAAACCCCTACGCTCTAAGCCTTTGTTTCCACAAGGGAAAAGGGCATCACGGCGATAAACGTAAGAAAAACAGCAAGCTAGCTTGCCGCAAGAAAGTTCAACAAGATTAAGAGGTTACAGTGAACATCAGCGATAACGAGAAAATTTCAATGATTGCGCTCGCTTACAGCGATTGGCAGCAGACGCAGGGATTCGAAGAAAATGAGTTATTTCAGGCACTTATCACGCTAATCGACTCAGGCGAAATCGTTGCGCTTTATGACGATAACGATGGAAGCGTGAAATATCAAGCAGTTAGCAGTCTGCCTGGATAGCCAAACTTTGCTAATAATCTTGGGAGGTTATAGCACAGCAGACCGGGCTGGACAACCCGGTGTCAATACCACTGTCCGAATCTGTGAAATGGTAATAGTTTCGAAAGGTTGGCTGCCTTGGAAACTGAGAGGTTCAATTCCTTTCCACAGTTCCACAAACAATTCAATAAATTCAATGAGTTGCTGACACCGCAATAGGTCAGCACTTGTTAGGGAGAAAAAGAATCTATGAAAGTTGTTGTTTTTCAAGAGTTTAACGATAGGACAATGTGGGTGACAAAGTTTGACGTTTTCGCAATTCGCAAGCTGTTGAACAAAATCATCAATGAAAACGACCTGTTGGGCTTGGGCGATCCAGACGAGACGTTCGCCGTGCAGCAGCCGGATCGTGACGAACCCTCCGATTTTATGGAGCTTTCTGACAGCGAATTGCTCGCTTACGTCAAAGCCGGTCGCTGCTTTACCGCAGCACGCAAGCCCGTGAAATCGTTCAGGGATCTTGAGTATGATCGCTTCGATTTGCTGCCCACTATCAAGGGCATCGAATAGGATAGAATCGCTAACAATAACGGGAGGTTAGACTTTGGCGAGGTCAAAAAAGAAAACTCCAATCATTTCAATCACTACCGCCCCATCGGACAAAAGCGATAAAGCTAATGCTAACAGGCGGTTACGCAGGAACGTTAGGCAGCAGCTTAAAGAGCTTGAAGACGATGAAATCATTGACGAATTGCTCTTGCCGCAACTGCGCGAAGTTTCAAACGTTTGGGACTTTGCGAAGGACGGCAAAAAGTTCTTGAAGAACAAGGACTTGGATAGCCACGACAAGCACTTGCGGAAATAACAATAATAACAAGAGGTTACAATAGATGACAGATAATCAATGGGAATCACGCGAGATTTCGCTATGGGTCAACAATGATGAATCATTGTACCTACTTGCGAGACGTAGTGAGTCGTCTTATGATTTCTTCGAAGGCCTCAAAAAGATTGGGGTTTTCCAGCTTGGCAACATCAAGCTAACTCTGCATAACGTAAAGGAAAGTTGGGAGGACGCAAATGACTAAGAATTTCAAAGAGATGGCAGACGAGGCACGCAGGGCGGAACTACAGGAAATCCTTCTGGAAATGGACCTCCCGAACATGCGGCGATTGCTGAACAAATTCAGCAACTTGAGCTGGCTCAAGCGTAACCTCATGGTTAACAACAGCAATCACCCGCGAGCCGAGGAAGCCCTTGTTATCATTAGGATTATGATGCGCGAGTGGCCCCGAGGATAGCTCGCATTAACCCTTAGATTACAAGAGGTTAGCCCACAGCAATAAGCCAGTTATTTCGGAGACTTAAAATAGAAATCATCAAACGTACCGGATTCATTACCGTTTCAGAAGACGGAGTGGCGCGAGAAATAATCCTGCGATTACAAGGGGTTAAGCTAAACAAGGTGGAATCAATCCAGATTCCGCTAAGATACAAGCCTACCCATTATGTTAATCATTATAAGGACTTACATAGAATAACCAAAAGTTAAATGAACACAGGCACTTACCCACCAGCCCAGTAGGTCTGCTCTAACCCAGCGGATCTGCTGGGCTTTTTTTTGTACTTTTGAAAGCACTACGGTACCTAACTACCACCCCCCAAGCCCTCCTAACTAGCCGAGATCACTAAGGAAAAATAGTAACACCCAATACAAGCCCTAGATTCCCTTATAAGTTCAATAGGTTAGGAGGCTCATGAGGACTCTAAGAGAAAGGGCAACAAACCCGCTAAGGCTAGAAACCTTAGTGATTATAAGCTGTTACCGGTGTTGTAATTAGTCCCCCATCATAACCTAATAATTTCAACCTGTTAACCCCCTTTTTAAGCCTTCTAACGGCGTTCCCTTAGCCCCCTAACCGACTACCCCTAAACCCCTCAGTTCCCTAACTAACCCTAACCCCCCGATATCCCTAAGAAAGTTTTATCTCCACCTAGAGCAATCCTAAAGCAGTGTCACGTTTAGCCTTTTTAACCTAATGATCTTCAGGTGTTACCCCCCTTTCTAAGCTCTCTAACGGCCATGGCTAACCTATTGACAATAAAAGCTTTATCAGCCCCTAGAGAAAGTTAAACAAAAACCCCTTTCTAAGCCTTCTAACGGCATTTCCTAACCTATTGATAATAAAGACTTTACTCGCCTTTAAGCTCAAATCAGACCCAACCCCCATTCTAAGCTCTCTAACGGCATTACCTAACCAATTGATAATAAAAAGTTTTATCACGCTCTAGAGAAAGTTAAATAAAAACAGCGTTTTACGCATTTAAACAAGCATTTGAAATTACAGGCTTTTATTGTTCTAAGCCCAAAAGCTCAATGATTACAGGGACTCCCCCCTCCCCCTGTCACCCGTTACTACCGAAAAGTAAGTCTAAGTAGGCGGAATCATTGGGAAAAGCGGGGCAGGGGCACGCACGATACGGCTATAATTTTTACAGAGTTGGCGTTCGTTGTCTAAGTGATTCCCTAGACTTAGGATACTAGTGGTGATCCCCTACTACCCCTAAACAGGCTGTTATCCCCTAATACCCTAGACTTAGGCCAATGGTTGTGTTCCCCTACTACCCCTTACTACCCCTAAGACGGCTTTATTGTTTAAAAAGTGGGTAGGCTAAAAAATTGGCCCGTAATTTTTTGAGATTTTAACCCCTATTTACTACATGCAGAAACTACTAAACGAATGGCGAGCTTATCTTAAAGAAAGTTCTATTTCAAATAAACCCGCGTACCTTCTTTTTCACTTTCCAAGTAAAAAACTACACTGGGTAGAAACAGACATTTCCAGTGCCTCAAAAACACCAGAAGATAATACTCTTCCAAAGGGAAAGATTGTCAAATCATGGACTGCAACATCAGGTAGATCAAAACTGCCTGCTCTTGATCCAAAGCCTGAAAATGTTGATGATTATATTCCTTATGGAATTGCTGCTGCATTAAAAAATATGCCTTATAAAGGCCCTTTACCCCCTGGTTTATATTTCACTCACGATCCTCAAGATATGCCATGGTATTGGAAAAATAAATTTGGTAACATGATTAATCGAGGTATCACTAAAGTGTCTAAGTATGTAGATGCAGCTAAAAGATTTACCAATTGGCGCGGTGGTAAATCTTCTTGGGGGCAATGGCGAGTTTGGTTAGAGCCAAATAACGCAGATGTTGGTAAAAGAAGCGGATTTACTATCCATGGTGGTAAAGTATGGGGAAGTAGTGGTTGTATTGATTTAACCAATCAGATCTTAGACTTTAAATCAGATTATATGGCTTATACCAAAAAGTATGGATCACATATGAATCTTTATTCCGTATATGCCCCATTGCCAGAAGATTTTGGTGAAGCAGCTAGGATTCAAATTTAATCACTAAAAATTTTAATCAAAGCACCTTCTGGACAGGGGTCTTTATATTGGCATTCAATGATCTCTCCGTTTGGTTGTTTGTTATCCATTATACCAAATACAACGATGTCATAAATTATAAATAACCCAACCAAAAGAAGAATAAATTTTAGAACGTATTTCATAAGGCCATTATAACAACTTTTATGTCCAAAGTCAACTAAGTTTATCAATTGCTAATTGCCCCGTACCTGGAGGTAATCATTAATGAATGAATATGAAATAAAACTCGCAAATATTATGTCTGCCATAGAATACGAATTTTCCAGGCTTAAACACCTATTTACAGCATGATGGATTACGCCCTATTACGCAAGAACCTAGAATTAGAGATAAAAAAGGAATTCCCCGACTTTGAACTGGTTGACAAGCGCAAATCACTGCTTATGAAAGCCCTATCTAAGGTCTTGTTTTTTAACAAGGCTTTTATGAGCCGCTACATTACCGTTTGGGGCAATAAGGTCTATGTCCCCTCCCTACCCTATAAGGAGGATGACCCATTAAGCGCTTGCGTAATCTTAGCTCATGAATGGGTTCACATGAAAGATGCTAAAAGGTGGGGTTTACTATACAAGTTTGGCTACTTGTTTCCGCAAATTTTCGCGATTCTCGCTCCGCTCGGTTTGGTCTGGCCCCCGGCTTGGCTATGTGCGCTATTCCTATTGCCTTTACCGGCCCCAGGGCGGGCTGAGTTGGAGTTTAGGGCTTATGCCGTAAGCATGGCCGTTAGATGGTGGACAGAGACACAGGAGCCAAACTGGGGCTTCTATAAGCGTCAATTTAGTTCCTCAGCTTACTACTGGATGTATCCTTATGACAATTTGGTTGAAATGACCTTAAAGGAGGAGTTCGAAAGAATCAAGCGAATGGACCTTCGCCCTCATGAAAGACAGGTTTTAGATATTTTGATTAGGGAGTAATTAACCTTTTGTATTTTTGCAATTTTCTTTTTGCTCGTATTGTGCTCTGAGCTTTTCCTCAAGGTATTTCTGCTTCATTGCCTCAAGACCCTCATCGAGCTTTTCCATAATTTCTTTATGGTCTTCGCGATTTCGCTGTAACATTTCGTAGTTTTTCTTTAGAGTCTCAACTACATTCTTATTTAGGTCATCGTAGCGACCCTGAAAGTTCTTTCTCATCGTGTGGTTTGACAATAGTAGAGAAAGAGTCCACATACCAAGTATGCCGTATTCAACTAATCCATTTAATGCTTCCACCCATTCACCCTCCGTGGTTTATAGGATAAATAGTTTTTTATTTCCAGAAAATTTGAATACCAACAAGCACAAAAGCAAGAAGAGAACTTACAATATTCTTAGGTGTAAAAGCAGATTCGCCTAAGAATACCCAAGTTAGAATAGGAAAACTTACATAAGAAAGTCCAAATCCAAGCAATCTTGATCCCCAAGCAGATTCTAATCCAGCATAAGACCATTTAGAACCCCACCAAAATGACAGTGAAACTGGAAAGGCAAAAATTAGCGAAGTCACTAGCGGCTTATCTTTCCACCAGTCCCAAACAAATTGAGAGTTGTTTAGGAACCAAGCGAAGACTTGACCTAGTAAGAGCATAAGAGAGCCGAGTAAAATTAGGGTTGTTTTAGACATGGATTAAACTTTTTTTATTAGCTATTTATTTTACCACATTTGCGGAGTTAATGTCAATGAAATTTAAGAAAGAAGCGCTTAGAAAAATAATTCAAGAAGAATTACAAGCAGTTTTAAACGAGCAGTTAACACCAGACGAACTTGAGTCAATTGGCATGACTGCTGATGAATTTAACAGCCTCCCAGATAACGAAAAAGCAGCTTACACCAAGATGGCAAAAGGTGAAACTGAAACTATCACTGACAAGCCAACTATGATTAAAGGTAAACGTAGAGATCCTCTTTTAATGAAAGTTCAACAAGAGTTAAACCGACTAGGCGCTATGGGCAACGACCTTAAACCTCTAAAGGTCGATGGACTCCCCGGTCCTAAGACAGCAACAGCCTTAGCAGCCGTTTTGCCCGGTTTTCAGTGTATTGGTAGAAAATCTAAAGCCTCTGGCTGTGAGCATTCTGCTAAATTTTTAAGACAGCCCGATCTTCTTAGGGCGTCTTTAGCTGCTCTTTCAAAGAAGTCTCCATTTTCTAATGATCAAATGGTAAACATGCTAGCCCAAACATTGGAAAATAAAAAAGATGTGGTTGATGTAACAGCAACTCAAATTGCACAGCAGATAAGTTCCCAGGCAGAGCCACCGCTGCCAACAGCCACACCTCCTGGTAAAGAAGATGATGGTGTAAAACCAATTGAGGTACCACAAGCAACAACTTTAAAAAGAGACCCCGAACTTGATCTAAAAAATCCTAAAAAGAAAGAAAAGCGAGTGAATGTTAAGCTTACTAATGAGTCTATAAAGAATAAATTTCAAAGATTTTTATAAAATTGCTCTACTGCTTTAAATTTATAATTCAATCTTTTAAACTTTCTAGCCTTTTTTGTTGAATAATTTAAGTAACTTGTTTTTAAGTAACTGACTATCATGTTAAAATCATTTTCGAAATTAGTTTGAGCATAAGGAACTATAAAACCTCGCTTTTGATAAGCTGGGTTTTCTTCCATCCAGTTAGATTGGTGGGATCTTCCTACGCCTCTGTAGTCGCCATCATTAAATTTAATAAATTTTCGAAAAAGGGCTCGTTTTTGATTAATATTTCTGTTATTATTTAAGACAATACTAGAGAATTCATGGTGTAAAATATATTCGATGTCTGTACGCCCAGCAGTTTTAAGATAAATAATTTTTTTATCTGTGTCGTATGTACCGGACACCCAATCCATGCCATCTAAAGTTATTACACTACACACTCTAATTTGAGTAAGATACTTATCCAGTGTTCCTTTTTTATAAGATTTAGCAAAAAGTCCGATACTAGGTATCGCTTTATTTAAATATTTTTGTTTTGCTTTATCGCATTTAACATAATTTGTTACTGAGCCGTTATTTATAACGGAAAATGCATATGCATTACTCGATAAACAAGAGATGAAAAATAAAATAGCTATCTTCTTCATAGTCTCCTCCAAAGCTGTTGACAGTATAACAAGGATAGCTTTCTAAGTCAAGCTTTTCTCTCTCAAACTACTTAGTATATGCTCTATACATGGAAAAAATGGCAAATTTTAGAAGCATCTAGCTTAAAATTTCGTGGTAGGAACATGAATTTTATTCCATTTACAACCCCAGTAGAGCAAGCTAAGGGCTTGATGTACCGTGAAGAGCCACTAGGACCCAACACAGCCGGTCTTTTTATCTACAACAAACCTGAGATGCGATCATTTTGGATGAAAAACACTTATATTCCACTTGATATTGTGTTTTTAGATGAAAATGGCGAGATTATAGGCATCCATTTGAATGCTAAGCCTCATTCTGAGGATTCGATTGAGTCTCCTGGCCCTGCTCAGTATGTGATTGAGCTTGACGCAGGCGAAGCTTCCGCTCTCGCTCTTCGCGTAGGGGATCAATTCTTTCTATAAGGTCCCAACAGGTGGGGCAAATTAGGTGTTTTCGCTCCTCTCTAGCAACAACCTTCCAAGTCATAGCCATCTCTCTGCTCTTTTTATCAAAAGGCTTTTCACAATTAGAGCATTGATCAGGTAAAAAGATGTTTTTCATCTTTGAAGCTAGCTCTTTTTCAGAGATCTTTCTTTCTTCTAAGTATTTCTTTCTTTTAATTTTTCTTTTTAAGTTATTACTCATAGTTTAATGGTAGCATGAATCAAAAATTAATTTAACTAGTTATTGTTGGAGGAGCAAAATGAAAAAATTATTGCCATTTTTACTAATCTTGTTGATATCAGGACCAATTTTTGCTAAATCAAAGAAGACTAGTTCAAAATTTTACGATTTTAGTGACCAGTTGATCGACGGAAACATAAAAAAGCCATCTACAATCTGGATGGAGTCTAGAACTAGAGCAAAATTTGAAAAATTATTAAAGCTAAAGAAGTCTTTTTATAGAGAATTGCTTTTAACAGCTAAAGAAAGCTATCTAAAGTGATTAATTTAAATAAATTGGAACATAATTTTCTAATTTAACTTCTAATTCTGCGGCGGTCTTCAACAGATTATGAAATTCCTTCAAAATTACACTATCTGTTATTACTTCAGTTTTACTATCAACTGATTCCATCAGATCTTCAATAAAAATCATGGTTTCACTAAGAACTAAAACGAATTCTGCGAGATCTTCGATGACTTTTTCGTTGTAGTCACTCAGATCTCGCATTATTTCTATTATTCTGCCATAACAACACTTGGTGATGCTATAGATTTTAACAAATTGATATATTTCCACACCTTAGTATATCACTTTTTAGAAACTTTTTCAAATTTTTCGAAAAAATCTCTTTCAAATTGATCATAAGTCTTTAGTTCGTATGCTTTTTCAAACTTGCTTTTAAAATTTTGTTCTTGTTGTTTTTTATTTACATTATGAACTGATGTTGATAGACTAATTGGTGCGGCTATAAAAATAAAACCTAAAAATACTAATGTTTTGTACAAACCTTATCCTCCAAAGTAGTTACTATATGAGATTTATTTTTTTGATAGCGACTTTACTGATTTTAAATAGTTGTTCAAGTCCAACTTACAACCGAAGTTCCCCATTTTTTAAAGGAACCTTTTTAAAAGTCGAAAAAATAATTGAAATTACAGCTTGTAACCCAAAAGATCCAAAACATTGTATAACAAAGAAGTATGGATCGTCTGCTTCATCATTTATTGTCGCTCATAAAGAAAAATATTCTTATCTTTTGACCTCTGGGCATGTTTGCGAGATCAATTTTGGTAGATTAACACAGCTTCCAGGCTTTAGAGCAGATATTCAGTTCTATGGAATCACTCTTAAAAACAAAAAACATAATTTTGAAATTGTTTCGCTTGATAAGGAAAGCGATTTATGTCTTTTACGGACTACAAGAGTTGATCTACCAGCTTATCGCATATCAAACAACCCTCCA
>Ga0181583_10004297_pt1 | contig 10453 bp, 9 predicted proteins | sample 071ome_31_FD_132461 | JGI IMG/M metagenome (GOLD analysis project Ga0181583, IMG submission 132461) | Coastal salt marsh microbial communities from the Groves Creek Marsh, Skidaway Island, Georgia - 071405CT metaG (megahit assembly) | ecosystem: Environmental > Aquatic > Marine > Intertidal zone... | reverse complement strand
GGAGAAGGCGTCGTTGAAGGCGAGGTTGTGGAATGGATGGTCGCCGTTGGCGACACCGTGAAGGAAGACGACCCCATTTTGTCCGTGATGACCGACAAGGCGACCGTTGAAATTCCCGCACCGTGCGACGGCACCGTCAAGAGCCTCGTGGGTGAAGCCGGCGACATTTTGCCAGTTGGTGCCGTGTGCATCGTCTTCGAAGTGGACGGCGAGGGGAACGCCAGCGAAACCGAGGCCCCTGCGCCGGCCGAACCCGCTGCCGAACCCACCCCCGAAGCGGCACCCGCTGCTCCCGAACCGGCGCCTGCACCTGTCGCACCCCCTGCACCTGCAGCACCGGCACCCGCTGCCCCCGCAGCCGCTCCTGTCGCTCGTGCACCCGGTGCCAAGGTCCTCGCCTCGCCCGCCGTGCGCCAACGCGCTCGAACGGCCAACATTGACTTGGAGCACGTGGCGGGCACCGGCCCAGCCGGGCGCATCAGCCATGCGGACCTCGACCGGCACATCGCTGGGGGCGGAGCAGCACCTGCACCGGCCAGCGGTGCAGCGAAGGTGGCCAAGACCGGGACGGAAGCCATCAAGGTCATCGGACTGCGTCGCAAAATCGCCGACGGCATGATGAACTCGTACAGCACGATCCCTCACTTCTCCTACTTTGAAGAGGTGGACGTCACGGAACTTGAATCGTTGCGGCAGCACCTCAACGCCACGCGCCCGGAAGGTGCACCCAAATTGACGTACTTGCCCTTCATCATGCAAGCCCTCGTCAAGGCGCTGGGCCAACGCCCCGAGTGCAACGCCGTGTACGACGACGAAGCCAACGTTGTGACCCGTCACGAGGCCATCAACCTCGGCATCGCCACCCAAACCGACCGCGGGCTGTACGTTCCCGTCGTCAAGCACGTCGAAGCTCAGGACATCTGGCAATCGGCTGCTGAAATGGGACGCGTGACCCAAGCCACCCGAGACGGCAAGGCCACCGTGGATGACCTCACAGGATCCACGTTCACCATCTCCAGCCTCGGTCGCCTGGGCGGCCTCGGCGCCACCCCCATCATCAACAAGCCCGAGGTCGGCATCCTTGGCGTTCACAATGCCATTGACCGAGCCGTGGTTCGCAACGGCCAAGTCGTGATCCGTCGCATCATGAACCTCTCGTCGTCGTGGGACCACCGCGTCGTCGACGGCCACGACGGTGCCATGCTTGTCCAGTTGCTGAAGAACTACCTGGAGCACCCTGCGACCATCTTCATGTGAGGCGAGCCAAATGAACGTCAAGAAGTGCCAAGTCCTTGTGGTTGGAGCCGGTCCCGGCGGCTACGTCGCCGCCATCCGTTCCGCCCAACTCGGGTTGAAGACCGTCATCGTCGAAGGCGAGCGTGCCGGCGGCACCTGCCTGATTCGAGGTTGCATCCCCTCCAAAGCCCTCATTCACGCCGCACACACCTTCCACGGTCTCGCCAAGCACGCCAACGAGGGCGGTCACATGGGCATCAGCATCCCAGGCCCCGCCGATCTCGACATGGGGAACCTCATTGGATGGAAGGAAGGAATCGTTGACCGTCTGAACAAAGGTGTGGAAGCCTTGCTGAAGAACGCCGGTGCTGAACTGGTCACCGGCTGGGCCGCCTTCCAAGACGCCAAGACCGTGAAGGTCGGCGAAGGCAAGGAGGCAAGCCTGATCGAAGCCGACCATGTCATCATGGCGCAGGGCTCGGTGCCCATCGAACTGCCGTTCATGCCGTTCAGCGAACATGTGCTGTCCTCAAGGGAAGCGCTCGCCCTCGAAACACTGCCCGATCACGTGGTCGTGGTTGGCGGTGGCTACATCGGCCTCGAACTCGGCATCACCTACCGCATGCTGGGTGCTGAGGTGACCGTCGTGGAAGCCATGGACACGGTGCTTCCGCTCTTCGACAAGGAACTGCGACGTCCGTTGGAGTTGTACATGAAGAAGAACAAGATCAAGGTCCACACCGGTGTGTTTGCAAAAGGCGTTGACGAACTCGGCAACGGCCGTGTCAAGGTCAATTTCATTGACAAAAACGAGCAAGATGAATCCAAAATGCAGAGCGTCGAGGCCGACAAAGTCCTGGTCACCGTCGGTCGAAAACCCCGCTCAGACGGTTTGTCTGCCACCGGTGTTGCACTTGACGAGCGCGGGTTCGTGAAGGTCAACGACCGATGCGAAACCAACATGAACGGTGTTTACGCCATTGGCGACCTGTGCGATTCCGGCGAAATGTTGGCGCACGTCGCTTCGTTCCAAGGCGAGATGGTCGCTGAACTCATTGCAGGCCACACCCGGGCCTACGATCCTGTCGCCGTTCCTGCCATCGTGTTCACCGAACCTGAAATCGTCGCCGTGGGCCTTTCGCCTGAACAGGCGAAGGAAGCCGGCCACCCCGTCATCGTCGGGAAGTTCCCGTTGGCCGCCAACGGTCGAGCCCTGACCCAAGAGGCTGAGAAAACCGGCGGGTTCATTCGCGTCGTGGCTCGTGCAGACGACCATCGCATCCTCGGCATCCAAGGTGTGGGCACGCACATCAGTGAACTGGTCGGCGAGTGGACCCTCGCGCTTGAGATGGGCGCCCTCCTCGAAGACATCGCTCACACCGTACACGCCCACCCAACGATGACTGAAATGACGCACGAAGCCGTGCTCGACACGCTGGGTCACGCCATTCACAAGATGTGAGCGGTTGCAACGGCGCATCAACCCCGTGGGTTGATAGCCGAGGGTGCAAGAGGTAAATCATGGTCGAACTGGGCCACTACGTGTTGTACGTCCGACGAATGGAGCCCATGGTTAAATTCTATAGCGACATCGTAGGCTTGGACATCGCTGGAACCACGTTCGGTGGACGCGCAATGGCGCTCACCGGTGGGCGAACGCATCATGAGTTGTTGCTCCTCGAAGTGGGCGATGCCCCCGGGCCAGCTCAAGGCCGTCGTGTAGGGCTGTACCACACCGGCTGGTGCATTGGTCAGGACGATGGACAGCTTCGCACGGCGTTGAATCGCTGTCGAGCTGCTGGCGTGACCGTTGTGGGCATGTCGGACCATGGCGTGTCTCATTCACTCTACGTACATGACCCGGACGGCAACGAGGTGGAACTCTACGTGGATGTGCCGGATTACGATTGGGCGGCCAACGACGATTGGTTGGCCCATCCTGTTCGACCCCTGAACCTTGATGCCTGAGGAAACCTCAAGGGTTCAGCAACCCAACTGGCAAGGATACAACGCCCTCATTCTTCCTCGACGTCGTTGGCCATCATGACGGCCACGGGTCGCGTTCGCTCGTTTTCATCCAGCACCAACCGAGCCATGATGACCATCGGTGCACCGATGATGGCCCCGGCGATGCCCCAGACTTGAGAGAAGAGCATCACGGTCAGCAAGAGCACCAGCGGGGAAATCCCTATTTTTGCACCCGAAAGGTTCGGCTCAACCAGTGAGCCAAACATCTGCTGATTCCCGATCAGCAAGGCGAGCATGATCAAGGCGGTGAACGGTTCAAGCATGATGAACCCGATGAGCACCGGGGGAACGGTCGCAAACAGCGCACCGAGGATGGGGATGAAGTCCAACAAAAAGCACAACACACCGAACAAAAACCAGCCGGGGATGTCGAAACCGATGGGCGAGATGATGACGGTCATCACGATGGCCTGGCCGCCGCTGCACGTGACTTTGGACACCACGTAGGCGCTGATGGAATCCATGGAATCGTGCACGATGGCACGAGCACGCCCGCTGGAGTTCGGGAATGCAGCGTTGAAACGTTTGGCGATGGTGTGCTCTTCGAGAATGATGAACAGCAGGAAGATGAGGACGGTCAGCATCGTGCCAACAAAAGCACTCAGCGAGCCCAAAATTGCGAGCACAAACGTTTCGATGTTGCTCGGTGACGCCAGCACATTGACCCAACTCGAGTCTGAAAAGATGATTTCCAGCCCGTAGAGGTCAGATTCCGCATACTTTGCGCGCTTCTCCTCGAGAGCGGCGGTGATGTCCGGCACGTCCTCAACAAAGAGGGACAGTTGTTCGTAAAGGAAGATCGAAACCACGTACATGCCGACGATGAACGCCGCCAACACGGTCCCGTAAGAGACGAGTTGGTTGTTCACTCGACGGTGAATGGATTGCTCAACCGGCTTGATGAGAAAGAACAGGAGAACAGCGATGGCCAACGGCATCAAAATCGGCTTCAAGTGAACCAACGCGAGGTACACCACCACGCCGACGATGGCGACACTCGCAGCCGTGGCACGTTTTGAATCCACACCGACATGGAGATCCGGTTCCATGGGTTGTGATTCAACCTCCGTCATCTAAGGTTTGCTCCAGTAAAGAGCGCAAACGGTCGCACAATGCGCCTGAACACGGGGCCTAAACCGAGCACAGCAGCAGCATCAACTGCCGCACATCAGGCAGTCGTCGGGACTGTCAAGACTGCAAGCGATGGCCTCGAGGCTGTCAACGTCCTCGGCACGCTCGGCGAGGCCGCTGACGGTCTGGTCGTCCTTGACCTTCGACTCAAGGGTGAACTGAATGGCATCAGCAGCGGCCTTGGTGCGGAGGTAGTACATGCCCGTCTTGAGGCCTTGGCGCCAGCCGTAGAAGTGCATGGACGTGACCTTGGCGGGGTTCGCATCCACCATGTGGATGTTGAGGGATTGGCTTTGGTCGATGTAGGCGCCTCGGTCGGCGGCCATGTCCAGCACGCGCTTCTGCTTGATTTCCCACGTGGTCTTGTACATCTCGCGAATGTGCTCTGGGATGGTGTCAATGGCTTGAATGGACCCTTTGTGACGGAGGATGTCGTCCTTCATGGCCAAGCTCCACAAGTCCAGCGCAATGAGATCCTTCACCAGGTGCTTGTTCAACACCACGAACTCACCGGACAGGGTCCGGCGAACGTAGAGGTTGGAGGTGAACGCTTCGAAGCACTCGTTGTTCCCGAGAATCTGCGAGGTCGAGGCGGTGGGCATGGGGGCGAGCAGGAGCGAATTGCGCATGCCGTGTTCCATGATGTCGGCCTTCAGGCTGTCCCAGTCCCATCGGCCGCTGTGCTCGTTCATGCCCCACAGATCGAATTGGAGCAAACCTTGGCTCGCAGGCGAACCCTGGAAGGTGGAGTAGGCACCCTCGGCGATGGCAGCGTCCTTGGAGGCCGTGCAGGCTGCGAAGTAAATCGTCTCGAAGATGTCCTTGTTCAGCGTGCGTGCCGCGTCGCTCTCAAACGCCATGTTGAGCATGGCAAAGGTATCGGCCAAGCCCTGCACGCCGAGCCCGATGGGTCGGTGACGCATGTTGGAGTTGCGCGCTTCCTCCACCGGGTAGTAGTTGACATCGATGACGCGGTTCAGGTTGCCGGTGGCGTGATAGGTGACGTCGAAGAGTTTCTGGTGGTCGAACTCACCCGCCTCGATGTTGACAAACTTTGGCAGTGCGATGGACGCCAAGTTGCACACGGCCACTTCGTCCTTGGAGGTGTATTCCATGATCTCCGTGCACAGGTTCGATGAACGGATGGTCCCGAGGTTCTTTTGGTTGGACTTTTCGTTGGCCGCATCCTTGTAGAGCATGTACGGCGTGCCGGTCTCGATTTGAGCCTCCACAATCTTGTCCCACACGGTGCGAGCAGGCAATGTTTCACGGGCGAGGCCGCGACGTTCGAAATCCTCGTACATGGCCTTGAATTCAGCACCGTACACGTCCTGAAGACCGGGGCACTCGTTGGGACAGAAGAACGACCAATCGGCGTTTTGCTCGACGCGTTCCATGAACAGGTCAGGCGTCCACATGGCATAGAAGAGGTCGCGAGCGCGCATCTCTTCCTTGCCGTGGTTCTTCTTCAAATCCAAGAAGGCCAGCACATCGGGGTGCCAAGGTTCGAGGTAAACGGCGATGGAGCCTTTGCGCTTGCCGCCGCCTTGGTCGACGTAACGAGCGGTGTCGTTGAAGACGCGCAGCATGGGCACGATGCCGTTGGATGTGCCGTTGGTCCCTTTGATGTAAGAGCCCTTGGAACGCACGTGGTGGATTGACAGACCGATGCCGCCGGCCGACTTGGAGATCATAGCGCACTGCTTGAGGGTGTCGTAAATCCCGTCCAACGAATCGTCCTGCATGGTCAACAAGAAGCAGGACGACATTTGGGGCATCGGCGTGCCGGAATTAAACAGGGTGGGCGTGGCGTGGGTGAAGTACCCCTCGCTCATCAAATCGTAGGTCTCAAGCGCCTTCTCGATGTTGTTGTGGTGGATGCCCACAGCCACGCGCATCAGCATGTGCTGGGGGCGCTCGGCCACTTCTCCGTTCAGGCGAAGCAGGTACGAGCGCTCAAGTGTCTTGAAACCAAAATAGTCGTAGTTGTGGTCACGACGGTAGTCGATGTGGTTGTTGAGCACCTCGGCGTTGGCCATGATGACGTCGTACACTTCCTCGGAAATGAGGGGGGCGTGCTTGTTGGACTCGGGGTCGATGTACTCGCGCAGATCGGTGATGACGTCGGTGAACACGTCCTTCGTCGAGCGGTGGAGATCGTCCACGCAGATCCGTGCAGCCAACCGGCTGTAGTCGGGGTGGTGAGACGCGAGCGAGGCTGCCGTCTCGGCAGCGAGCTGGTCAAGTTCCCTCGTGGTGACACCGTCGTAGAGCCCCTCGATGGTCAGCTTGGTCACGTGCCCGGGATCCACCCAGGTCGGGTCCAAACCATCCGACAGGTTCGTCAACTTCTCGTGGATGGCATCGAAACGGACATCTTCCCGTTCCCCTTTTCGGTTCACAACTTGCATGGCCATGGGTGGTTCCTCCTGGTGTTCATTTGAGAGCGCAGTATCTTTCTTCGTTCGCGGACGGTTCAAAAGTCTTCGTCAATGGAAAATCGCTGTTGAACGCTTCCCAGCGAAGCGCTGTCCATGACGCCGGCTTTCTGGTACTCCGCCACACGCTTCTCGAAGAAGTTGGTCTTGCCTTGCATGGAGATCATTTCCATCCAAGGGAAGGGGTTGGCGGCGTTATAGATCTTGGAGCAGTTCAGTTGGACCAACAAGCGGTCAGCGACGAACTGGATGTATTGCGTCATGAGTTCAGCGTTCATGCCGATGAGGTTCACAGGGAGCGCTTTGGTGACGAATTCAATCTCGATTTCAACGGCTTCAGCGATGATGCGGCGAATCACGTTCTCGCCCGCTCCGCGCAGAAGTTTGTTGTGCAGCAAGCAAGCGAAATCGCAGTGCAACCCTTCGTCGCGGGAAATCAATTCGTTGGAGAAGGTCAAACCGGGCATGAGGCCGCGCTTCTTGAGCCAGAAGATGGCACAGAAGGACCCGGAGAAGAAGATGCCCTCCACCGCTGCAAACGCCACAAGGCGCTCGGCAAAGGAGCCTCGCTTGCGAGACAACCATCGCATGGCCCAGTCGCCCTTCTTTTGCACGGACGGCACGGTTTCAAGGGCCTTGAACAGGTGGTCCTTCTCCGCCTCGTCGTCGATGTAGGTGTCGATGAGCAACGAGTAGGTTTCAGCGTGAATGTTTTCCATCATGATTTGGAACCCGTAGAACGCACGGGCCTCGGGCCAGCACACTTCGTTGGAGAAGTTCATGACGAGGTTTTCGTTAACGATGCCGTCGCTGGCTGCAAAGAACGCCAAGATGTGCTTCACGAAATGCTGTTCGTCCTTGTTGAGGTTCTTCCAGTCCTTGAGGTCCTCAGCCAAGTCGATCTCTTCAGCGGTCCAGAACGACGCCTGCTCCTGCTTGTACATGGCCCAAATGTCGTCGTGTTGAATGGGGAAAAGGACGAACCGGTCGAGGTTTTCTTGGAGCATGGGCTCCACGTGCTCCTTGGACAGGTCAATGCTCATGTTGTCGTCTTTGCTGTGTTCGATGACCACTTCATAACCCCCCGAGATTCTCCAACGCGCTGGAGTTTTCTTGCCCTTCTCGGACGCCTATAATCTTGACCCACTCGGCTCGCACAAAGTGATGTGTTTCACCCACCCCCTGGCCCCCCACGGGGTGCGCCGCAGTGCATCGCTTCCCCGCACCAGTGGGACCTGATATTTTTTCCGAACAAGTTTCTAAATTCATGCCAAAATCACCTTCATTTCCATTGGAGCCGCATGTGGACAAAATCTTACATCAGCCGAACCATCAAAAAGGGCTGTTTGGTGAGCACCGTATGGAACGCACCCGACTCAACGTCCAGTTCGCTCGCCTCGACGAGCGCGCCGTGCTGCCGACCCAAGGATCCGCAAGTGCGGCGGGGTGGGACCTGTATGCCATTGAAGACACCACGGTTCCCAAAGGCCGCTCTGTCCTCATCCGCACCGGTTGGGCCTGCGCCATTCCGGTTGGATGGGAGGGGCAACTGCGTTGTCGCTCATCGCTGGGCAAAAAAGGCATGATCATGCCCAACGGCATTGGCACCATCGACGCCGACTACCGAGGCGAACTGATGGTCCTGGCCACATGGATCGGCGAAGGCGACGCCTTCCAGATTGCTGCTGGTGAGCGCGTCGCACAGATGTTGTTTGCCCCCGTGCCGGACGTCACCCTGATTGAAACCGAACTGGACGCTTTGGGCAACACCGAGCGCGGAACGGGTGGGTTCGGGTCATCCGGTCAATTTTGAGGGGGCGGTCTGACTGCACGTTCAACGCCTCGGGGTGGTGCCGTACGAGCAAGCTCGGACCATGATGCGCGAATTGCAACAGGAACGCATCCACGACCGCATTGAGGACACCTTGCTGCTGCTTGAGCACCCTGAAGTGGTCACGGTGGGGCCACGTGCCCGCAACGACGGATTGCTTCCACCTCCCGATTACCCGGTGGAACACGTGGACCGGGGCGGCGGGTTGACCTGGCACGGACCCGGCCAACTCGTGTGCTACCCCATCGTGAAATGGGGGACGCGCCCAGGAGAGGCATCGGTGGCTGAAATCATCAACACCATTGAAGGGTGGGTCATCGAAGCGCTGGCAGCTTTTGGCATCCAAGGGAACCGAGACGAACGCATGCAGGGTGTATGGGTGGATGGACGGAAAATTTGCAGCATCGGCCTCTCTTTCCTTCGGTGGACGAGCCGCCACGGGTTCACGGTCAACCTGAACACACCCCCCGGTCGCGTGGAAGGCGTGGCAGGATGCGGCTTGACGGCCGACACCACGACATCGCTCGCCCAGCTGGGCCATCACGTGGATCGTGATGCGTTTGACCATGCACTGCTCAAGGTGGTGGAGCAGCACATGTCCCAAACGTGAGCGCCCCGGATTGACTTGGGATGTGTCGACCAACGGAACATACCCACAGGTGTTGTTTCACAAAACAATGTCAAAGTTGTTCACGGACCCCCGAAAAACGGCCTGGTCTTGAAGCAATGAATGGACACCAGCAAGACAAGGTCAATCCTTCGACATCTCGTCTCGAGGAACCTGAAGCGAAGGGGGCCGACTGGACCAGATGGCCCAGGTTCCTGTGGCGCTGGCCACCAGACGTTCACCCACTTTGACCTCCCCTGCGAGGTGGGCGACGTGCTTGCCTCGGCGCACCACGCGCCCTTCGGCCACCAGACGTTCCCCTGGTCGTGCCGCTGCGAGAAAGCTGGTGGACAGATGCGTCGTCGCACACCATTCCTCCACCTTGAGCGAGGCCACGAGCGCACTGCCAAGGGCGGAATCCAACAGCACGGTGTGCAGCCCACCGTGCGCCACGCCGCCTTTGTTGAGGTGGTCTTCGGTCACCGTCAGCTCCAACCGGGAAGCCCCTGGCGTCCACACCGTCCGTTCAATGCCCAGCGCTGCCACAAAGCCGGTGGGCTCGGGAGGGGAAGAAAGCGTCATGAGCCAAGCACCCCCACCACTTTGACAAGGATGCGCTTGTCTCGCTGACCGTCAAATTCGGCGTAGTGAATTTGCTCCCAGGTGCCCAAATGGAGCCGCCCGTTGCGAACAGGCATGACGACCTGCTGGCCCAACAGCTGCCGCTTGAGGTGGGCGTCACCGTTGTCCTCACCGGTTCGGTGATGGTGGTATTCTTCACCCTCCCGACCGTTGCTGCCGTAGAACGGGGCCAGCTTTTCCAGCCATGTCATGATGTCGTGGTGCAAGCCGTATTCCAGATCGTTGACGTAACAGGAGGCGGTGATGTGCATGGGGTTGACGAGCACCAAACCGTCTTGGATACCGCTTTCGGCGACGATGCGCTCAACGTCGTGTGTGATGCACACGATGGCGTACCGCTGCTCGGTGTTGATGTGCATCTCCTCCACGTACGTCGCCGCTTGACCGGTGATGAGTTGACCCATGCGGTGTTTGGGGAACCCCCGGCCTATCAACCTCGTGAGCGGTATCGTTGGGCTCCAATCAACCCTTTATCAGCCAAGGCACGAACCTGTTGCCATGAACAAGGGCTTGCTGATGTTGCTCACCCTTGCGGTGTTG
>Ga0181583_10004296_pt1 | contig 10454 bp, 8 predicted proteins | sample 071ome_31_FD_132461 | JGI IMG/M metagenome (GOLD analysis project Ga0181583, IMG submission 132461) | Coastal salt marsh microbial communities from the Groves Creek Marsh, Skidaway Island, Georgia - 071405CT metaG (megahit assembly) | ecosystem: Environmental > Aquatic > Marine > Intertidal zone... | reverse complement strand
GGTCTTATAGAACGATTGAGAACCGAAATCGATCCTGAGACAGGATTGCCCAAGTATAATTTAGCAACCGCTTTGTCCCTTATGATCTTTTTTGCCATCGCCATGCAATGCATGAGTACCTTGGCAATTGTAAAACGAGAGACCAATACATGGAAATGGCCATTAACCATGTTTGCTTACATGACAGTGTTGGCCTATGTTATGGCTTGGATTACCTATGAACTTAGTTCTAAGTATCTGCTGATTTAATAGTAGAAGGCGGAATACCAATTTCCATTCAAGATGATATTTATCTCGCAATTATCCCTTCAAAGGTGGATATTTAGAGCATGAAATTTGAGACGAAATTAAAGCATGCCATAGAGAAAGCCGAGTCGCCGCTATGTATTGGTTTAGACCCGCAGCTGAGTCGCCTGCCTGATGCCATAAAAGTGCAGTATAATACTCCAGCCGAGCAGGTATTTGAGTTCTGCAGGCAGGTAATAATGACCACGCACCACAGGGCGGCTGCATATAAGCCAAATTTGGCATTTTTCGAAGCCTTAGGTCCGCAAGGTTTGGAAGTGTTTTCTGAACTCTTGTCTCATATTCCGAATCATATTGTGGTTATAGCCGATGCTAAGCGTGGAGATATTAGCACGACTGCTGAGCATTATAAGAAAGCTTTTTTTGAACAGATGGAAGTAGATGCGATCACTTTGAATCCTTTGATGGGTTTAGAAACTTTAGAGGCATTCGGAGATGATGCATCCAAAGCGGTATATGCACTCGCGTTAACTTCGAATCCAGGTGCTCATGATTTTTTATTAAAACCTGTAGAAGGATTTAAAAGTCTAGCGGCCTACATAGCGTTTCGGCTTGAAAAAGAGTCTTCTAAAATGGCTACTCATCTTGGTATGGTCATCGGCGCTACGCAAAGCCATATTGCTCAAGATGTGCTGCACTATCACCCCCATGCAAGTTTGTTGATTCCTGGAATTGGGGCTCAAGGTGGACATATTCAGGACTTGGCACTTTTATTGAAATCTCATAAAGGGCTGCCGCTAATCAATTCTAGCAGAGGTATTCTATACGATGCTGTAGAAGCGTCTAACCCCGAGCAATCATCTTGGCTAGAACGGGTACTACTGCGAACTGAAGCGGCCTGTAATGCACTACATCCCATTTATCAACAAATCGCTGTCTAATGGGGTCTATGAAAAAAAATGAAGTGATTATATACACCGATGGTGCATGCAGTGGTAATCCAGGACCAGGAGGGTGGGGTGCCTTGTTGCGGTATCAAGATAAAGAAAAAGAGCTTTCGGGTGGAGAAGCGCATACTACCAACAATCGGATGGAAATGATGGCTGTGATTCAGGCCGTCAAGGCTATTAAAAAGCCATGTGTTTTAAAAATTCATAGCGATAGTGCGCTGATTATCAATGCGATGACGAAAGGATGGATAGAGTCTTGGCAATCAAAAGGGTGGAAAAAAGCCGATAAAAAACCAGTTGAAAACCAAGATTTATGGATGTCGCTTCTAGATGCTATTCAAAGTCATGATATTGAGTGGATTAAAGTGAAAGGTCATGCGGGTATCCCAGATAATGAGCGAGTTGACCAGCTAGCCGTTCAGGCCGTCAAAAAATTTATGTGAGTTTTTTCTTAGATTCGTTTGGTCACGTATTTTTAGTTTTCTTATCAATCATATCTTTGTTTTCAATCCTTAATAGAATCATTTATGAGCCAACACGATGCAATAGCCCCTTTTCACTTGGCCTTTCCAGTGAAAGATCTTAAAGAAACCTACGAATTTTATACCCAACTTTTGGGCTGTTCAACCGGTAGAACATCCGATCATTGGATTGATTTCAATATGTGGAGCCATCAAGTGGTGGCCCATTTAAGTCCGGATGAAGCTAAAGAGTCAGCCAAGAATGCAGTTGACGGTCACGGGGTACCCGTTCGTCATTTTGGTGTAATTCTGAGTATGGAGGAATGGCAGGAATTAGCCGATCGTCTTACATCGGAAGGAATAGAATTCATTATTGAACCCTATATTCGATTTAAGGGTGAAGCTGGCGAACAAGCAACCATGTTCTTTTTAGACCCAAGTGGAAATGCGTTGGAGTTCAAAGCTTTTGCAGATAAAAGCCAGATCTTTGCAACCTAAGTAGGAAGTGTTTTTATCACGAGTCTTAAGCTAAGCACCATCGGTGCCTAGAGTCCCTTGGTCAAACTCTTGTTGAATGTGCTCTAGGCGTTGCTGATATTCTTCCCACTGATACATTTGGTCGGTGAGCTCTTTTTTGCACTGTTCGTATTCTATACTCACCTCTTTTACTCTAATGGGGTCCTCATAGAAGTCGGTTTCAGCCATCATAGATTCAATTTCTGCCAGGCGATTCTCGGCTTTCTCGATGTCTGCTTCAACCCGGTCAATCTTTGCTTTGATCGGTTTAATCCTTTTGCTGAGGGCGTTTCTACGTTCGGCTTCCCATCGTTTTTGGTCTTTCTTCGATGCAAAACGTTGTGCAGGCTCAGGTGATTGAGAGGGATGTGATGATTTAGAAGCCGCCGAAGCCGAGGATTTTGAGTTGTTGCCTCCTTCACTTAACGACGCCAATGCAGTCTCTTCTTTTTTCTTGTCTAAATAGTAGCTTACGTTTCCTAAGAAAACACGCAGTGTACCTGGCTGTATTTCGAGCACTTTATTCACTATGGGGTCTAAGAAGGAACGATCGTGAGAAACGATCATACAGGTACCCTCATATTGTTGTAGAGCATGCTGAAGTACGGCTTTGCTGCTCATATCTAAGTGGTTGGTAGGCTCATCAAAAATGAGGAAGTTAGCGGGAGATAGCAACATTTTTGCAAGTGCTAAACGAGATTTTTCACCCCCTGAGAGAACCTTCACTTTCTTAAATACATCGTCTCCTGTGAACAAAAAATTACCCAATAATGAGCGTAAGGTACTCTCTTTTTGGCCAGAACCTGCACTCATCATAATGCCTAGTGCGTCTTCTTTTTGGTCTAATTCATCGGCCTGATGTTGTGCGAAATAGGCGTGCTGTACATTATGACCAAGTTTTTTGGTGCCTCCCTGTATTGGTTCTAAACCACATAAAATACGAATGAGTGTCGATTTACCTGCTCCATTGGGGCCAACCACGGCTATCTTATCTTCCCTTTCGATTTCCAAATCGATGCCATTGAATATTTCATGAGCTCCATACCGTTTGGTTACCTGATCAAGAGTAATCACGACTTGTCCTGTACGCTCGGGAGGAGGGAATCGAAAGCTAACACTACCCAGTTCCTCTTCAACCGTGATCTGATCAATCTTCTCGAGTTGCTTTATTCGGCTTTGTACTTGGCGAGCTTTGGTTGCTTTGTATCGAAAACGATCGATGAATTCTTGAGTTTCTTTAATGTGTTTTTCTTGATTCTTTTGGGCATTCACAAGTAATTCTAGCTCTTCAGCCCATTTACGCTCATAAAAACTATAATTGCCCGCATAGTCGTGAATATTACCTTGGCGTATGGCTAGGGTTCGATTGGTGAGCCCATCCAAAAATGAACGGTCATGGGAAACAACAATAACAGCCCCGTTGTATTGACTTAGAAACTGCTCTAGCCACTGAAGGGATTCTATATCGAGATGGTTGGTGGGTTCATCCAATAAGAGATAGGTAGGATCCTGTAGCAACAGTTTGGCGAGGGCAATACGCATTAGCCATCCCCCTGAAAACTCTTTGGTGGTTCGATGGAAATCTGCAGAAGAGAACCCTAAACCGGATAAGACCTTTTCGACTTTAGAGCGTAGACTATAAAGGCCCGATTGCTCTAATTGATTTTGCATGATTCCGAGCTGATCTAATTTTTGATCATAGTCAGCATCGGTTTGGTTGAGCTCGCCAAGAGATTTTTGTAAAGCTTGCACGTCTCTTTCCAAGTCAAAAATCTCTTGATAAATAGTTTCAACCTCTTCGACAACGGTAAGGCTAAAATCAGGTTCCACACCATCTTGTGGTAAATATCCTAAACTTTCGGATTTGGATAGACTTACCTGCCCACCATCGACTTCTTGAAGTCCCATGATGATTTTTAGTAGCGTTGATTTACCGGCACCATTGGGACCTACCAAGCCAATCCTATCTCCGGGATTTATAATTACCGAGAGGTCGTCTAATAAGGCGCGATCCCCTAGTGAAAGACGGATGTTGCTACATTGTAACATTACTTAACCCGTGAATTCAATCGATTTGGCTTCTAATGCTCCTGCGATAAGCCGAGCGGTCATGTCCAATCCATCGGGTCCAATTCGGCTTAATGAGCCTTCCTGACTCTTTCCATATCCGCCCCCTAAAATTGGGGTAAAACCATTTTCTATGAGCGTTTCAAGTGAACCACATTGCTGATAAACACTCATGGTATTGGGAATGGCCTGACCATAGTTATTATCCGTTTTGATCAACTTGGTAGCCTCTACATATTGGGTTAATATTCCCCAGGATAAGGCTGCTTGACTAAAGACAAAGGCGGCTATTTGATCCCCAATGGGTAGTATTGAATCTATCCATCGGTCTTGTTTGTCTTTTGCTTGTTGTGCATAGCTCAGGAGCTTTTTGAGCCGTAAATTATAGTCATCTAATTTCTTATCCGTTGTTTCGAGGATGAGGGTATTTTTTGGATTCGGGTGATGATCAAGCGCCTCACGAATGAGCGTATAGTGTAAATCGTAAATTTCATCACACATAGAATGGGCAGCATCCATTTTTCCCGAGACCGCAGTGTCTATAATCGCGAGTAGTTTATCGTGAGTGTTGCTAAAAGCCGATAGCACTGCGATTGCTTTCGGATATTCGGAAAGGTATTCAATCGCCTGTGTAAGGGATTGAGCATCTAAGACAGTAGGCCCCTCAAAACTAAGAACATGGATTTCTTCGTTGCTCATAGCTCATCGGAATAAAGTGTTGGATGGTCTGGACGAAGATTGTACCGGCTTTTCATGACCTGTCCATAGGCCCCCGCACTTCGTATCGCTAAGACATCACCACGTTCTAATGTTTCTAATTCAATCCCCATTCGAAAGGTATCAGAACTCTCACAAATGGGCCCCACTATATCGTAAACGTTTATATTTTTGGATGTTTTGGAGTTTTGGTCCGACGTTAATTTATCGATATGATGTACGGCTTGATAAAGGGCGGGTCGAATGAGTTCGGTCATACCGGCATCTACCACTGCAAAGTTTTTGTGCGTACGTTCTTTGATGTAAAGAACCTTTGTAATCAATGAGCCTGCTTGCGCAATAATCGAACGTCCAAGTTCAAAATGGACCTCTTGGTGTTCTCTTACCTCCAAGTGACGATCAAAAACTTCAAAAAAGGATTTAAAATCGGGATAAGGAGCCTGATCTGGGTTTTCATAGTCGACCCCAAAACCGCCACCCATATTTAAAACTCGAACTTGTAATCCTTTAGATTCAATAAAGCGAACATACTCATTACATTTTTTACATAGCTGTTCAAATGGGGTTAACTCCGTAATCTGGGAACCAATATGAAAATGAACTCCTAAAAATTCGATGGCCTCGGCGTCAGGTAGGTAGTTTAAAACTTCTACGAGCTCATCATCACTGATGCCAAACTTGTTTTCATGTAATCCAGTTGTGATGTATTTGTGGGTTTGAACGGCCACATTTGGATTGAGCCGAAGAGCTACTCGCGCTTTTTTCCCTAGCATACTTGCCAAATTATTCAACACCACGAGCTCTTCATACGATTCTACATTGAAGCAGAATAGGTCATTTTTGAGCCCCAGAATCATTTCTTCATCCGTTTTCCCGACCCCAGCAAATGCAATTTTCGACGGGCTAAATCCATGATCTAATGCCTGTTGAACTTCCCCGCCGCTCACACAATCTGCCCCTAACCCAGCTTTTTGAATATGCTGCAAAATCTTAGGCTCATGATTTGCCTTCAGAGCAAAATGCACATGATACCCTTTTTGAATGCCATGCAATTGTACTTGTTCTAAACTTTGATTCAGTACATCCATGTCATAATAATAGCAGGGGGTAGCATGATGACTAAGGGCATTAAGTAAGCGATCAGAGGTCATATGGCATCTAATGAATAGTATTGAACCTAATAAGTTCTAGGCCAGAACTTCCGTTTCGGCCAAAGGTTCATAGGGGACGAGTCCTTGGGTTTCCAATAACTCATCATTCTTAGTATGAAAGATAACAATAATATCACCTAATTGGGTAGACGGAGGATTATCTGTAGAGTAGGGAGCAAGATTATCTTCTCCACTAATCACAGAAACAATAAGACCACTTTTGCCCATCTTATTCATGAAATTTCTCAGGTTGAAACCATCGCTTACGCGATATAGAAATAAACCGATCTCTTCCTTCATCAATTCTTCAATGGCCGAGTAATTCCATTCGTTAGAAAACAGAATTCTACCACCCAAGCTCTCATGGGTCTCATTTTCTTTGTGTATGGAAATGGAAGACTGTGCCAGTTGGAACACGTTGGAAGAACCAAATATTTCGGCAAACCGTATAGAGGCTAGCGCGTTGACTTCATCGTTAGGTGTAAGTGCAAACAGGTACCCAATACCATCGAAGTTTATTTCATCCATTGCGAATTCGGATAAAATATTTCCATAGTAGGTTTCTAGGTTACTTTTTCGAGCTCTTGATATGTTTTCCCAGTTCGAATCCGCAACTAAAACCTTTAAACCTAGTTGTTGTAGCCTACAAGCCAAATCGATACTCCATGTGTGGGCACCTAAAAATAGAACTCCCTTTGGCTGCGGTTTAGCCACTTTTAAGAGTCGCGCTACTGGATTAGCCGATAGACCATATACAGTAACTGTAGCAATGATAACTACAAAAGTATAAGGGACCAGTTTCTCGGCATCAGCAAATCCTTCTTGCTCCAAACGTAAAGCAAAGATAGCTGAGATGGCTGCGGCTACAATTCCACGTGGAGCCATCCAAGCCAAGAACGTTTTTTCTTGAAAACTAAGCTTTGATCTCCAAGTAGCCGCATAAATTGAAATAGGTCGCACTATAAATAGAAGTGCGAGAATGAATAAGGCACTCTGTAGGTTGAAGTAATCCAAATCTTCAACTTTTAATCGAGATGCCAACAAGATGAAGAGGGCAGATATGAGTAAAACCTGTAGATTTTCTTTGAATTCGATGATGTGTTTGACACGAATAGCTTTTTGATTAGCAAGTAAAATACCCATTACGGTAACCGCCAGAAGTCCAGATTCATGCTGAAGGATATTTGATGCCGTAAACACAGCAATGACTAACATAAGGGTGACGGGGTTCTGAAGGTAATCGGGTATCCAGTGTTTTTTAAGCATGATATAAAGAATACCCGCTCCCAGAGCACCAAAAAAGCTACCATCTACTATGGTAGTTACGATGATAATCGCAGAGCTACCATCCATATTGGTGAAGCCACCCGTGATGATAATCTCGAATACCAATACCGCCATCATAGCCCCTATGGGATCGTTCACAATACCCTCCCATTTCAACACAGAACCGGCCGTTTCGGTTGGGCGTACTTGTCGAAGTAACGGAATAATTACCGTAGGACCCGTTACAATTAAAACCGCACCAAATAATACAGCAATTTCAAGGCTTAGACCTAGTAGATAATAGGCCGATATAGCCGCTAACACCCAAGTGATGGCAATACCAACCGTAATGAGTTTAATGACCACCCCCCCAATTTTACGGAATTCAGCCATTCTAAGGCTGAGTCCACCTTCAAACAGTATAATTGCAACAGAAAATGAAACAAACGGGCTTAATAAATCCCCTAATAACGCATCTGGGTCGATCCAACCAGTCACAGGGCCGGCAACAATTCCAAAAATGAGTAATACAAGGATTGCGGGCAACTTAGTTCGCCAAGCAAACCATTGGGCACTAATTCCCAGTGCAATTACGGCACTTAATCCGACTAGTATTTGTTGACTCATATAATTCCGTATAATTCAGCTTAGGAAATAAAATTTTATCCTATATTAAATAAGCAATTTCACTAACGCTTTCGACTCGTTAGTACGCAACATACAAAAGATTCTAAGCATATTCATCGCTTACATTGCTCTAAAAACTTCTAGACCAATTAATTATGGTCAAGAAAGAACGACTCTCAAAAAAACTTACCCTATTCGACGTGTATGCCGTAAGTACCGGTGCTATGTTCAGTTCTGGTTTCTTTTTGTTGCCTGGAATAGCGGCTATGGAAACGGGAAATAGCGTTTACTTGAGTTACTTAGTGGCTGGCTTCTTAATTCTCCCTTCTATGTTAACCGTTGCTGAGCTCGCGACGGCCATGCCAAGAGCGGGGGGTGCCTATTATTTTTTGGATCGTAGTTTAGGCCCACTAGTCGGAACCATTGGTGGCTTGGGCTCATGGATTGCCCTAATATTTAAAAGCGCCTTTGCATTGATCGGTATGGGTGCCTATTTGAGCTTATATGTGGATGTACCCATGTTGCCCTTGGCGCTCATTTTAACAGTGGTTTTTGGATTGCTGAACATATTCGGAGCCAAGGAGACAGCCTTTTTACAACGCTTATTGGTTTCTGCTTTAGTGGTTATCATGGGTTATTTTCTCATAGAAGGGGTTGAGTATTTAACCGGTAATGCCGTGTTACCCGAAATGAAAGAGCGTAATTTTTTAACCAACGGGTTGAACGGATTCATTTCCACCGTGGGATTGGTATTCGTTTCATATGCGGGACTCACCAAAGTTGCTAGCATCGCCGAAGAGGTTCAAAACCCTGATCGGGCCATTCCATTAGGGATGACTTTGTCGCTCATGACGGCTAGTTTAGTGTATGTATTAGGTGTATTCATCATGGTGAAGGTGCTACCTGCCGCTACTTTATTTTCAAGCTTAACTCCTGTAACCTATGCCGGTAGCGTTGTGATCACTTGGATCCCCTCATCCATAGGGATACTTTTAATTGTAGTCGCGGCTATCGCGGCTTTTGCCTCAACAGGTAATGCGGGAATCATGTCGGCTTCTAGGTATCCTTTGGCCATGAGTAGAGATGGTTTAATGCCCAAATTCTTTGGTAAGATAGGTCGATTTAAAACTCCTCATATCTCGGTGCTAAGCACGACTTTCGTGATGATTTTGGTCCTATTACTGTTCGATGTGGAAGCAGTAGCAAAGTTGGCAAGTGCCTTTCAATTGCTGTTGTTTTTCTTGTTGAATTTGGCCGTTGTGGTGATGCGGGAAAGTAAAATTGAAGCCTATAAGCCTGGATTCAATTCACCATTCTATCCTTGGGTACAAATTTAAGGGATGATTATTTCGCTATGGTTGGTGGCCGAAATGGGTTTATTGGCCGTAGGTCTCACCGGAACCTTGATTATACTATGTATAGCTTGGTATTTCTATTACGCACATGGTAAAGTGAAACGTCAGGGCGCTATTTACCACGTACATGCTCGGCTTGGTCAGATGCGTTATGAAGCACTTGAGCATGAATTGATGACCATCATTAATGAAAAAAATATTGATAGTTCGCTTACCTATGAAGAGGTGATCGCCCGGTCCGAAGTGGTTAGAGCACAATCAGCCGATAGAGATCTGGCCATCTTGTCTCAAAAGGCAGTGGACAGTTTAGAAGCCAGATTAAGCAAAGATACCAACCTGAACAGTGGTTGGTCGGATGCATTCACCGACATAGCTACTCAAGCAGTTCGCCTGAAGAAAGGGGTATATTTTAAATATGTACAATTAGAGGGGCTTAGAATGCCAGAGATGGTGTCCATTCAATGTAAAGGAGGGCTTACCTTAGAAGCTTTTGGTGAGGAAAAAATACACGCCTTGATCTATCTCATTACTCCAGAAGATCAGCCATTGCTTCATATGAGAATCATTGGTCACATGGCTGAATTAATTGAGGCCGAAGAATTTTTGGATCGTTGGATTGCCGCAAAATCCGAGCGTGAATTGAAGCAGGTATTACTCTCGGATGAACGACTGATTCACGTTCGATTACAGGAAAATACACCCACGGAAGAATGGATTGATAAGGCTATTATGGAACTTCAATTACCGGGAGAGTGCCTGGTCACCATCATTGAGCGAAACAATGATATCGTTATTCCGAAAGGGAAGACGAGACTTCAATCCGGAGATGTACTCTCTATTCTTGGGTATCCAAAAGATATCATAGAGCTAAGAGAATGGCTCGATAGTATTCCTTAAATCCTATGATTGGAGTTTGTGAATTAACTCCTCAAAGGAGCCAGATTCTTCTGTACTTTCCGACATATTTCTGAGTATAAACACTTGATTTTCGAGTTCTTGCTCACCGACTATGAGTGTGTATTTTGCTTGTTCTCTATTGGCTTCCTTCATCTGGGCTTTCATCGATCGACCAATGTAGTCCATACTAGCTGAATATCC
>Ga0181583_10004286_pt1 | contig 10473 bp, 13 predicted proteins | sample 071ome_31_FD_132461 | JGI IMG/M metagenome (GOLD analysis project Ga0181583, IMG submission 132461) | Coastal salt marsh microbial communities from the Groves Creek Marsh, Skidaway Island, Georgia - 071405CT metaG (megahit assembly) | ecosystem: Environmental > Aquatic > Marine > Intertidal... | reverse complement strand
TGGAAAAAAAATACTTAAATAAATATAATTAAATATGAAAAGGTTAAAAAATGAATAAATTCGATCCCTCGATATTAAGATTACAAGATAGCAGTTATATTGGACAATACGAAAAAACAGATTGGAGTGATATAATTGAACAAATTGAGATTACTACTAAGCCACTTACAGTATATCAAGACACTCCAGCATATGAAGATCAATGGGCAAGTAATCCGTTGTATCAAGAAATGTATTCGTCATGGGTAGACAATAGTTTTAATCCTAACAGCATTAAATGGCGTAGTTATTATCCAGGAGTACACTTTGACGAATCGGTAGTAACCGATATGGCGTCTCGTTTAAGTTTGAATATTGTTCATAGTTGTTGGATTAGTCGTATTGATCCAGGATTTTTTGCACCATTGCACTGTGATCCGTTTGTTGACGACATTCATGATGCAGAAAAGGGTGAGCTCAAACGTTATGCACTTTTTATAACCCCTTCAGAATTAGGGCACATTTTTATAATAGGTCAGGACCATTTATATAATTTTCCAGTTGGTACTATTATAAAATGGAACAATCCCAATGATTTACACATTGGTATTAATGGAAGTATGAAGACCAAATATATGGTTAATATTTTAGGTTATTAAATAGCTTTGTCATACATAACTAGTTGTAAAGTATATCTAGGCTTAAAACTAATATTCATAACACCATGAAGTGTTTCTGGATTATTCCATTCATAAAGGTCTCCTTTTTTATAGTTTACACTTATTTTATCGTCGTATACAAAGACATGTCCGGGATGATAATCTTGTAAAAACATTGTATATCGTTTTGGATTTATTAACTTTTTTGCACTAGCAACATTTGTAAATTCTGGATCATCGTGTGCTACACCTAACAAAATTGCATCGTAGTGCATAAACTGAAATTCACCAGGATTTAATTTTGTAAACCACCAAACAATAGACGATTGCGGCGCTATATGATTTGGTAGAGTAAAATTGTAATCTTTCATACAATCTGTTTGACTGTAAAAAACATGAAAATATCTATCTGGTATTGTGTCTCCATAATAGCCTTCTCCAGCAACAGCAATTTCTTCTAATAACGGATGTCCTTGAAATCTATTACGGTCCCATACTGGAAGTTTGCTACCAGAATTATTTGTTAGTAGAGACATTAATTCGTCAGTTATCCATTCTGATTCGTTACCTATATATTCCATATTAGTCATTTTAAAAGATCCTTATAATTGAATACACTATTCAAAGTGTCATAGTATTCTCGTTCTCTAAATCGTATAACCAGCACTTTCCTAGTTTTTTTGTTATTAGAGTTATCAACTCTATGATATATGTTTGATTTAATAAATGCGGGTTGGTCCATTACAGTGCTGCCTATAGGTTCCGGCTCAAATCCATCTTTAACAAACGAAACAAAAAATTTATATGGAAATTGAGGTCGTTCATAGTAATGTATATTTTCCTTGTCGTCAGGAACACTTTCATTTGAATACCAATAGTTCATTGAATCTATAGAATTTTCTATTGGAATAATCAACACATATTGATGAGATATAAGCATATCGCTAGGGACTTTGCCGTTGTCTTTTTTAAGGCCGTCAATGTGTATTTTTGTTTTTTCACTTGGTGGAATAAAATATACACTGACTTCGTTTATTTCTAGTTTTGCTCTAGGTAGTAAAAAGTTTTTAGTCACAGGTAATGAATCTAACGGTACATGTACAAAAAAATCACCTGCTAGTCCGTCTAGTACATTTGGATTAGTTTTAAAATAGTCTAAAACTTCATTTTGTATTTGAGGCAATTCTTTAATTTTAATCTTTTGGTATAGAGTATTTTTATCCATTTAGTATTCTCCTAAATGGTCAACACCAAGTTTCTTACGAAATTCGTCTGTAAATTCGCCGTCTATTCTTAGAGCATAGCTTTGTTCCATAATACGATCACCTCCGTGCCAGTCTTGATCATTCCACCAAGCAGCTCGAGTATTTAAGTATGTTTTATTCTTAGTTTTCGGATCCCATATATAAAAAGGCTTTTTTGTATTAGGACGGATATGTATGAATTCATTCTTGTGTGGAAAACTTTGATTCATACCATTCTTAGCATCTAAGTCTCTGTGTTCAAATGGAATACCGTCTGCATCGCAATGGAAGAAAATGACTCTACCAATATGTTTAAATATCTTTTGATCAATTAGATTTTCAACCCATTTGACTGTTTCGGGAAAATACTTTGCTTCTTCAGTTAACTTTCTTTCAGCTGTTCTGTCATCCCAACTACCTTCTTCCCATAAAAAATAATAAATGTAAGGATCATATGCGCCCATTGCCATTTTTAAAAAGCGAGTAAAAATATTACGCTGTTTATAATCACTAAAGTCTTGCGGCATAATTTTAGCCCCAGCTTGTTTAATAGGATCATTATCAGGTAGCTGTTGCCATTCTTGTAGTGCTTGATATATAGGTTTCCAATTATGGATATAGCTCATGTTTTCAAATGTAAATCCTGGAGTCATCCAAGTTGCTTCTTTTGCATATTCTCTTGCTAATGCAAAACCTGTTATAATTTCAGGCTGTAACATTTCAAATCCGTCCATATCAATATATTGTTCCATATCAAAATATGGTATTCCGTCAATTCCTCTATTTGCCATAATTGTCTATCCATTCTTTTGGTATTGTATCTAATAGTGGTAGTTTTTTATTAATAGCACCATCTCTAAGAAGCACTTGATGTACTAATGGACTAGGTGGTTTTCCAGGCAGAATATCTGCAATTGCTTCTGTTTGTACTTCACTCAAGTCTAAAGTTTCTGCACTAGGCCATTGTATAATTTTAGTAGCCAAGTTGTTGATCCTTACTGGATAATGCGCTCTATTTCCTGATTCAGGTTCTCTTTCAAAAGTATATCCTTTAGATTTACAAATTTCTTCTGTAGCATTTAGTAAGTCGCTTAAAAATACTTGTTCGTTATCGTCTGGAGATCTTCCTATATCTACACCGCAACGAATTCTAAATTGGTTACAATACTTGGTACCAAAACTAATAAGTTCATCAACACAGTCTTCTAATTGTGTAAGATTTAATAAGGTATATGAAATATTTTTAATCGGAAGATTATACTTCATCATATTTTCTATACCTTGCATTTGTTTCTTTCGTACTACAGGCCCCTGGTAGTCTGTATGATTTAAACCTATAGTCCACATAAGATCTTGTATACCTTCGAACTTTTTTACATATTCTTCTTTATGCATGTTAACACCATTAGTTAATATCATTATGGTGCGTTTCTTTCCGGGGAGATTGTGTATGCGGTTAATAATTTCAGGTAGGTCTTGTCTTACTGTAGGCTCTGCTCCTACAAGAGCAACAGGATATCCATCATCTGGCCACGATTGAATTTTACTAAGCATTGTATCAATTGCAGGATCAGTTGATTTATTATCAGGCATTTGGTAACAATGTGGACAAGTTAAATTGCATCTATTAGTAATTTCTATAAAATAGCTTTGTAATGCATGTCTACGGTAAACATAGTTGTTATAAAACTCTGCATCTGGTTCTATTAGATGTGTTGATTCTCCGTGCTCTGGACACGTTTTAGTTAACCAAATGCTATTATTTTTTTCGAATCGAGTTGCCGAAACGTGTCTATAACAATGATGACATATAGACAATGTATTTTTGATATTATTCATTACTTACACCCGTGGGTTGTTTTCTAGGATCGTTAATGATGTAATCAAACTCAGAAAACTCTACAGGACCTTGCCAATCGCTTTTCCAATATTTTCTATCTTCGCCGTTATTAATGTGATAGTACGAAGGACAATCATCTAGTTTAAGTTTTTTATTATTAATAAATGCATCACGCATAATTACTTGATGTACAAAATTAGTTATTGGCCCGTTATGAAAGTTAGCCCAAGGACCTGTATTTAATTCTTCCATGTCAATATTTTGTACATCTGGCCATTGTATAATTCTTAAAGGAGTTCCTCTCCAATTGTACATTACATGGTATGGATTATCGTCTAATGGTGTAGCGACTAATTCATCACCTAATAAATCTTTGATGTGTGCAACAGTTTTGCTTAGATAGTTGCGTTGTTGATCACTGCTGCGTCCAATAAAACTACCAAAACGTATGCGTACCATACTTACTTTGTCGTCAGCAATGCGATCTATTTCTTCAAATATTTCAGGCAAATGGTCTAAACTTTCTACAGTGTAACCTATGTCGTCAAGGGTCGAAAACTCTTTGATGTTTTCAATTCCCCTTAATTGTTTTTCGTGTACCTTTTTGCCTTGGTAACTCCAGTGGTTAAGACCTACAGCGGGATATACTTCTTTATTGTGTAGTAGTGCTTTAGCAAACTTTTTGTCGCCGAAACGTAAGCCGTTAGTCAAAGTTCTGCATCTACCGTATTGTTCAGCAAGTATTGTAGTTAACGGGATAATATCGTTATATAATGTAGGTTCTGCACCTGCAACCATAGGAACAAAACCGGCTGGATATGTACCTATCATTTTTAGCATATTGTCTAACGGACTATCAACATGACTGTTATCAGGCAATTGGTAACAATGAGGACAATTTAATTGACATTTATTTGTAGCTTCAAACATTAACGATACAAATGCAGCACCTGATGCTTTGTTTATACTGTAGTAAAATTCTGGATCAATTTCTACTAGCTGTTGCATTTCTCCGTGCTCAACGCACTTCTTGGTCAGCCAAATTTTTTCGTCTTTTTCATAGACTACACCTGGAATATGTCTGTAACAGTGATTACAAACGCTTATAGTATCGTGAATAAACTTCATACTACTATTTAACTATAAATATTTATATGCTTAGTATATTTGATAATTTTTTTACTGCTGATGAATGCGATGCTGCTATAAAAACAGTAATAGATAACGAACCTATATGGTATCAATGTAATTGGACTAGTATGTACATTTTAGGTAATAGTTTATTTCGTAAAATTACATTTGGTGAAAACAGTATAGACTATGGTAATTATTTTGAGACAGAGTTTTTTGACGCACCTGCAGTTAGTTTGTTAAAACAAAAATTAGAAACTATGTATAAACGTGTAGAATTTATACCAAGTTTTAGTCGTCCTGGATTTCAGATTATAAAATTAAATGAAGATAAAAAACCGGGTGTTTGGCATTATGATAATATGATTACTTGTTATCCTTTTGAACGTGTGTTTACTGATTATACAGGCAATTTTAATGAATACTTTGACCAAAAGTTAATATTTACTACACTACTAACCGACGGTAAATTTACATTTGATTATTATCCAGAAACGTTGTCTCAATTTGGTAAAGATTTTTTTGACACAAGTCCTATTGCACCTCATTGTCAAGGACATCGTAATCTAGTAGGCGACGATTGTCCTAATACAGATTGTCCTCTAACAGATTATAAAACTGTACACTATAAAAAAGGAACAATGCTATTACAAGAAGAGCGGTTCTTGCATCGTGTAGGAATAAAAGATTTAAATGGAAGTAGCGATCTTAGAATATCATTACAAGGTTACGGTTTAGTAAAAAATGATATTCTTTATTTGGTATGGTAGATTATTAATTTGCCAGTATCATCGCTATAGATATTATAGCTATAATTTTTAATTTGTTCATTAACTTCTTGTATATTATAACTTGATTTAATTGAATTAATAACATCTTCTTTATATACAGGATCTGCAATATTTAAATTTAAATCTGTGTTGATAGGTCTGTTAATGTCAACTACTAGTATATTTTTACCTAGATTATTAACTGTGTTCCAAAAGCGTTCAGTGTCGTTTATGTGATGCAAAACTCTGTTTGCCAGCACTACATCATATTTTCCACTAGCAGTCAATAGGTCATCTTGAACTAATTTAATATTGTCAAAGTCTTTGATATTTTTTTCTGCTATAGAAATCATAGCAGAAGATAATTCATAACACGTAAAATCTAAATTAGGGAACGCTTTTGCTAGTGCTACTACAAAGTTACATGATCCTGAACCTAAGTCTATAACATTACCACTAGTTACGTTAATTAATTGTTTATACAGATCTATGTAGTTGTTTAATGTTGTAAGGTCAGAAGTATTTTCGTTATATGACTTACATTGATGTTCATCTAACATTAATTCTGGCTCTGCAACCCTCATCTATATTTCTCTGGTAGTGTGTCAAACAGTGGCAGTCTATTGTTAATTGCCCTGTCTCTTAATATGACTTGGTGTAACAGTGGACTTTTTGGTTTTCCTGGAACTATATTGGCCCACGATTCAGAATAGATTTCTTCAAAGTCTATTGTTTTAACATCTACCCATTTAATAAATCTATGTGTAATTCCGTTTATTCTTACCAAATAATGTGTGCGATTTCCGTTTTTTTCATCTACTTCCCACGACCAACCTTTTTCATTACATACAAGTTCTGCTGTTTTTACTAGCTCTGATAAATAATGTTCTGGTTCGTCTTCGTCTGGAGTGCGCCCAATTTCAACACCTAATTGTATTCTTGCATCGCTGCATACTCCTTTATGATGCCATTCTTGGATTTCTTCTAATACATCGGTTAATTGATCCATACTGCCTAAAGTATAAGTAAAATTCTTAATAGTAAGTCCTAAATCAATACAATTATCTATACCTGTTTGTTGTTTTTTTCTAATTACTCCGCCGTTATAATCTGGATGATTAAGACCAATAGTCCAAGTTAATCCTTCAATACCGGCAAACTTTTCCGCATAGGCTCGTTTGCCTAAGTTTATGCCGTTAGTAACAACCATTAGCCATCTTGGAATTTCAGTTAACGATTGTATTTTTTTTACTATATCCGATAGGTCTTTTCGTGTAGTTGGTTCTGCCCCTACTAACGCTAATGCCATGTCACTAGGCAACTCTTTAGTTTGTTTTATGATAGATGAAACTGTAGGATCTACTGACAAATTATCGGGCATTTGATAACAATGTGGACAATCTAAGTTACAGCGGTTAGTTATTTCAAACCAGAATGTATTAGGTAATCTACGTTCATATTTAAAATTAAGATAAAACTCAGCGTCTGTTTCTACTAAACACTCGTGATAACCGTGCTCAGGACATGTTTTTCCTAACCATATTTGATTATTTTTTTCGAATCTAATAGCCGGAATATGTCGATAGCAATGTTCACACATGGACAATGTATCTAATAGTTTATTCATTCAGATTTCCTTTGTTCCGAAGTATTTATTGATAAATTTATGTATGTATGAACAATATGAGTACTATTTTAACAATGACGGTAGTCGCAACAATCTAATCTATACTAGTTTAGTTAATTCTGATAAAACAAGATTTATACAATGGTATTATAATGACGGTGAATACCATAAAGGACAAAATCAAGTTGTAGATCCAAAACTAATGCAAGAAAAGTTTGATAGAGAAGTTAAGTACCTATCACTTATGCACAGTAATTATCCCGATCTAGTTCCTAACTTTTATGCAGATGTATCTACAAGAAAAGTTTATTTAGATATCGACGGTAAAGATTTTTGGAATCGTGCAGAGTGCTCAATAGAAAATTATAATAGCGTATTACCTGATTGGCAAGATCAAATGCTTGAAATAATCAAAGCTCATAAAAGTTTAGGCCTTCACAAGTATAGTATGCATCCAAGTAGTTACTTTATTGTAGATGGAAAATTAAAAAGTTTTAATTATTTTTTTACATATCAAAATACAGAACCATATGTTAGTATAAAAGATGTTGAAAGCCATATACATACAAATAGACAAGATAAAATGAAAGAACATATAGAAGGTTTAGGAATTGAATGGAATAAACCTCAACCTTGGGAAATAATGGATAAACTTTGTTGGAATAGTTTTAGAACAAATTATCCTGTAGACTTTATAGAGAAAGCACTCGATGTATAAAATAATACCTTGGTCAGAAGATTTAGATCTAACTGATTTTTATAAAAATGCTGCTGAGAGAGGATTTGAAAATAATGCCTCTCAACATATGCTGGTAGATTGTTTTCGAAAAGAAACAAAATGGAATACATGGATATTGTATTATAATGGTGAAGCTGTAGGTAGTGTAGCAGCACATACATTTGATGATGTGATGGGTCCTAATACTTTTAGGGTTGCTGCTAGAACGTGTGTATTTACAGACAAATTACCTTTAGTTAGTTTAAGGACACGCAATCAGATTGTCACACACCAACATGCAACCGGACAATTTTTAATTCCTGCTTGTTTAGAATGGCTTCCTAAAGGATCTAGAGCATTTATTACTTCTAACGAAAATGAAGCAGGTACACAACGTATAGTACACAGAGTATTTGCTCCTGCTATGGAAAAGACAGGACAAATGAAGCGTATAAAGGATGTGTATTATAGAGGTACCGATCAAACAGTATGGGAAATCTTCCCTGATAAGTTTTTTGAAGAACTAAACAAATATCCTAGATGGAGATAAATTATGCAAGAAAGTGCAGAAGAATTTTTAAAAGAGTTAAAGAAAGATTTGCATAGATATATTAATGCATTTAAAGAAAAGACTAGAGATTTTAAAGTAGGTCACATAGAGGATATTGATAAGTTTTTTGACGAATACTTAGGTAAACTATTTGATAGTAAAACTGATCAAAGGATTTTTGATTCTATTAAAACTTTAAGGTTCCTTGAGCAGCGTCATGTAGATGGGTGTAAAGCAATACTTGACCGCATAAGTTTACTAGAACAAATGCCAAAAAATGCTATAGTAGCAGAGATCGGTGTTGATAGAGGTCGGTTTGCGGAGCGCATATATGAAGTAACACAACCACAGAAATTACATCTTATTGATATTTTCCAATTTGATTATCAATTAGAATCAGTAAAAAGTATACTAGGTAAAAAAGAAAACATAGAAATAAATCAAGCAGACTCTGCAGAAGCAGGAAATTTGTTTGATGATGAGTATTTTGATTGGATCTATATAGATACTGATCATACATATGAAACAACTAAAGCAGAACTTAATGCGTTTGCAGATAAAATTAAACCAGGCGGCTTTATTTCAGGACACGACTATTTTCAAGTTGGTATATCAAACGGGTTTTCATACGGTGTAATGAGTGCAGTACACGAGTTTGTAGTTATTAATGACTGGAAATTATATGCTGTTACCCTAGAACCTTTGGAAAACCAAAGTTTTGTTATACAAAAGCCGGATAATCAAAAGTAGCACGATGTACACGTCTAGTATTCATTGACTCAAAATGTAATCTTTTATGAACACCCATCCATTGATCACTTAATGAAACATCACCAGTTTTCCATTCTAGTATATGGCAATACTTGTCTTGAGTAATAAAGTTGAATAAAGGTCCTGCAATCTCTAAACTGTCTTCGCGACTCATACCTTCAAATCTTTCAAACTGATAAAGACTTAAAAATATACCTGTTTCGCCTACATGGTTAGTGTAAACAAGAGGCACAGGATTACTATCATATATAACACGATTATCAAAGTTTTCTTGTGTACGTTTGACACTATGATTTACATTTCCAAATGTAATAACTTTTAAATCGTTAATACGTTCTTTAGTTTCTTCGTCTAGATCTTTGTATGCCTTGATGGTGTTATTCCATACAGTGGTTGATCCTTCTACACCTTCTTCAGCATAGAGCCATGCAACACTTGACCCCGGTCTTGCATGTGGACTTTCGTTATGCCAAAGCATTTCTTCCTTGTGACCTGCTATACTATTTTCTGTCACAAGACCTATGTATCCTTCTTTATCTAATGCGCTTCGGTCAAATCCTGGAGTATTAGGTTTGAATAATACGTATGGATTAGGAAACATTTTTACAATTTCTGCCTCTCGTTCAACAGATAAGTTTTGATTTCTTATAGTAATAGCAGTATGTTTTGCACACAACTTTACAAGATTTTTTATTTCTTGTTCGGTAGAAGTGTTTAAGTTAATATCTTCAAGTATTATCATTTAATAACCTAAGGTTTGTATATAGTCCCACTTAGTGTCATCTAAGTTATTAAATTCTTCAACAAATCTAAAAACATTATCAACAGGAAGTGTTTTTAATATATCTAATCGAGCGTTCCACCATTTTGTTTCTAAAAGCATTTCTTTTACTTTATCAGGAAATCTATCTCTAATAACTTTATTTACTCCGCCTACAATAGTATAAGGCTCTACATCTTTAGTAATTACAGCATTAGCAGCAATAACCGCACCATTACCAATAGTAACACCTGGCATTACAATAATGCCATCTCCTAGGTATACATCATTACCTATTACAACAGGGCGAGCATTCATTTCTTTTACATCTGTTTGATCTCTGCTAATGTTTAACATTTTAAGTTCTTCGTCTGTATAATTTCCTTGTTTAGCCATTATAGTATCTGGATTAATACTCACGCCT
>Ga0181583_10004282_pt1 | contig 10479 bp, 8 predicted proteins | sample 071ome_31_FD_132461 | JGI IMG/M metagenome (GOLD analysis project Ga0181583, IMG submission 132461) | Coastal salt marsh microbial communities from the Groves Creek Marsh, Skidaway Island, Georgia - 071405CT metaG (megahit assembly) | ecosystem: Environmental > Aquatic > Marine > Intertidal zone... | reverse complement strand
GTTCCGCCATATGGGTCAGGCGGATGAGAACCATTTCAGCCGCCTGGATCGCCGACGGCGCGGTACGGACCTCACCAATACCTTTAAGCAACACCTGCCAGATCCGGCCCAACGTCGCGATATTGAGCCGCGCGGCCAGCTCCGCCCCGCGCGTGCGGTCAATCTCCGGCGTGCCGGGCGCGTCGGCCGCTTCCGGCGACAGATTCAGCCGGGTCAGCCAGTGGGTGATATTCAACAAATCTTCGAGCACAACGGCCGGATCGGCGCCTGAATTATACAGCCCGGCGAATTCATCCAGCGCCTCGCCCGATTTGCCTTCCACCAGATGTTCGAACAGATCGTAAATCCGCCCGCTATCCGCGAGACCCAGCATGTCGCGCACGGTGTCTTCGGTCACCGCGCCGTCCTGTCCGGCCCCGGCATGGGCGATCGCCTGATCCAGCAGCGACAGCCCGTCCCGGACGGACCCATCGGCGGCGCGCGCGATCATCGCGAGCGATTCTCCGGAAATCTCAACGCCTTCTTTTTGTGCGATGGAGGCGAAATGTTCAGCCAGTTCCGCCGTATCGACGCGCCGCAAATCGAAGCGCTGGCAGCGCGACAAGACCGTCACCGGCACCTTGCGGGTTTCGGTCGTCGCGAAAATGAATTTCACATGTTCGGGCGGTTCTTCCAGCGTCTTCAACAGCGCGTTAAACGCGCTGGTCGACAGCATGTGAACCTCATCAATGATGTAAATCTTGAACCGCGCCTCAACCGGGCGATAGCGCACCCCGTCGATCAGTTCCCGGATATCGTTGACGCCGGTCCGGCTGGCCGCGTCCATTTCGATAACATCAACATGCCGGTCCTCGGCGATCGCCGTACATTGGGCGCAGACGCCGCAGGGATCGGCGGTCGGGCCGCCATTGCCGTCTTCACCAACGCAGTTGAGCGCCCGGGCGATAATCCGCGCGGTGCTGGTTTTACCGATGCCGCGCACGCCGGTCAGGATAAAGGCATGGGGCAGCCGGTCGATGGCGATGGCGTTGGTCAGGGTGCGCACCATCGCGTCCTGGCCGATCAGCTCCGAAAAGGTGCTGGGCCGGTACTTGCGGGCGAGAACGCGATAGGGCTGGTTTTCCGAAGTTTCGTCCATATTGACCAGTATTGCCGCGCCAATCGGCGATTGACCCCAGGCGGCGGGTGGGAGGCTGGTGAGACAACCCGGGACGAAACTCGTTACGGCTGCTTCCTTCCGGACCTGACCGGGTTGGCGAGGATCCCGTCTGCCGCCAACCTCCCGACGCCACTATATCAGCAACCATGGGCGAGTCCCAAGGGTTGGAGAACGGCGCGGTGGAAAACATTGCATCACGTTGCGCGGGCGTGGCCCCTGTGCGACGCTGACGACCATGAAAACACCGAATTTTTTCGCCGAAAGCGGTCTGGAGCGGGCGTCCGAGAAACGCGCGGACGAGGGCTGGCACGCTGAGCTTTTAACGGCGGAAGAAACCCTGTTCGTGCCGATCTGGCGCACGCGCAGCTTTATTGATCATTCAAATGCGGAAACCCCGCAGGCCGCGCATCTGAACGCGGCGGAAATCGCGGAGCTGGCGCGCGAAGGCGTCCAGTTCGTCTTTCTGGGATACCGCAATGGCGTGCCGTATTTTTCCGCCGATCTGTCGCATATCGAAGACCCGTCCGCGCATGATCTTCTGACCGACAAGGGCGAATTTACCGATATCCGCGATGTCGGGCTGGAGCTGCCGCGCGAGGAAGGCGGCATACTGGCCTATGCCCGCGCCCTGGCGCACTGGCACCGGACTCACCGTTTTTGCGGGCGCTGCGGCGCGGAAACCGAACCGAAATCCGCCGGCCATGTCCGCCAATGCACCAATCCGGACTGCGGCGCCGAACATTTCCCGCGCACCGACCCCGCGGTCATCATGCTGGTCAGTTTGGGCGACAAGATCTGTCTGGCGCGCAAGTACGGCTGGCCGGAGGACCGCTATTCGGTGCTGGCCGGTTTCGTGGAACCGGGCGAGACCCCTGAAGGCGCGGTGGTGCGCGAGGTGATGGAGGAAGTCGGGCTGCCGGTCACCAATGTCCGCTATCATTCAGCCCAGCCTTGGCCGTTTCCGGCCAATCTGATGCTCGGCTATTTCGCCGAGGCGCAATCCGAAAACATTGCCATCGACGATGACGAGATCGAACACGCGCGCTGGTTCACCCGCGCCGAACTCAAGCCCGAGGCGCTGGCCTATTTCGAGAAGCCGCATTCGGTATCCATCGCCCGCCGGCTGATCGCCGATTGGGTCGTCGGGAATTTCTAGCGCCCCGGAAACAGGTCCCTATTTCGGCTGATCGGGTTTCTTTCCGAGCCGTAACGGGTGCGCCGCATAGGTGCCCAGAATACGCACCTCGTGCGAAAAGAAGGCAAGTTCCTCCAGCGCGAGCTTCAACCCCGGATCATCGGGGTGCCCGTCGACATCGGCGTAGAATTGCGTGGCGTTGAAACTGCCCTCGACCATATAGCTTTCCAGCTTGGTCATATTGATACCGTTGGTGGCGAACCCGCCCATTGCCTTGTATAGCGCGGCGGGAACGTTGCGCACCCGGAACACGAAACTGGTCACCAGCGGCCCGCGTCCCTGTTTCGCGGGAACCGGTTTGCGCGCCATGACGACAAAGCGCGTGGTGTTGTGATCCGCGTCCTCGATATTCTTGCGCAACGATTTCAGCCCGTAAATTTCGCCCGCCAGGCTGGAGGCGATCGCCGCCTCGCCGATATCGCTATGTTCCGCCAGTTCCTTGGCCGCGCCCGCCGTATCGGCATGAACGACGGGATTGAGCTTGAGCGCATTGATCACCTTGCCGCATTGCGCCAGCGCATGGACATGGCTGCGGACAATCCTGATCGTCTTCGCCGTCGCGCCTCTCGGCACCAGAAGATGATGATTCACCCGCATGAAATATTCGCCGATGATATGCAGCCCCGATTCGGGCAGTAACCGGTGAATATCCGCGACCCGACCGGCGACCGAATTTTCGATCGGCGTCATGGCGTACAGGGCCCGCCCGCCGGAAACCGCCGCGAACATCTGTTCGAAGGTCTGACACGGCAGCGCTTCCATATCCGGATAGGCGCGCGTGCAGGCGAGGTGCGAATAGGCGCCGGGCAGCCCCTGGAAGGCAATGGTATTGCTGGGTTTTCGTCTGGCCATTTTCTAAGTCCGGCGGCTTCAGGTCGATTTCGGCGCGAGCCGCGCGCGCGCCCGTTCAAGATCGGCGGGAGTATCGACACCGTCCGGAATGGTGTCAACGAGGGCGACATCAATCCGCATCCCCGCTTCCAGCGCGCGCAATTGCTCAAGCTTTTCCCGTTTCTCCAAAACGCCTTCCGGCAAGGCGACAAACCGCGCCAGCGCGGCCCGGGTAAATCCGTAAAGTCCGATATGGTGATAAAGCGGCCCTTCGCCCGACGGCGCCGTCGCGCGGCTGAAATAAAGCGCGCGGCCAATTCGTTTGCCGGGCGGGATCGCGGCGACCGCCTTTACCGTGTTGGGATCAGAGATTTCCCGCATTTCGGTGATTTCCGCCGCAAGCGTCGCGATATCGACATTTTCATTGACCAAAGGCTCCAGAACCGCGCGAATTATGTGCGGCTCTATCGTCGGCAGATCACCCTGAATGTTGATCACGGCGTCATGCCGCCTCTCGGGATCAATGGTCTCGACCGCCTGAAAGACCCGGTCGGAGCCGCTCGGCAGATCAGGATCGGTCATCACCGCATTACCGCCGGCCGCCACGACGGCGTCAGCGATTTCCTGTTCCGCGACAGCGACGATAACCGGGCCGATATCCGCTTCTTCCGCCCGGCGCAGCACATGGACGATCATCGGCAGGCCGTGAATATCGGCGAGCGGCTTTCCCGGCAGGCGGCTGGACGCCATGCGGGCGGGGATGACGATTACGGGGTTTCGGGGCGCAGACATGGGTCGAACCGGTGCTGTGGATAACCTTCTTTAGCGTAAATCGGCCGGGCGCGAAATCGCGGCCCATTTTTGCTGCGGCAACGTGACGCGCCAAATTTACGGGTCTGTTTTCGCGAGAATTAGACAGATTTATTCTAAATGATTAATATCCGCGCGCCCGGAGCCGCCGTTCCGGGTCCGGAATTTTGACAGGTGGAGCTATGTCCTCATTTGAGTTGAACAAGGTTGTCGGCGCAATTCTCTCCGTGGTGCTGGTCGCGATGGTGATCAGTTTCATCGGCAACGCGCTTGTCCAACCGCGCGCGCACAAGGCATCGGACATGAAAATCGCTGACGCCGCGGCCCCGGCGCCCAAAAAGGAAGTCAAGCTGGAACCCATCGGCCCGCTTTTGGCCGCGGCCAGCGTTGAAAAAGGCAAGGCGCAATCCGCCAAGTGCAAGGCGTGTCATGACCTGACCTCCGCCAGGAAAAACAAGATCGGCCCGCCGCTGTGGGACATTCTGATGGCCAAACCCGGCGCCGGCGCGGGTTTCAGCTATTCAAAGGTAATGGTCGGGATGGGCGGCGCATGGGATTACGAAACGCTTAACGGTTTTCTCGCCAATCCCAAGCGGTATCTGAGAGGTACCAAAATGGCGTTTGCCGGGGTCAAAAAGGCCAAGGACCGCGCCGATCTGATCGTATTTCTGCGCAGCCTGAGCGACGCCCCCAAACCGCTTCCCTGACGGCCGGCGGCGGGAGACTATCCCGTGACGCAACTACCTGATGGCATTTCCGGTTTCGCCGGGGCTCTCGCCGATGCGGCGGGCGCGGAAATCGTGCCGCGGTTCAGAACCGCAATCGATATCGAATCAAAGGCCGACGAATCGCCGGTAACCATCGCCGACCGGGAGGCCGAGGCCGCCATGCGGCGGCTGATCAATGAGCGTTATCCGGGCCATGGCATCATCGGCGAGGAATATGGCAGTGAAAACGCGGAGGCCGAATTCGTCTGGGTGCTGGATCCGGTCGACGGCACACGGGCCTTCATCGCCGGCAAACCCATATTCGGCACGCTGATCGCGCTGTTGCAGGGGGGACGTCCGGTACTTGGCGTAATCGATCAACCCGTGCTCCGCGAACGGTGGATCGGCATTGCCGGGGAACAGACCACGCTGAATGGCGCGCCGGTCACAACGCGGGACTGCCCGGTCCTGTCAGACGCGCTCCTGAATTCGACCTCGCCGGATATGTTCGACGCCGAAGCTTTAAGCCGTTTTCAGGCGCTTTCCGCCGAGTGCGGTTCCACCCAGTATGGCGGCGATTGTTACGGCTACGCCCTGCTGGCCGGCGGTCATATCGATCTGGTCGTTGAAACCGATCTGAAACCCTATGATTTCTGCGCCCTGATCCCGGTCGTCGAAGGCGCGGGCGGGCGGATGTGCGACTGGCGGGGAGAGGCGCTTTCCCTCGACTCCGCCGGAGATGTCATCGCGGCGGGCGATCCGGGGCTGGCCGACGCAGCCGCCGATATCCTGTCCGCAGACTATTGACTTGATCGGCGAAGGTGCCGACATCAAGATCGGCCGAAAGATGGAGTGATCGATGATGATTCCCCGCGTAAAGTTCGCCGCCGCGCTGGCGGTGTTGGCGATATCGGCGACGGCGGCAGATGCCCAGAAAATCAGGACCAGCCACGCCCTGACGCTGGGCGACGCGCCGAAATACGAGGCGTGGTTCGCGCATCTGGACTACGTCAATATCAACGCGCCAAAGGGCGGCACGGTGCGGCGTTACGCCATCGGCGGTTTCGACAGTTTCAATCCGTTCATCATCAAGGGAGAACCCGCCGCCGGAATCGGGCTGGTCTTTGAAACGCTGACCACCACCCCGCCCGACGATGCGCTGTCCGATTACGGGTTGATCGCGGAGACGATCACCACGCCGGAAGATCTTTCCTGGGTTGAATTCAGGCTGCGCGAAAACGCCCGCTTTCATGACGGCAGTGCGATTACGCCGGAAGACGTGATTTACAGCTTTGAGACTCTGATCAAGTCGGGGCGGCCGCATTACCGGTATTATTATTCGAATGTCGCGAAGGCGGAAAAGACCGGGCCGCGCAAGGTGCGGTTTACCTTCAAGGGGGCGCGGAACCGGGAATTGCCGCAGATCATGGGGCAGCTTCCGGTCATTTCCAAAAAATGGTGGTCGAAACGCGATTTCAGCGCCACCACGCTGGAGCCGCCGATGGGCTCCGGCCCCTATAAGATCAAGAGCTATGAGCCGGGCCGCTTTATCGTCTATGAACGGGTGAAAAATTATTGGGGCCGTGACCTGCCGCTCAATCGCGGGCGCTATAATTTCGACGAAATCCGTTTCGATTATTACAAGGACCAGTCGGTCGCGATGGAGGCTTTCAAGGCGGGCGAATATGATTTCCGGGCGGAAAATTCATCAAAACGCTGGGCGACGGATTACGATTTTCCCGCCCGCCGCGCCGGGCAGGTCGTCGTTGGCGAACAGGCCCATAACAATCCCGCCGGGATGCAAAGTTTCGTCTTTAATTTACGCCGGACGAAATTCCGGGACCCGGTGCTGCGAGAGGCTCTGGGATACGCGTTCGATTTCGCGTGGTCGAACAAAAGGCTGTTCTATGGCCAGTACAAGCGGACAAGAAGCTTCTTCCAGAACTCGGAACTGGCCGCCACCGGGCTCCCCTCGCCCGAAGAGCTGAAACTGCTGGAGCCTCTCCGAAACCAGATCGATCCACGGGTTTTTACCAAAACCTATGCGCCGCCCACCTCCAGCGGGAATGGCCGGATCCGGGGAAATCTGCGTACCGCGCAACGCATGTTGAAAAAGGCCGGGTGGAAAATCGAAAAAACCAGACTGATCGATCCCAAAACGGGACAGCAGCTGGAAATCGAATTTCTGTTGTCACAGCCGGATTTCGAACGGGTGGTGCTGCCCTTTATCCAGAAACTCAAACGGCTGGGCGTCAAGAGCAGGATCCGCACCGTCGATACATCGCAATACACAAACAGAATCCGCGATTTTGACTTCGATGTCGTCATCTTCACTTTTGGGCAGTCCAATTCACCGGGGAATGAACAGCGCGATTACTGGACCTCAAGCGCGGCCGACCGCAAAGGCAGCTTTAACCTCTCGGGAATCAAGAACCCGGCGGTGGACGCGCTTGTCGATACGATCATCAAGGCGCCCGACCGCAAGAGCCTGATCGTTGCGGCGCGGGCGCTCGACCGCGTCCTGCAGTGGAGCCATATCGTCATCCCGCAATGGCATATCAGCTCCTTCCGTCTCGCCCGTTGGGACCGGTTCGGCACCCCGCCAAAACCGCCGGCCCATGGACCCGGTTTCTGGTCCTGGTGGATTGATCCGGAGAAAGAGGCGGTACTGAAGGCGGCCGGCAAGGGCAACCGGTAATGCCAAACAATTCCGTTAAACGGATAGTGTGGCTGGCGGTCGCCGGGCTGTTCAGCCTTGGCGCCGCCCAGGCGGGCGAGAAAACACACGGATTATCGGCCTTTGGCGATTTGAAATACAAGCCCGGCTTTTCCCATTTTGAGTATGTGAATCCCGACGCGCCAAAGGGCGGCACGATCCGTATTCGCGGGATCGACAGTTACGACAGCTTGAACCCGTTCGTTCTCAAAGGCGTATCGGCGGTCGGCGTCGGGCTGATCTACGGCACGCTGATGGAACGCGCGATGGACGAACCGGACGCGCTTTACGGCTATATCGCGGAGAGCGCCGAGATCGCGGACGACCGCACCAGCATGATTTTTCATCTGAACCCGAAGGCGGTGTTCAGCGACAATTCACCGGTGACAGCCGCCGATGTGGTCTTCACCTTCAACGCGCTGATAAAGGACGGGCATCCGCAATTCCGCGTGCTTCTGGCCGATGTGGCGAAGGCCGAGGCGCTGTCTGAACGATCCGTCAGATTTCATTTCAGGATACCGTCCAATCGCGGGTTGCCGTTGCAGCTGGCCGAGCTGCCGGTCCTCTCCGCCCGCTATTACGAAAAGGTCCCGTTTTCGGCGACCTCCCTGAAACCGCCGGTGGCCTCCGGCCCCTACACGGTCAAGGAAGCCGAACCCGGCCGCTATATCGTCTATGGGCGTATCAAGAATTACTGGGCGGATAATCTCCCCGTCATGCGCGGGCGGTATAATTTCGACAAGGTCCGGGTGGAGTATTTCCGCGACCGGGGCGTCTCTTTCGAGGCATTCTTCGCCGGAGCCTATGACTTCCATGAAGAATTCACCTCGCGCGCCTGGGCGACGCAATATGACAGACCGCCGGTGCGCGACGGGCGGATCAAGCGCGAAACCCTGCCGGACAACACCCCGTCGGGCGTGCAGGCGTTTTTCTTCAACCAGCGCCGTGAGAAATTCAGCGACCGCCGGGTGCGTACCGCCCTCGACCTCGCCTTCGATTTCGAATGGACCAACAAAACACTGTTCTACGGCCTCTATAAGCGCACTAATTCGATGTATGAAAACAGCACCCTCGCCGCGCACCAGATGCCGGACGCGGCGGAGCTGGCCTTGCTGGAACCGTTGCGCGACCGGGTGCCGCCGGAAGTATTCAGGGCGCCCTATATTTCACCGCGATCGGACGGGTCGGGCCGCAACCGGGCCAATCTGCGCAAGGCGGCGAAACTGCTGCGCGAGGCCGGCTGGCGGATCGAGGACAACCGCCGGCTGGTCGATGCAAAGGGCGAACCGCTAACCGTGGAGTTCCTGCTCTATGAGAGGTCGTTCACCCGCATCATCAACCCCTATGTCCGCAATCTTAAGCGGATCGGCGTCAACGCCACCATCCGTATCGTCGATGTCGCGAATTTTCAGAACCGGCTGAAAAAGTACGATTTCGATGTGATCGTGCAGCGCTATGTCCAGCCGAACACGCCGGGCATCGAGCAAAAGACCTATTTTTCGTCGGAAATGGCGGATGTCCCCGGTTCACGCAACCTCGCCGGTATTAAGGATCCCGCTGTGGACGCGTTGATCGACAAGATCATCGCGGCAAAGGACCGCGGCGCGCTGATCGCGGCCACCCGGGCGCTCGACCGGGTGCTGATGTGGAACAACTATGTCGTGCCGCAATGGTACAAGGGCTCGCACAACATCGCCTATTGGGACAAGTATTCGCGCCCGGCGGTAAAACCGAAATACGATCTCGGCGTATTGGACACCTGGTGGTTCGATACCGCGAAGGCGCGGCGCATTGGCGCGACGGCGGAGGGCAATTAAGATGATCGCGGTTTTGACATTGCGGCGATCGCCGCGCTCCGGATAGCGAGACGCCAATGGCCGCCTATATCCTTCGCCGATTGCTGCTGATCATCCCGACGCTCCTCGGGATCATGGTGATCAATTTCGCCATCGTGCAGTTCGCGCCGGGCGGCCCGGTCGAGCAGCTTATCGCCCAATTAACCGGATCGGATGTCGGAGCGACCGCGCGGATCGGCGGGGCCGGCGGCACCGAAGCCGGCGCCTCGACCAATACCGCGTCGCTCTCCTCCTCCGGCGCGGCGGGCAACACGTCGAAATATCGCGGCGCGCAGGGGCTGGATCCGGAATTCATCAAACAGCTGGAACAACAGTTCGGTTTCGACAAGCCGATGCATGAACGCTTCATCAAGATGATGGGCGACTACATCGTATTCGATTTCGGCAATTCCTATTTCCGGGACGAAACGGTGGTGAATCTGGTTCTGGAAAAAATGCCGGTTTCGATCTCCCTCGGACTCTGGACGACTCTGATCGTCTATCTGATTTCCATTCCGCTGGGCGTCAGAAAAGCCGTGCGCGACGGCAGCCGTTTCGATATCTGGACCAGCGGCGTGATCATCGTCGGCAACGCCATTCCGAGCTTTCTGTTCGCGGTGCTGCTGGTGGTTCTGTTTTGCGGCGGCAGCTATCTCGACTGGTTCCCGCTGCGGGGGCTGGTATCCGAAAATTTCGACCAGCTTTCCCTGGGGGGAAAGATACTCGATTATCTCTGGCACATGGTGCTGCCGGTAACGGCGCTGGTCATCGGCGGGTTCGCGTCGCTGACCTTTCTTACCAAGAATTCCTTCCTCGATCAGATCAACCAGCAATATGTGCTGACCGCCCGGGCCAAGGGGCTGCCGGAACGGCGCGTTCTTTACGGCCATGTTTTCCGCAACGCGATGCTGATCGTCATCGCGGGATTTCCGGGCGCCTTCGTCAGCATATTGTTCACCGGCTCGCTGCTGATCGAGATCATCTTCTCGCTCGACGGGCTCGGGCTTCTGGGTTTTGAAGCGGTGGTCCGGCGGGATTATCCGGTGATGTTCGCCTCGCTGTTTTTCTTCACCCTGCTGGGGCTGGTGATGAAGCTGATCGGCGACCTGACCTATACGCTGATCGATCCCCGGATCGATTTCGAGGCGCGCGATGTCTGACGCCGCCCTTCCGGCCGAAGAGCGCAAACCGGCATTCATGGGGCGGCGCATCACGCCCCTGACGGC
>Ga0181583_10004275_pt1 | contig 10483 bp, 9 predicted proteins | sample 071ome_31_FD_132461 | JGI IMG/M metagenome (GOLD analysis project Ga0181583, IMG submission 132461) | Coastal salt marsh microbial communities from the Groves Creek Marsh, Skidaway Island, Georgia - 071405CT metaG (megahit assembly) | ecosystem: Environmental > Aquatic > Marine > Intertidal zone... | reverse complement strand
TTTAACTAGTTTGTTTGTGAAGACCAATAGAGCCTATGTTTATTGTGGCCAGAGGCAGAATCGAACTGCCGACCCCTTGTTTTTCAGACAAGTGCTCTACCGACTGAGCTATCTGGCCATTTGCGGGGACGACGGGATTCGAACCCGCGACCTCCTGCGTGACAGGCAGGCGTGAACTCCAGACTTCACCACGCCCCCGAGAAATTAATTCTACTTAATATTAATAGTTATTGTGGAAAATAAATTTAGAAATGCTTAACTTTCTTTTTTATTAGATTTATTTTTAACATTGTGAATAATATTTGTTATAAAAATTTTCAAGTTTTTGAAGTACAAACCAACCGTAACTCCAGCAGCAATTAAAACTTGATATAAATATGAGCCGGTACCAGGATCTAAATAATTAAAACTCTCGGTTATTTGAATCATATAATCAATTTAGTCATAAAAATTTTTAATTACTTAAATAATACTGTTTTGAATTTGTAAGTATTTGATGAATTTGTAATTCTTGAATGTTAAATAAAAAATTAGCCAATCTACTATTTTTTATAACGAGATTCATAACTTCACTTGAATTTTGATATGCTATCTTATTTTTTACCATGCTTTTAAGATCAATATTTGAGATTAGATTTCTAGCGTCAATCAAATGTTTGCTAAAAGGTAGTTTTTCTATATCACTTTTAAACATGTCAATTGTTGCAATTACAGAATACGCACAAGCACAGCCATGCTCTAGATTATATAAATTAGTAAGTGGATATGAAATGGCATGATTTAACGATGTTCTCGAAATATTTATGGCTTTTCCGGCAAGATTAGATGCTTTTAGAATATTCATTCTTAAATCTTCATTATTTAAATCATTCAACAGCATGGGCAAATTATCGTTTATTAATTGAATAGATTCAATAGCATATTGAGTAGATTTTGTATTTTTATATTTATTTAACAAACTATCAATATTATGACAAAGTGCATCTAGCGAAGTTGAGATTGTTATATCTAAAGGTAACGATTTTGTTAGTTCTGGTAATAAAAATACAATTTCAGGCATGATTTTCTCATCTTCAAATGAAAATTTTTCAAGAGTTTCCTTCGACCAAATAGTTGCAAATTTTGTACTTTCTGCCCCACTTCCAGCAGTAGTAGGAATAGAAATATGAAAAATTTTTTTAGAAAGTTTAAGGTTATTTATATCTGTGTATTTAGTTTTACTTATAGTACATGCCGAAGCTACTTTTGCAGTATCAATTGTGCTACCACCTCCTATAGAAACAACTAGGTCTGGTTCAAAATTCTCAGTTATTCTTAACGCATGATTAATTGATTGGAGTGTTGGATAGCTGTCTACTAAAAAGGTTTCAATTTTAATTTCCTGTTTTTTCAGCTCTCTTTTAAATAAATCTGTATTGCCTCTTTTATCATTTCCTGGGGACGTAAAGATTAATGCTTTCTTAAAATCACTAAGGTCCAATATTTTTAATAGACTAGCTTTAAAATTTAAATCTATAATTTCTTGATTATTCATGTATTTTTCTTATAAATGATTCTTTATTTTTAACAGGAGGTTTGTCCGGCCTCATTAAATTTTTATTAGAAGAATTTTCTACTTCAATCTCTATATAAACAGGGCCTACAAGATTTTTAAAATCATAGTTTTCAATATCTGAAATATTTTTAATAAATATAGTTTCTTTATAACCTAAAGCTTTAAACAATTTATTTCTATCAAGTATTTCATAATTATTTGGTTGACCACCAACAGATTCGTGTGCTGAGTTATTAAATACAATATGTATAAAGTTTTTATAATGTTTTTTTGCAACCAACGATAGATGTCCCATGTGCATTAAAATTGACCCATCTCCATCAAGGCATATAATCTTTTTACTCTCAATTTCATGAAGGATACCTGTAGCTATAGCAGAAGCATGACCCATACCACCAACAACATAGAAATCATCATTCTTTTGTCTGTTCTTAACTCTAAGTTCATACAGTTCTCTCGAGAGCTTTCCAGTTGTAGAAATAAAAAGTGAACTTCCATCAAATTTTTTAATTATATTCTCCAATGCGAATGATCTTTTTGTAGACGAGTTTGACTTATTAAAACTTCTCGAGTCACTTTCAAATGTATTCTTTTTAATTACAATCGCTAGCTGCTCTTTTTTAGAAACTGACTTTTGGATAATTTCTAAAATGTTTTTAATTTCTGAATTTTTATCAATGACTATAAAATTTATTTCTAGTAAATTTAGCAAGTCAAGGGTTATCTCTCCCTGAAAAATATGTTGAGGTTCATCATCAGTACCTGGTTCCCCCCTCCAACCAATTAAAAGAAGAAAGGGAATATTGTAAATTTTTTTATGTAGCAATGAGCTATATGGATTTATTATGTTTCCAAGTCCTGAATTTTGTATATAAATTAAAGGGACTTTGTTCGTGGCAAGATAATAACCCATTCCAGCAGCAATTGCACTTCCCTCGTTAGTAGAAATAATATGATTAGCATCATCAAAGTCAAAGTGAAGACTTTTACTAAAAGATGACATTAATGAGTCAGGCACACCTGTAAAAAAGTCTATTTCTAATTTCTTTAGTTCACCTATAAATGTATTTGCGTTAATCATTTGAAAATTTATTCTGATGGAATAAAATTAATAATTTCCTTTACACTCATTAACTCGTTTTCTATTTCCATCGTCCTTCCAAATTTTAAAATATTTTCAGCTGTATTCATCATTGCTGGGTAAGAGCTTCTGAGAAGGTGGTTTGCATATATAACTACATCAACACCGACTTCTTTGAATTGGTCGATAGTTACATGATTGTAGGTTGTGGGGACTACAATAATCGGTAAATTAGAATTGTCTTTGAAGTCTTTTATAAATTTAAATACCAAATCTTCTGCTTTATCTTTACTATGAATCAAGATGCCACCAGCGCCTGCTTCTGCATATTTGTAAGCCCTAAATAGAGCATCTTCAAGACCTTTATCAAGTATTAAACTTTCTACTCTTGCAATAATTAAAAAGTCTTCAGTATTTTTTGAATCATTACCAACTTTAATTTTTTTACAAAACTCTTCAACACTTTCTTGTTCTTGCGAAACATCTGTGCCAAATAAAGAATTTTTTTTCAGCCCTTTTTTGTCTTCAATAACCACAGAGGATATTCCTAATCTTTCAAGATTTTGAACTGTATAGACAAAATGCTCAGGCTTACCTCCAGTATCCCCATCATAAATAATTGGTTTTGTTGTTACTTCCATTACTTCATTTAATGTATTTAAACGAGATGATGTATCTACAGCTTCTATATCAGGTTTACCTTTAGCGGTAGAATCAGTCAGACTGCTTGCCCACATGCCATCAAATTCAATTTTTTTATTATTTTTAGCAATTGAAGCATTTTCCACAATAATTGCTGAAAGAGCATTATGTATATCCAAAAAAGTAAGAGTATCTTTATTGTGGAGCATATTTCTTAAAGACTTTCTTCTATCTTCAGTTGTAATTGAGTTCTTTAGTTGATTCTTGATTGATGTTGAAGAAATACCTTCTGTATATGGCACTTCAATTAATTCTCCATCCCACTCCTTCAAAACTTCAATAACACTTTTTCTAATATTTTTTTGAATACCGGTTGTCCAATCATCTCCATGAACCACATAATTTGGTTTAAGATTTCTTAAATTTTCTGTGTAATCCAGTGTTTTTTGTTCAATTACGTTATTCACGAATTTAATATTTGAAATTACCTGAAACCTATCTTCAAAATTCATTATCGGGAGTTTTTTATAAGTGCTAATAGCTTTATCAGTTAACAATCCAACTGTTACATCACCATATGAGTTAGCCACTTTAAGTATATTCATATGTCCAGGATGAATTAAATCTGCACTCATACCAACGTATACTTTGGGATTTTCCATGATATAAATACTATAATTCAATTTATCATTGAAGTAGATAGCAGAAAAAAAATAATTTTCTTTGTAGAAAACCTAAGTCATTTTCGTTTTGTTAAGCCTTTGTTTGATTATTTTTTACACAATAATTTTAATTTAAAATTATTGTGTATTGATTACCCATTCGATACAAGTGATAGTACATATCCAAACCTAGAAGTCATCAAGATTAAAAATAATACTCATAAAATTAAAATACTTAAAAACCTTAAAGGAGATATGTTTTTTACAACCACTCCAAGTATTGGAACCTCAATATTTCCAAAGAGCAAGGTTTACCCAAAAGAATCCAGGCCAAGCTACATGTATCTCTTCCATTCTCTTGTAAGTCCAAATGAGATGTATATTAAAAATTCATTTAAAAACTTTGATGTAATATTTTCACCATCAGAAACTATTTCAAAACAACTTAAAACTCTAGTATCTAGAGATACAGAAATAGTAACTTCAGGATATTTACTATTTAATAATATTGATAGATATTCTTTGAGATTTAGCAAAAATAATAAAGTTTTAGTTGCTCCAACCTGGGGTAAAGAAGGAGTTAATGAAATTTTAAATAATATAAATCAAATTTATGATTTTAATTCCAAGTTTGGTTATGAAACAGTTTTTCGCCCTCACCCCATGACAGATTTAAAAAAGTTTGATATAGGATCAGGAATTATTCTAGATTTAGATTTAGACCTAAAAAATCTTCACGAATACGAACATTTAATCACTGATTACTCAGGAATTGCTTTAGAGTATGGCTATTTAACAGGTAGATCAATTTTGTTTCTCGATGTAAAAAAGAAAATAAAAAGAAAAATAGGAAAATTAGAAACCAGTTACTTGTTTATAGAAGACGAAATGAGAACCATCTTAGGGGACATTACTAAGATAGATGATTTATCAATGCTACAACAATTTCCAGAAATTAATCAGAACGAATATTCTAAATATATTAATTTAATAAACAGTTATTTAGAATCTCTAGAGAAGACAATTGATTATTTAGGAAAGTTTTGAATTAATCAGAACTAGAAGATCTGTCTAGAAACAAAGGTTGATTATTATCTACACCTCCTTGAATCAAATTTTCAAATATATTGATTTCTGGAGGTAGCTCAGAGTTATTTATAGATTCTTCATTAATATAAGTATTAATATCTATGCCATCGTTATAAAGTTTTTCAGAAATATACAAAAGCACATTTTGTAATATTTTTTTTTCAAAATCTAAACTAATTCCATCCGGGGGTCTAATCGCTAAAAATGTTCCGTATCTATCTTGGATATCTAATCTTGTAATACTTTCAGAATCATATTGTGTTAAACTTGTACAATTTTTTGTTAAATATGGTCCATGATCTCCGGCTATGATAATAAAGCTTTTTGCAAAAACATCTGCCAACTCACTGACATCATTTTTCATTTCATTGTTTGCTTTATCTAAATCTAATTTCCACATATTTTTTTCATTTTCTTTACACGCACCTGAATTTTGCGTATGACCTGGATAATTAGAGTGAGAATATAAAAAAACTGGTTGATTAAGCGAATCAATTCTTTTTAAGAAATTCGATTTTTGATTTAAATAAACCTCGTGGGGCTTTGAAAAAGTTAAATCCTTAAAGATTTGTCTTCCCCTTAGTAGAGAAGTAAATAAGCTGAAAGACCTGTCAGCATCTGATGGAAAATATATATCATAATTTGGTTCACGAGTTGGTGGAAGATAAAAAGAGCTTGAAAAAATTCCGACTGATAGGTATCCGTTGTCCTTTAATAATTCATTAAAACTAGAATATCCACCAGTCACAAGACGTGCATTCCTCTCATCATATACTTCTGCTTGACCTTGAAACACGCCGGCCATTGTTGCTAAAGAATAAGCACCGTGACTATATACACCATTATAAATTTCAAACCCCTGTTCTTTGAGATATTGAGTTTGGTTAGAGTTATCAAAACCATATAATTTAAGTGTTTCATTTTGTGGGTAGCCATCATAAATTAGAAAAATAACTGAAAATTTATTTTCTAAATTCAATTCATTTGAGAACAGAGATGTAGATTTTATTTTATTTAACTCTGGGTTGTTACTGTTTAAAGAAATGTTTGGAACTATAGATATGATTCCAAGGGCTAAAAATATAAAAAAGATTTGTTGAATCGAATATTTATCAACAACTATTAGGAAACCAAAAATTATTATATATAAAAAAATTAAGTTTAGAGATTTTGAATTTTTGGCCCATTGAAAAGTATTGCTTAAAGTATTCATTTCGAAAGCAATAAATAAGAAAACTGTAATAACTGGAAGCACAAAATTAATATCTAGAACACTATCTACAATGTTGCTAAATATAAATATTAGACAAAAACTTATTAAAAAAAAGTAGGAAATTAGTTTTACTTGTTCAATGAAAAAAAGTATTTCATTATTCGAAATCAAGTATCTAATAATTGGAATCAATGTAAAGAAAATATATAAGATTGACTTTTTTCTAAAACTGAACGACTTTAAAACATTATCTTGAATTTTAAAAATATAAAATGATGTAATAACAAAAAATATCAAAGATATTGAAAAAACCTTATCTCCAAATGTTTTAAATGGAACATATTGAAATATAAAAAATATTGAGATTATTAAATAAAAAAATAATAAATAGGGAGTTCCAATACTCTTGATTTTAAGAAACAGTTGATTCTTATTTATATGCTTAAGAGACTGAATATTTAATATTGATATTGAAACTAATATAAAAAGAAAAAACAAAATTAATATTTCAATAAAATTTTTATTTAGGCCATCTTGAATCGGATACCTCAAAATAATTAAAAGATTAATATTTAAAAACAGTGCGACAAAAATTGGAAGATAGTTTTTTTTAATATAATCAATTTTTTTTTTCACTTATAGGATTATAAACTTAAATTATACGAATATTTTTAAAATTGTGGGTCGGGTGGGAATCGAACCCACGACCTTGAGCTTAAAAGGCTCCTGCTCTGCCGATTGAGCTACCGACCCTGCTAACTACTAAAGAATACTATGTTCTATATTTATTTTATAAAAATTACTCTTCTTCTAACTTAGCAATATTAATCTTCACACCAATTTGATTAATTATGCTTCTTAATTCTTCATTAATCTTTGTAAGTATCTCTCGAGTTTCACTTTTAATTTCCTCATCAGAAATTGTACTTTGTACAGTGTTTGAAATATCTTTTAACACCTGAGAAGCACTTTCAATTGTTGAATTTAATGACTCTTTGAGATCACCAACGATATCTTCTTTGGCTACTTTTTCTTTAATCTTTTTTGTTACATTGTTTATATCTGATGAAATTTCATTCCAACTATTTTTTTCCATATTAAATTATATTCTAAATGTTTGATTTATCTTTAAATTTTAAATTTGGGTTTCTTGTAAGACGTTGTTTTGCCCATCTAGCTGGAGCTATTAGCCTAAAAAATGGTGGTAGAAATGGTCTGCTATATTTGAGAAAAAGTAAATTAAAATTAACAATAAAGTTTTTAACTTTCGTTTCTTTTATTCCGTATATTTCTTTGAATTCTTTAGGTAGAGTATTAAAAGCCGTAAAAGATATAAATGGCCAGATGGGTTTTATATGCTTAGGTACAGGCCCTCCTCCAATAATGTCATAGACATCTCTGGCAACATCTGTTAAAACAAGATAATTTTTCTGCCTAGACTTTGAAATAACCCACTCTTTAAGTTTTTCATGGGTTTTTGGCATCTTTTCGACATCGACTAAAACCATTTCAGCAGCTAAAGAATTTTCTTTGTGATATTGGTCTTTTTCTTCAATAGACAACTTGCTTACTGTTTTTTCATAAAAATATATTGAAGAAATTTGAAGACAAGCATGCACCCAAAGCAACTGTTCGTGGTCTAAAGCGTCATAAATTCCACCAGTTATTTCATCTTTACCTTTTATTACTTCATGCAATTTATTAATTCTATTAGCACTATCATCAGCTTCTTCTTTTGTGCCAAAAGTTACAGAATTTTGTAATGATAAAGTCCTTATTAGTCTTTTCCATGGATCTCTTTGATAAAATGATGTTTGTCTGGCGCCAGCTGCAATAAGAGGGTGTGCTGCATGCATAAGTAAAGCTCTTGCTCCACCGAACAAAACAGTTATTTCTTTATTTACTTTCCACATCATCGAATGTGGACCAAAATAGCCTGGGTCACCTTTCATAATTAGCATTAATTTTAGGTTCTTATCTGGGTAATATTGAAATATATATGAGGAAAATAACATATATCACTTATCAAGGCATACCAAGTTTAAGCACAATTGCACACGGAATACACACATTTTCAAATATAAAATATTTTGCTAAGAATGACTACAAAGTAAATTTAATTTTTCCCTTAAGAGAAAAAGGTTCAACTACTGACATAAATAAACTTAAAAATTTTTACGAAATAGATGAAGACTTTGAAATACAAGCAACTAAACACTACCTCCCATTTGGAAGAGTCAGAATTCTTAAAAAATATATGTATATTTTTAGTCATATAATATGGTCATTTTATGTATCAAATAAAATATCTCGAGAAAAAGATTTATATGTTTTTACGTTGTCTGATTGGGTATTTTATTTTTTATCAAGAAAAGGAATAAATGTTGTATTTGAGTGCCACGATATAACTAAATTAAGAACCAAAATTGTAAATAGAGCTATGAACTCAGGAAATTCTAAATTAATTTGCATAAACAAATTTATAAAAGAAGATTTAGAGCTTGATTCTGAAAAAAATGTAATTGTATTAGAAAATGGCTACGATAGTGATCTTTTCAAAAAGTTAAATGAAAAAGATGAAAAAACAAAAATTATTTTTTCTGGAAACCTTCAGAGATTTGGCAAAAGTCGAGGAATAGAAGAAATAATTAATTATTTTATAAATTCTGAATTCAGCTTAATTGCAGAATTACATATTTATGGAGGTCCTGAAGATTACGCCTTAAAAATAAAAGATAAATTTAATAATCAAAATGTTTTTATTCATGGACATATAAAGAGAAAACAGCTTTCAAAAGTTTTAAGTAGTTCGCATATAGGCATCATGTGTAATACAGATAGTAGACATGCAGAAAGGCATACTTCACCTGTTAAATACTTTGAATATTTAGGCTCTGGAATGACTGTAATCGCAACTAATTCTTTAGCGCACAACCAACTTCCATTTCAAGATCAAATTTATTATTTTGACTTAGAAAGTAACAACAGCTTTTTAAGTGCTTTAGAAAAAGCTTTAAAACATAAGGTAGAAAATAAATCACCTAATATTGACAGTCTTACATTGGAACATAGAATGAAAAAATTAATTAAATTTATTAATGCGCGTCCGGAAGGACTCGAACCCTCAACCCCCTGATCCGAAGTCAGGTGCTCTATCCATTTGAGCTACGAACGCAAAAATTTATTAATGTTTGAAACCTTTTCTGTAAAGAGTAGTTTTCTATATTCCTTTGAGATTTTAATAACAACTTATTTCTAAGTTCAGCATTGTTTATCAATAGCAGTAGCTTATTTCTAAAATCATCAAAATCTCCTGCTTTGTAATATAGAATTCCTAAATTAGTATCTTGCAATTCAAAATTACTTTTTATATCAGAAGCTAAAATAACTACATTGCTAGCTGCATATTCAAATATTTTCATTGGTGAGGCATAATTCGTCATATGTGTTTCTTCAGGATAAGGAACTATTCCTATGTCGAGTTTCTTCATTGCGTTTGGAACTTGATTTTTAGGAATTTTATCACTGTAAGAAAACTCAATTTTAGAGTCCTTAAACTCATTTAGAATTTCATCAAGTTTTTGTTTAGGTCCGCCAATAAGGGTTGCTTTAATATTGTGTTCATCAGGTAAGTTTTTAATTTGTTGAAAAGCATTTTTGACACCTTTATCTTTTCCATAAGTTTCTAACATCCCTATGTATCCAATATTTAATTTACTTGTAGAAAAATTTTTTTTGTTATTTTTATATTGAGAAAGGTTAACTCCGTTGGTTAAATAAATAGATCTTGATTTCGCTAGATTAGAAAGTTCTTTGAAAGAAGTTTTAGTTGTTCCTACAAAAAAAACGTTTTTAGACTTTGACAATTGTTTCAGAATTACTTTCTGAAATTTTTTTCCAGCTCCATGTTTTTCATAAATTATTGTTTTATCAGAGTTTGCATGACTAATTAATATATTTGGATTAGTTGACCATAAAGTATCGTAGTCTTTTAAAGTATATTTTAGATTTCTTGACCAAAAATAAGCTCCTATAGACCAGAGCACTTTTTTTAAAATATTCGGCAATATTTTAAAAAAATTTAATTTGGTAAAATCGAAATTATTTGCTTCAATGTATTTAATTTTTTCGGAAGCGTAATAGCTATCAGGACTTTCAAAAATTGTTTTATCATTTGAGGTCTCTGAATAAATTATTGAAACCGCAACTTTGTTTGAAATAAACCCATTAGCAACATCTAT
>Ga0181583_10004274_pt1 | contig 10485 bp, 10 predicted proteins | sample 071ome_31_FD_132461 | JGI IMG/M metagenome (GOLD analysis project Ga0181583, IMG submission 132461) | Coastal salt marsh microbial communities from the Groves Creek Marsh, Skidaway Island, Georgia - 071405CT metaG (megahit assembly) | ecosystem: Environmental > Aquatic > Marine > Intertidal... | reverse complement strand
TGGTGGTCCGCTTCTGTATCGAGAGGTCGAGCGGCGAACACGGTCCGAATGGTTCACTCTCGAGGTGAACGTGAAGCCGCCGAACGAGGGGTCGCTCAGATTCCACCGACGTGAGGGCTTCGAGGAGGTGGCCGAAATGGAGACCCGACCGGGCAAGATCGTCAGCCTCATGGCCAAGCGACTGCGCTGATCAGCGTCGGTCGGGAAGGAACCGAAAACGGTCGCGGACATCGGCGACACGTTCGGCAGTGACCTCGGCGTAGAGCGTGCACTCGGTATCGGGGCCTTCGGCCAGAACTTCTCCGAACGGGTCGACGATCAGACTGTCACCCGAGTACTCGAGCCCGCCGCCGACACCGACGCGATTGCATCCGATCACGTAGGCCTGATTCTCGATCGCCCGAGCGCGCAGCAGGGTGATCCAGTGATCACGACGAGACGCCGGCCAGTTGGCCGGAACGAGGAACACATCGGTCTCCGGCGCCAGTTGCCAGAACTCGTCGGCGAAACGGAGGTCGTAGCAGACGAACAACGACACTCTGAGCCCGTCCACGTCCACCGTCACAAGATCGGCGCCCGGTCGGACGTATCGGTCTTCACCTCCGTAGGTGAACGGATGGATCTTTCGGTAACGACGAAGGTTCCCGTCAGGGTCGGCCAGAACGAGGGTGTTGGCTGGTCGCTGATCGTCGGCTCGCGAGTCGGCCGGGACTTCCGGGCACGATCCGGCGATCCACACTCCGTGCTCGGTCGCCTGGGCCCGCAGAAATTGTGACGACGGACCGTTTTCTGGTTCGGCGAACGAATCGGACTCGACGGCGAAACCGGTCGAGAAGGTTTCCGACAGCACGACCAGACGCGCTCCGTCATCGGCGGCCTCGGCGACTCGCGGAGCGAGACGGTCGAAATTGGCCTGACGTTCGCACCAGACGATGTCGTGCTGAACGACGGCGACCCTCACGATCCACCCCGTGTTCGAAGACCCGACAAACGTTCGACGGCTTCGTCGATCGACGTCATTCGTTTGCAGAATGCGAATCGCACCAAATGCTGTCCCTCGTGTCGGTGTTCGCGATCGTAGAAGACGACGTTGGGAACGGCGACGACTCCGCAGCGTTTCGGTAAAGCGCGGCAGAACGCGTAACCATCACCCTCGGGATCGATGGCTCTGATGTCGACCGTCACGAAGTAGGTCCCCTGCGGCGGGAACACCTCGAAACCTGCCGTTCGAAGGCCGCTCATGAGCTGATCGCGTTTCGACTGCAAATCAGACGCCAAGTCGGTGAAGTACGAGTCAGGGAGTCGCAATCCGACGGCAATCGCTGGCTGGAACGGGCCAGACGACACGTAGGTGAGGAACTGTTTGGCCGAGCGGGCTGCCGACACCAGAGGAGCCGGAGCACAGATCCACCCCACCTTCCACCCAGTGGTGTTGAACGTCTTTCCCCCACTCGAGATCACGAGGGTGCGCTCGCGCATACCGGGCAACGTGGCAATAGATCGATGTTGGACTCCGTCGTACGTGAGGTGTTCGTACACCTCGTCCGACACCACGATCAGATCGCGTTCGATGGCGAGCTCGGCGAGCGTTCGCAGCTGCTCGTCGTCGAGGACCACACCTGTCGGGTTGTGAGGGCTGTTCACCAACAGAATCCGAGTGCGATCGGTGATCGCCGCCCGCAATTCGTCGGTGTCGAACCCGTAGTCGGGCGGACGAAGCGTGACGGGGCGGGCGACACCCCCGGCCATTGCGATACAGGCCTGGTACGAGTCGTACATCGGTTCGAGCAGAACAACTTCGTCACCGGTTTCGAGCAATCCGAGCAGGCAAGCCGCCAGAGCCTCCGTGGCACCAGCGGTGATCAGAACCTCGGTGTCGGGATCGTAGGAGAGTCCCCAGAAACGCGCCTGGTGCTCAGCGACGGCCTCACGTAGCACCGGCATTCCGGGGCCGGGCGGATATTGGTTCTGGCCCGATCGAATCGCATCGACTGCGGAGTCGAGCACCTCATGCGGACCGTCGTAGTCGGGGAAGCCCTGACCCAAGTTGACCGCGCCCGTCTCGACGGCCAGTGCCGACATCTCGGCGAAGATGGTGGTTCCGAACTCGCGCAACTTCGATGTCACGTACGAGTTCGACGACATGACCTCAGGCTAATTCGCCGATGAGCCGATTACGGCTGGTCGAGAACTTCCAGAACGGCATCGAGCAGGCCACTCGCCCCGAATCGGAACGTTGCGGGCGTCGCCCAGTTCGCGCCCATGACATCGTCGGCCAAGTGCAGGTAGGTCATCGCGTCGGCAACGGTTCTGATCCCGCCCGAGGGTTTGATCCCCACCGGTCGACCGGACGCAGCGATCGCTTCGAGCATCACGCGAACCGCTTCCGGAGTCGCCGAAACCTTCGACTTGCCGGTCGAGGTCTTGACGAAGTCGGCTCCGTGGACGATGGCGACACGTGCGACGTCGGAGACTTGTTCGAGCGAAGCGAGTTCGCCGGTCTCGAGGATCACCTTCAGATGCCGGGGCAACTCGACGATCGATCGGACGCCATCGAGTACGGCCTCAACTCGTACGCGATCGCCAGCGAGATACGCCCGATACGGGAGTACGAGATCGAATTCGTCGGCACCGTCGTCGAGAGCCCTTCGTGTCGTCGCCACCACCTGATCGGTCGGTTCGTCACCGGTCGGAAAATTGACCACGGTGGCGATCCTCACACCGGTTCCGGCCAATTGCGCAACAGCAACCGGAACGAATCTCGGCCAGACACACACTGCCGCGACACTTCCATACGGTGTGGTCGCTCGTTCGCAGAGCGATTTCACATCGTCGTCGGTGCACGACTCACCGAGGTCGGTGAGATCGATCAGACTCAGAATCCGACGAGCGTCGGTCACTGAACGAAGCCGCGAAGGTTGTCGGGGCCGAACGACACCGGAAGGAGCCCATCCATAGTGAAGACCGCTCGCACACCCTCCGGACCACACGCGTAGATCGCCGTCGTCGGTGACGAGAACTCGCGAATCCTCTGACGGCACCCTCCGCAACATGTTCCGACCTCGTCGCCGTCACAAATGGTGAGCACAGCGGCAATCGAGTCGTCACCGCCGGCGATCATCATCGAGATGGCGCCGGCTTCGGCACAGGTGCTCACCGGATACGCCGCGTTCTCCACGTTGCAGCACGCGTACACGTGCCCGGTCGCCGTGAGAATGGCGGCTCCGACGTTGAAATGGGAGTACGGCGCATAGGCACGCGACTGGACGGCTCGGGCCGCTTCGAAGAGTTCGGGAACCCGATGTTCGGCTGGGTGACTGACCAGATCGCTCATAGGTACGAATCTAGGGCGCGGTCGAGGTCGGTGTGCGAGGATGGTTCGTGCTCAGGAGAAGTGTGCTCAGCGTCTGGAGTTGGTTCGCCCTCGTGGTGATCATCATCGTTTGGTTTCCACTCGTCACCATCACCTGGATCTTCACCGCCCCGTTCGACAAGGGTCGGTACGCGGCTGGTTACCTGTTCCGCAAGCTCACAGTCGCCCACCAATTGGCGACTCCTATGTGGAAATTTTCCACGAGCGGTGACCTACCGAGCGACAAACGCCGTCCCTACGTCGTCGTGGCCAACCACGAGAGCTTCGTCGACATTCTTCTCATCAGCCATCTGCCGATCGAGATGAAGTGGTTGTCGAAGGAGACGTTCTTCAAATACCCCCTCATCGGATGGATGATGAGGATGGCCGGCGACATCCGTCTCGTACGGGGCGATCGGTCGAGTGGTGCCGCCGCCATGAAATCCTGTCACGATCGCCTAGGTAAGCGCGTCTCGGTGATGATCTTCCCCGAAGGAACTCGCTCGGTCGACGGATCTCTCGGGAACTTCAAAGACGGGGCCTTCCGCCTGGCGATCGAGTCCGGTGCACCAATTCTCCCACTCGTCGTTCACGGCACCCGAACTGCGTTGCGCAAGCACGACTGGCGACTCGGCGATTCGCGAGCTGAGGTCAGAGTTCTCGAACCGATCTCCACCGAGGGACTGGGCGAAGCCGACATCGCATCGCTGCGCGAGCGAGTTCGCGCGCGAATCGCCGATGAACTAGCCGTGATGCGCGTGGCCTAACGGCCCGAGTGACCGAACCCACCGCCTCGGTCGTCTCCGTCGAGAGTCGACACCTCACGCCACACCACCTCGACCACACGTTGCACCACGAGTTGGGCGATGCGATCACCACGTGTGACTCGGTAGTCGTCATGCGGGTCGGTGTTCAAGAGAACCACCTTGATCTCACCTCGATACGCGCAGTCGATGAGACCGGGACTGTTCACCACGCTGAGGCCGTGCTTCAGAGCGAGACCGCTTCGAGGCAGTACGAAACCGGCATACCCACGAGGTAGTGCCACAGCGACACCGGTCGGAACGAGGACCCGGCCGCCTCCCGCGTGGACGACGGCGTCTTCGCGTGCGACGAGGTCGATCCCGGCGTCGCCCTCGTGCGCGTAGGAGGGCAGAGGAAGTTCAGGGTCGAGTCGAACAACCGACACCTCGAGACGTTCGGCGGCGTTCACGACCTCACCCTATTCGCCCTCTGATCGCCCCACGGAACCGTTCAGCGCCACATCGATGACCTATGGTTTCCGACGTGTTGGTGTGGATGGATCTCGAGATGACAGGTCTCGATCACGAGAAAGAGGTGATCGTCGAGATCGCGACCATCGTCACTGACGACCAACTCAACGTCGTGGCCGAAGGTCCCGATCTGGTCGTCCAGGCACCCGAAGCGGCTCTCGTCGCCATGGATCCCTTCGTCGTCGACATGCACACTCGATCGGGCCTCCTCGAAGCCATCCGGGCCTCGTCCACCAGTCTCGAAGAGGCCGGTCGACTGACCCTCGACTTCATTCGTTCTCATGTTCCTCAACCGCGTTCGGTGCCGCTCTGCGGCAACTCGATCGGTACCGATCGGCGCTTCCTCGCCAAGTATCTGCCCGACATCGAGAACTATCTCCACTACCGGTCCGTCGATGTGAGTTCCATCAAAGAACTTGCCAAGCGGTGGTATCCCGATCTCGACACCTCGCGACCCGACAAGGCTGGCACGCATCGGGCTCTCGATGACGTCCGCCAGAGCATCGAAGAGCTTCGTTTCTACCGAGAGCGACTATTCGTCCCTGGAACGACGCCACCACTACCCTGACTTCGTGACCAACCACGGCGGACATTCGCATACGCACGACGCTCCGCGACCGGTCAAGCAGGAACAGCGGGCGGCAACCGAATCCATCGACGAATTGGCGCCCGGAGTTCTCCGCACCCAGCTTCCGATCGACATCCCCGGGCTCGGTCACGTGAACATGTACGTGCTCGAAGACGAACGGGGTGTCGCCGTCGTCGATCCGGGTCTCGCGAACAAGCAGAGTTACACCGCGATACAGAAGCGCCTCCGTGAGATCGGGGTTCCTCTGAAGCGAGTTCACACGGTGATCGTGACCCACAGTCATCCCGATCACTTCGGAGGAGCGGAATGGATTCAGAGCCATTCGGGCGCCGAGATCGTGACAAGTCGTCATTTCCGAGTGTTCTGGGACCCGACCGAACCTCCCGACGTCGACGTAGAAGACGTTCCCGATCTACCTCCGTACCGGCGCCCGTGGGAGCCGACCCCATGGGGTGGACCGGGCATGAACGTTCCGTGGCGCCGTCGAGCTCGCATGAAGGTCGCTCAACGATTCCCGAAGCTCCTTCACCTCCCACGTCCGACCATTCGGCTCGACGACGCCGAGAGGTACACCTTCGCCCGACGCGAATGGGTAGCCGTACACACGCCCGGACACACCGCCGATCATCTCTGCTTGTTCGATCCCGAAGCCGGACTCATGCTGTGCGGCGATCACGTTCTTCCCACGATCACACCACACATCAGCGGTCTGGTGCGTCGACGCGATCCGTTGCAACTCTTCTTCGACTCTCTCGACAAGGTTGCCGTCTTCGGTTCCGACGTCACCCTTGCCCTGCCCGCCCACGGCGACCCTTTTGCCGATCTGGCCGGACGGGCCAACGACATCAAGGTTCACCACGAAGGTCGACTCCAGCGACTACGGGATGCAGCCGCCGAGCTCGACCGCCCAGCCACTGTGATGGAGATGTCACGTTTCCTCTTCTCGCCACGCGCCCAAGGAGGCATGGCTGACAGCGAGACCTACGCTCACCTCGAACACCTTCGTGTGGCTGGAGAATTCGAGCGACGCGACGCCGAGGGGCGATACGAGTACGTCCGCCTCGTGTGATGTGACACGATCTGCCCATGACGGCGTCCGGTCCGAACGTCCTCTTCGTCACTCTCGACCAGTTCCGCGGTGACGCGCTCTCGTGCGCCGGACATCCCGTCGTACGAACTCCCCATCTCGACGCGCTGGCTGCCATCGGAACCCGATTCGCACGTCACTACACGCAGGCGACCCCCTGCGCTCCGGGTCGTGCCGGCCTATACACCGGTATGTATCAGATGAATCACCGTGTCGTCGCAAACGGCACACCTCTCGATCACCGCTTCGACAACGTGGCCCACCTCGCTCGTCGCGCGGGCCGTCAAGGAGTTCTGTTCGGCTACACCGATCAGTCCATCGATCCGCGAGTGGCATCGGGGCCCGACGATCCGCGGCTCGACACCTACGAAGGTGTTCTACCCGGCCTTCGCGTCGAGCTCGATCTCACCGGTGAACACCAACCGTGGATCGAGTGGCTCGACTCCCTCGGGTACGACGTGAGCGGTGGACACATCCGACTTCTCGAGACCGAACATGAGCGACCTGCTGAACACGGAGTCTCGGCTTTCACGACCGATCGCATCGTCGACTATCTCCGGCGCCTTCCTGACGGATCGCCGTGGTTCGTACACGCCAGTTACCTGCGTCCCCATCCTCCATATTCCGCACCGGGTTCCTTTTCGACCATGTACGACCCGAGCGAGGTCGGGGAACCCATCGCACCCGCCGACGATCGTCACCGATTCCACGATCTGCTCATGGGTCTCGACGACGTGAAGACACCGTCCTCCGATGCCGAGATGCGCCGGCTACGAGCCCAGTACTTCGGCATGATCTCGGCGGTCGATCGCGAAATCGGTCGCCTGGTGACGGCACTGCGCGAACTGAATCTGTGGGACGACACCGTCGTCGTCGTCACGTCCGATCATGGGGAACAACTCGGAGATCATGGACTCGTGCAGAAAGTCGGATGGTTCGAGGAAAGCCACCACATCCCGCTGATCTGGCGCGATCCACGACGAACGGGAGGCAACGTGGTCGATCAGTTCACCGAGAGCGTCGACGTGATGCCGACTCTTGCCGAGACCTGGTCGCAGAAGGTTCCTCTGCAATGCGACGGTCTTCCTCTCACACCGTTTCTCGACGGGACCGAACCGCAGTGGTGGCGAGATGCGGCCACGTGGGAGTTCGATTGGCGATTCGCATTCATTCCAAGTGGCGAGCATCCATGGCCGTGGGACCGTCGACTCGAGCGGCAACACCTGACCGTTCGTCGCTCGCGCGACACGGCTTACGTCCAGTTCGACGACGGTTCGTCCATGTGCTTCGACCTGGCCGTCGATTCGACGTGGAGGACTCCGGTCACCGACCCCGCACGCGTGCTACGTATCGCACAAGACATGTTGGTCTGGAGAAGTTCTCACGCCGACAGGACACACACCGGCTTTCTCGTCCAGGATGGAGGTATCGGTCGCTGGCCCGACGATGTGCCGTGGCGATCGTGATCAAGACGAACGAAGGAGCCCACCATGACCAGAACGAACGTCGCCGCACGGCTACGCGGCGAATTATGCGATCTGTTCGCCTCCGTCGGACCCGACGCTCCGACACTCTGCGAGGGTTGGGCAACACGCGACCTGGCTGCCCACCTAGTGGTTCGCGAGACACGGCCCGACGCAGCAGCAGGCATTCTGGTGAAGGCAGCTTCGGCCTACGGTGAGCGAATTCGGAGTCGAGTCGCCGATCGTCCGTGGCCCGAGCTGATCGACGCCGTCCGGTCCGGACCACCTCGACTGTCACCGATGCGCCTTCGCGGTCTGGACGATCTCACCAACACCATCGAGTTCTTCGTCCATCTCGAAGACGTTCGCCGCGCGCGAGCCAACTTCGATCCGATCGCAGTCGACCCGAGCGTCGATGCCGCACTCGTTCGACTACTTCGACGAGGGGCTCGACTTTTGGCCCGCCAGTCACCGGTCGGACTGTTGCTCTCGATATCTGGCCGCGACTCCGTCGTTGCGAAGAAGGGAGAGCCTTCTGTGACCATCTCGGGTTCAGCCGGCGACATCGTCCTCTTCTTGTACGGCCGTTCGTCGGTCGCCCGCCTCGAATTCGACGGGCCGGCCGACGCGATCGAAAGTCTGAAGTCGACGAAGTTCGGTGTCTAGAACTGACACAATGAGTTCATGACCACCAAGGGACGCGACATCGACGCGATCGTCGCCGACCTCTCTATCGACGAAAAGGCATCCCTCACTTCGGGCGCCACCATGTGGACCACCCGACCGGTCGAACGAGCCGGACTACCCAGTGTCACCGTCACCGACGGTCCCGCTGGCGCACGAGGACCTTTCGTACCTGGCCTCGGACAACAGGTCGCCACCCTGTGCATTCCCTGTGGTTCGGCTCTCGGAGCGACGTTCGACATCTCTCTCGTGGAAGAACTCGGCCGTGCGGTCGGTCAGCAAACACGCACCAAAGGGGCGCGCGTTCTTCTCGCCCCGACCGTCAATCTCCATCGTTCGCCACTTTTTGGTCGCGCCTTCGAGTGCTTCTCGGAGGATCCGTTCCTGTCGGGTCGGTTGGCCACGTCCTACGTCCGTGGCGTGCAGTCCCAAGGATGTGCGACAACGGTCAAACACTTCGTCGGCAACGACGCCGAGTTCGAACGAATGACCATCGACAGCGTCATCGACGAGCGAACTCTTCGCGAGGTGTATCTCCTCCCGTTCGAAATGGCTGTGCGTGACGGCGGATCGCTCGGGATCATGACGGCGTACAACCGGATGAACGGAACCTTTTGCGCCGAGCACGAATGGTTGCTCGCCGACGTTCTCCGTGACGAGTGGGGTTTCCAAGGTTTCGTCGTCACCGACTGGTTCGCCAACGTCACTACCGAAGGTGGAGCCCGCGCCGGTCTCGATCTCGAGATGCCAGCTCCGTCGCGTGCCTACGGAAGCGTTCTCGCCGACGCGGTGAGGGACGGTCGAGTCGATGAGGCAGAGCTCGATCGCGCAGCACGAACCCTCCTTGAGGTCTTCGATCGCCTCGGTGCCCTCGATGATGCGCCGACCGAGCCGATGGCCGTCGATCTACCCGAGCATCGTCGACTCGCCCGTCGCGCTGCCGCCTCGTCGATGGTGCTACTCCGTAACGAACCAGTAACTGGTTCGGCTCTGCTTCCCCTCGACCTCGGCTCCACTTCGACCGTGGCCGTCATCGGACCCAACGCCGAGCGTGCTCGCATCATGGGTGGTGGTTCGGCTGAAGTTCTCCCCCATCACGAAACGACGATCATCGATGCATTGCGCCAGTGCTTCGGTGATGCGGTCGAGATCCGACATGCTCCGGGCTGTTCGATCGACAAGTCGGTCCCGGTGATCGATGGACATCGACTGGCAACTCCTGACGGCCGTCCGGGTTTCGAGGTCCACATCGACGATCGCGGATCACGAGAACGACTCACCACTCTCCACCGTCCCGATGGCCGTATCGTCGTCATCGCCCGTCAAGACGATGGTGTACCGATCTCAGGATTCGGTCTCTCTGCGCACGCGTCTCTCGTGGTCGAAAGCGGCGGACTCCACACGTTCTCTCTGATCGAGGCGAGTCCCTGCCGACTCCTCGTCGACGGACATGTCGTGATCGACGGCACCGAGCTTCCTCCGCCCGGTGACACCTTTTTCGGACTGTTCCGCCAGGAGTTGACCGCCGACGTCGAACTCGAGGCCGGACGCGCTCACGACATCGTCCTCGAATGCGACGCACTCGAGCGTCAGTGGGCGCACGGTGGGCAAATTGGCCTACGGCGGGTCGAGACCACCGATCCCGTCGTCGAAGCCCGTGATCTGGCTGCCTCGAGCGATGTGGCGATCGTGGTCGTCGGAACCAATGACGACTGGGAGAGCGAGGGGCACGATCGAAGCACGCTCGATCTTCCCGGACGGCAAGTCGAGCTGATCCGCGCCGTCGCTGCCGTCAACCCGCGAACCGTCGTGCTCGTCAACAGTGGTGCACCGGTCGACATGTCATGGGTCGACGACGTTCCCGCCGTGATGCAGATCTGGTTCGGTGGCCAAGAGATGGCGCTGGCGGTCGCCGATGTTCTGACCGGCGAGTCCGACCCGGGTGGGCGACTTCCTACGACGATTCCACTGCGTATCGAAGACACGCCCGCGTTCAGAAACTTCCCGGGCGAGAATGGTCAGGTTCGCTACGAAGA